>UMCM01015979.1_pt1 | contig 12096 bp, 10 predicted proteins | sample 1964231 | NCBI WGS metagenome assembly UMCM01 (sample SAMEA4835968, study PRJEB28245) | human gut metagenome | biome: gut microbiome; material: fecal sample | place: Denmark | collected 2008
CGATGCGCCGATCTCGAAGGGGGTCAGGATGGGGGTGTCCACTTCCAGGAAGCCCTTCTCGTCCAGATAAGCGCGGATCTCCTTCAGGATCTGGCTGCGCTTGACGAAGGTGTCCTTGACCTCGGGGTTGGCGATCAGGTCCACATAGCGCTGGCGATACCGCATCTCGGTGTCGGTCAGGCCGTGGAACTTCTCGGGCAGGGGACGCAGGCTCTTGGCCAGCAGGGTCAGCTCGGTGGCGCGCACGCTCAGCTCGCCGGTCTTGGTGCGGAACACCTCGCCCTTGACGCCGATGATATCGCCCACGTCCAGCTTCTTGAAGGCGGCGTAGGACTCGTCGCCCAGCTCGTCGCGGCGGACATACAGCTGGATGTCGCCCTTGTCGTCGCGCAGGTGGGCAAAGCTGGCCTTGCCCATCACGCGCTTGGACATCATGCGGCCGGCCAGGGCAACCTGCTTGCCGCTGTCGGTCTCGTTGGGCAGGTCCTTGAATTCTTCCTTCAGGTCGGCCGAGTAGGCGTCCTGGGGGAACTTGGTCAGGGTAAAGGGGTCATGACCGGCGGCCTGCAGGTCTGCCAGCTTCTGGCGGCGCACCTGCACCTGCTCGCTCTCGGACAGGCCCTGTGCGGGGTTCTTCTTTTGCTCTTCCATGGTTTCTCCTATCAGCTGCGTGCGTGGGTAATGGCCAGCACGGTGTACTCCACGGTGTGACCGGTGGGCAGCAGCACTTCGGTCTTGGCGCCCACAGCGCGGCCCAGCAGCGCGTGGCCCACGGGGCTCTCGTCGCTGATCTTGCCGTTCAGGGGGTCGGCCTCGGTGCGGCCCACGATGTCGTATTCTTCGGTCTCATCCTCGCCGGTCATCTGGATGGTGACGTGGGTGCCCACAGACACGTTGTCCACGCTCAGCTCGCTCTCGTCGATGATGACGGCGTTCTTGATCATCTGCTCCAGCTCGGTGATGCGGTTCTCCACCAGACCCTGGGTGTTCTTGGCCTCGTCGTACTCGCTGTTTTCCGACAGGTCGCCGTGGCTGCGGGCTTCCTTGATCTCCTCGGCCAGCTCCTTGCGGCGCACGGTCTTGAGGTACTCCAGTTCATCCTGCATGGCCTTCAGGCCGGCAGCGGACATTTTGATCTCTTGTGCCATTTGAGAATCTCTCCTTGTCTATACTTGATTCGCGCAGGTGCAAAGCCGCGCAATGATGCCATTTTGACTACATTATTATAATAGCAAGGCGGTGCTTTGTCAACAAAAAAGGCGGCACAGGGGCAGAAAAAGGCCCTGACGCACATGCTCTGTGCGGGCAGCCCTTGACAAACACGAAAAAATCCCGTCTGAACTGCTTCAGACGGGATTTTTGTGGTTTTATGGGGCTTTGGCTCAGGTCTCCACACCCTCGAACTGGCTGTTGTACAGCTTGGCGTAGAAGCCGCCTGCGGCCAGCAGTTCGTCGTGGTTGCCCTGCTCCACGATGTGGCCGTCCTTCATCACAAGGATGACGTCGGCCTCACGGATGGTGGACAGGCGGTGCGCCACGATGAAGCTGGTGCGGCCCTGCATCATGCGGGCAAAGGCCTTCTGGATGCGCACCTCGGTGCGGGTGTCGATGGAGGAGGTAGCTTCGTCCAGGATCAGCATGGGCGGCAGGCAGAGCATCACGCGGGCGATGCACAGCAGCTGCTTCTGGCCCTGACTGATGTTGCCGCCGTCCTCCGCGATGACGGTGTCGTAGCCGTCCGGCAGTCGGCGGATGAAGCTGTCGGCGTGGGCGGCCTTGGCGGCAGCCACCACCTCGTCCAGGGTGGCGTCCGGCTTGCCGTAGGCGATGTTCTCCCGCACCGTACCGGCCCGCAGCCAGGTATCCTGCAGCACCATGCCGTAGCTGCCACGCAGCGAAGCGCGGGTCACGCTGCGGATGTCGGTGCCGGACACCTTGATGGCACCGCCGTTCACGTCATAGAAGCGCATGAGCAGGTTGATGAGGGTGGTCTTGCCGCAGCCGGTGGGGCCCACGATGGCGATGCGCTGGCCGGGCTTCACGTCCAGGCTCAGGCCCTCGATCAGCGGGCGGTCGGGCAGGTAGCGGAAGGACACATCCTCCAGCTGCACATGGCCGTCCGGCTGCAGCACAGCGGCGTTCTCGGCTTCCGGGATCTGGTCGTCGGCGTCCAGCAGCTCAAACACGCGGGCCGCACAGGCCAGCGCGTTCTGCAGCTCGGTGACCACGCCGGAGATCTCGTTGAAGGGCTTGGTGTACTGGTTGGCGTAGTTCAGGAACACGCTCAGCTGGCCGATGGTGATGCCGCCGCGCACGGCGTACAGGGCACCCACCAGGCCCACACCGGCGTACACGATGTTATTCACAAAGCGGGTGGCGGGGTTGGTCATGCTGGAGAAGAAGATAGCTTTCAGGCTCACGTTCTGCAGCCGGCCGTTCACTTCGTCAAAGGCGTCCAGACTCTCGGCCTCGTGGCCGAAGGCCTGCACCACCTTCTGGCCCTCGATCATCTCGTTGACCAGCGCAGTCTGCTCGCCGCGCACGCTGCTCTGACCCTGAAAATACTTGTAACTGCGCTTGGCAAGGAAGCTGGCCACCAGCAGACTCAGCGGGGTGATGCACACCACCACCAGCGTGATGACCACATTCTCGCTCAGCATGAACAGCAGGGTGCCCAGAATGGTCAGCACGCCGCTGAACAGCTGGGTGAAGCCCATCAGCAGGCCGTCGGCAAAGGTGTCCACATCGGCCACCATGCGGCTCACGATGTCGCCGGAGGGGTGGCTGTCGAGGTAGGACAGCGGCAGGGTCTGGATCTTGCGCAGGGCCTCGTTGCGCAGGTCCCGGCTCACCGAAAAGGTGATGCGGTTGTTGCACACGCTCAGCAGCCACTGGGCAAAGGCGGCCACCACGGCCACCACCAGCACCTCCACGATGATGCGGCCTACACCGGCAAAGTCCACATTGCCTTTGCCCAGCATCAGGTCGATGGCGTCACCGCACAGGATGGGGATATACAGCTGTGCGGCCACACTCACGGCGGCCACGATCAGGCTGCAGACCACGAACAGGGAATAGGGGCGGATCTTGTGCAGCACACGGGTCAGTGTGGCCTTGCGCTGTTCCGGGGTCAGTTTTGCTTTGGCTTTCGCGCTCATTTCTGCACATCCCCTTTCTTGAACTGGCTCTCATAGATCTCTTCATACACCGGGCAGCTCTGGCGCAGCTGGTCATGGGTGCCAAGGCCCACCAGCCTGCCGTCATCCAGCACAAGGATCTGGTCGGCATGCTGCAGGCTGGCAGCGCGCTGGCTCACGATGAACACGGTCAGGCTGCCGGGCAGAGCGGCCAGTGCCTTGCGCAGGGCTGCGTCGGTGGCGTAGTCCAGGGCGCTGGCGCTGTCGTCCAGGATCAGAATGTCCGGCTTGCCCACCAGTGCACGGGCAATGGTCAGGCGCTGCTTCTGGCCGCCGGAAAGGTTCCGGCCGCCCTGTTCCACGGGCTCGTCCAGGCCAAGGGGCTTTGCCTGGACGAATTCTGCCGCCTGTGCGGTCTCCAGGGCCGCCCACAGCTCGGCGTCGGTGGCATTCTTGTTGCCCCACAGCAGGTTGGAGCGGATGGTGCCGCCGAACAGCTGGGCCTTCTGCATGACCACGTTCACCTTGCCGCGCAGGGCCTCGCGGGGGTAGTCCGCGGCCGGGCGGCCCAGGATCTCCACGGTGCCCTCGGTGGCGTCGTAAAAGCGAGGGATCAGGTTGACCAGGCTGGACTTGCCGCTGCCGGTGCCGCCGATGACGCCGATGGTCTGGCCGCGCTTGGCGGTAAAGCTGATGTCGGACAGGCTGGGTGCGCCGGCCCCGGCATAGGTCAGGCTCACATGGTCAAAGCGCACGGCGTCACCGGCCTTGTCGGCGGGCACCTCGCTGCGCAGCTCGACGGGGAAGTCCATGCCGGGCTTGGTGTCCAGCACAGCCTGCACACGGCCGGCGCAGGCCAGCGCTTTGCTTACCTGCACGATCAGGTTGGCCAGCTTGACCAGCTCGATCAGGATCTGGTTCATATAGTTCACCAGCGCGATCACGTCGCCGGAGGCCATACCGCCCACGTTGATCTCAATGCTGCCCACATACAGCAGTGCCACGATGGCAATGTTGATGATCACATAGGTCAGCGGGCTCATCAGGGCCGAAAGATGGCCCACATGGAGCTGCATTTTAGTCAGCAGGTCGTTGGCGTTCTCGAAGCGGTCGATCTCGTCCTGCTCCTTGTCAAAGGCACGCACCACGCGCACACCGGTCAGGTTCTCGCGGGTCAGGCCCAGCACACGGTCCAGCCGCACCTGTGCGGTCTTGTACAGCGGGCGGGTGATGACCATCACGCCGAACACCACCACGCTCAGCAGTGGGATGGCCACCACGAAGATCAGGGCGGCCCGCGCGTTGACCGTGAAGGCCATGACCATGGCACCGATCACCACAAAGGGGCTGCGCAGGAACAGGCGCAAAAACAGGTTCAGGCCGCTCTGCACCTGGTTGATGTCGCTGGTCATGCGGGTGATGAGGGTGCTGGTGCCCAGGGTGTCCATCTCCGAAAAGCTCAGGCTCTGGATGTGGGCAAACAGGGCGTGCCGCAGGGAAGTGGAGTAGCCCACCGCCGCCTTGGCGGAAAAATACTGCGCCGTGAGGCTGCAGGTCAGGCCGATGACGGCCAGCACAAGCAGGATGCCGCACCGCACCAGGATGTAGTGCAGGTCGTGGGCGGCAATGCCCACGTTGACGATATCGGCCATGACCAGTGGTACGAACAGGTCAAATGTGGCTTCCAGCATCTTGAACAGAGGGGCAAGCACGCTTTCGCGCTTGTAGTCCCTCAGATAGCCAAGCATGTTGTTCAAGGCTATTTCCTCCTTTTCTGATCCCAGTATTCTGGAATTTTACCTATTATAGCGCACACAGCTGAAAAAAACCATACGTTTGCTGGGATGGATGCAGAGCCAAAGCGCAGGTTTTCCGTTGAGAAAGATGGAAAATCCTGCTATACTAGGAAGTGACACTGAAGGAAAGCAGGGAACATACAATGGCAAGAAGAACAGACGGCGGGGTGCGCTTCCGCCCGGTGGGCAGCAGCCGGCACCCGCGCACGCCGGTGCGCTACAGCCCCGGCGGCACCGGCTGCCCGGCAATCGAGCAGGCGATCGAGCGGCTGTATCACGGGCAGAACGAGGAGAGCTTCTGGGCCCTGATGGGGGCCCTGAACTACGCGCTGGAGCTGGAGACCCATGTTCTGGTGCCGCTGCAGACGGCCCCGGGCACACCGCCCACCCCGGCCCCCTGGGCCGAGAACCCCGTCTCGCAGCAAAAGGCCAGAGGGCTTGCGCTCTGGACCCTGAAAAACAAGGACCGTACCTGGCTGCCGCTGTTCACCTCCAGCGCAGCTGCCTGCGTGGACCGCAGCACGGCGGCCCGCCCCATGGCGGACTACACCCTGCAGGACGCCATGGAACTGGTGCTGGATGCGCCGGACATCGACGGCGTGGTCATCGACCCGTGGGGCCACTCGGCCACACTGGATGAGGCCCTGCTCAACGGCCTGCTCCACGCGGGCCACAACCCGGAGGAGCCGGGAGACGAAGAAGTAGAAGCCGGGCGGGAAGCGGCCCGCGCCGGGGACTGGCGCATGGCGGCCGACCACTACGACGAAGCCGCCCAGCAGGGCAATGCCATGGGCCTCTCGCTGCTGGCCGACTGCCTGTACCGGGGCCGGGGCGAGATGCAGAACAAGACCGAGGCCCGCCGGATGTGGCGCACCGCCGCCGACCACGGCGAGGTGCTGGCCATGCTGTCGCTGGGCGAGGACTGCGCTGCCCGGGGCGAAGCAGGCAAGGCCCTGCTGTACTACCGCAAAGCCCGGCAGACGGCGCAGGGCATGCCGGACATCGAGTATACCCCGCGCATCTGTCTGCGCCTTGCCCAGGCCGAGACCCGCTACGTCTCGGCCAAAAAGGCCATGGCACTGGCGGCAGAGGCCGCCCAGGGCTTTGCCATCCTGGCCCGGGAGAAGGAACCGGATGCGGCCGAATTGCAGGCAGAAGCGGAACAGCTGCTGCGGGAACTGGCCGATCCGAAGCCCCGGAATACGGCCTACAACATAGATTCTTTACAATTGGACTAAAAAATGGTCACAGGCATCGGGTAAGATGATCAGGTGAATAAAATGCTTTAGCGGACGGGATGCGCCGCAAAGAGAGGAAAACGATATGAGCAAAGTGATCGGCATTGACCTTGGCACAACAAATTCCTGTGTGGCGGTGGTGGAAGGCGGCAAGCCTGTGGTCATCACCAACGCAGAGGGCGAGCGCACCACCCCCAGCGTGGTGGCCTTTACCAAAGACGGCGAGCGTCTGGTGGGCGGCGCGGCCAAGCGGCAGATCGCCACCAACTCCGGCCGCACCGTGACCAGCATCAAGCGCCACATGGGCAGCGATTACCGGGTGCACATCGACGGCAAGGACCTGACCCCGCAGGAGATCAGCGCCATGATCCTGGCCAAGATCCGCCGCGACGCCGAGAGCTATCTGGGCGAGCCGGTGACCGAGGCCGTTATCACGGTGCCCGCCTACTTCGACGACAGCCAGCGCAAGGCCACCCAGGACGCCGGACGCATCGCGGGCCTGAACGTGCTGCGCATCATCAACGAGCCGACGGCTGCCGCTGTGGCCTACGGCCTGGACAACGAAGCACCCCAGAAGATCCTGGTGTACGATCTGGGCGGCGGCACCTTTGACGTGTCCATCATCGAGATCGAGGACGGTACTTTTACAGTGCTGGCCACCGGCGGCGACACCCATCTGGGCGGCGATGACTTTGACGAGCGCATCGTGGAGTACGCTGTGGCCGAGTTCAAGAAGTCCGACCGCATCGACCTCTCCCGCGATCCGGCTGCTATGGGCCGCCTGAAGGAGGAAGCTGAAAAGGCCAAGAAAGAGCTGTCCAGTGCACCCTCCGCGCAGCTGAACCTGCCCTTCATCGCGGTAGGCAAGGACGGCCCCCACCATCTGGATCTGTCGCTGTCCCGCCCGCAGTTCGAGATGATGACCGGTGACCTGCTGGCCCGTACCGTGACCCCGGTGCAGAACGCCCTGCGGGATGCCGGGATCTCTGCCAGCCAGCTGGGCAAGGTGCTGCTGGTGGGCGGCAGCACCCGCATGCCCGCCGTGGAGCGCCAGGTGCGGGAGCTGCTGGGCTGCGAGCCCAGCCACAGCCTGAACCCGGACGAGTGCGTGGCCATGGGTGCCGCCGTGCAGGGCGGTCTGCTGCAGGGCGGCGGCAAGCTGGCTGGTGCTACCGGTGCCGCCGCACAGGGTCTGGTGCTGATGGATGTCACCCCGCTGACCCTGTCCATTGAGACGCTGGGCGGCGTGGCCACCCCGCTGATCACCCGCAACAGCATGATCCCCACCCGCAAGAGCCAGATCTTTACCACGGCACGCCCCATGCAGACCAGCGTGGAGATCAACGTGCTGCAGGGCGAGCGCCACTTTGCCCGCGACAACAAGAGCCTGGGCAAGTTCAAGCTCAACGGCATCCGGGGCGGTTTCTCCTCCAAGCCGCAGATCGAGGTCACCTTTGACATCGACGTCAACGGCGTGGTCAAGGTGTCGGCCAAGGATCTGGGCACCGGCCGGGAGCAGAACATCACCATCACCGGCAGCACGAACCTGTCCGAAAACGAGATCCAGCGCGCTATGGCGGATGCCGCGGCCTACGAGGCCGAGGACAGCCGCCGCAAGGAGCGGCTGGAGCTGCACAACCAGGCCGAGGTGCTGGCCTACAAGGTGGACGAGGCCTTGTCCAAGTGCAAAAAGGAGCTGGACCGCGACGAAAAGAACCGCATCAAGACCGATGTGGCCAACCTGCGCCGCTGCCTGCGCAAGGACAAGCCCGAGAAGATGAACGAGACCGAGGAAGCGGCCCTGCGGCAGGCCAAGAGCCAGCTGGAGGAAAGCGCCAACCACCTGATGATGCTGTACACCAGCCAGCAGCAGGACCAGGGCCCGGACCAGACCCTGTGAGATGCCCTTATAAAACAAAAAAAGGAACCGCTGCGGCGGTTCCTTTTTTTGTTTTGCAGATCAGAGCATCTTGGACAAAAATGCTTTCAGGCGCGGATGCTTGGGGTTGGAGAACAGCTCCTGCGGGGGCTCGTCCTCCTGGATCTGGCCGCCGTCGATGAAGATCACGCGGTTGGACACCTCGCGGGCAAAGCCCATTTCGTGGGTGACCACCAGCATGGTGATGCCGGTGTGGGCCAGCTCCTTCATCAGCTCCAGTACCTCGCCCACCATCTCCGGGTCCAGGGCGCTGGTGGGCTCGTCGAACAGGATCACGTCCGGGTCCATGGCCAGAGCGCGGGCAATGGCAATGCGCTGCTGCTGGCCGCCGGACAGGCTCTTGGGGTAGACGTTGGCCTTGTCGGCCAGACCCACACGGGCCAGCAGCTCGTCGGCGCGCTGGGAAATGGCTTCCTTGTCCTTCAGCTTGAGCAGGCTGGGGGCCAATTCCAGGTTCTTCTTCACGGTCAGGTGGGGGAACAGGTTAAAGTGCTGGAACACCATGCCCATCTTCTGGCGCACAGCGTCGATGTGGGCATCGTCCACCTCCACCCCTTCAAACTTGATGCTGCCGCTGGTGGGGATCTCCAAGCGGTTCAGGCACCGCAGAAAGGTGGACTTGCCGCAGCCGGAGGGTCCGATCAGGCACACCACGTCGCCGCGGTAGATGTCGATGTCGATGCCCTTGAGCACGTCCAGGGTGGGGGTGGGCTGCTTTGCGCCCTTTTTCTTCACGCCGCCGTAGGTCTTGGTCAGACCACGGACTTCCAGGATCTTATCGGTCACTTTGTGCCAGCCTCCTCTCAAACATTGCCAGCAGCCGGGTGAACAGCATGACCAGCACAAGGTAGATCAGTGCAACGCCCAGCAGCGGGTACATGGCTTCGTAGGTACGGTTCATGATGCCCTGCCCCGCATACAGCAGCTCCTTGCCGCCAATGACCGTGATCAGGGAGGTATCCTTCAGCAGCATGATGAACTCGTTGCCCAGAGCAGGCAGCACCGCGCGGATAGCCTGCGGGATGATGATGACCACCATGGTGGTCATGTAGTTCAGGCCCAGGCTGCGGCCGGCCTCCATCTGGCCGGGGTCCACGGCCATCAGGCCGCCGCGGATGATCTCGGACACATAGGCACCGGAGTTGATGCCCAGCGTCAGTGCACCCACCATGGTAAAGTTGCGGCTGTTGGCAAAGATGACCATGCTCATGATGAGCAGCTGCACCATCATGGGGGTGCCGCGGATGATAGTGGTGTAGATCTCACAGATCACATTGAAGAAGCCCAGCACCGGGTTTTTGTGCCCGGGGCGCTGCTGGTCGTGGGCCACACGCACTAGCGCCACCACGCTGCCCAGCACGATGCCCAGCGCCAGTGCCAGGGCGGTGACCAGCAGGGTGGTGCCCACGCCGCCGACGTACTGGAGCCAGCGGTCCTTCAGCAGAAAGGCCTGATAAAATTTGAAGAAAAACTCCTGCCCGAAGTTCAGCTTTGTGCCGCTGTTGAGCAGCTCTTTGAGCAGTTCGTATTGAGCAGCCATTCGCATCCTCGCTTTCCATTTTTTGTTAGAATTTTGTAACCTTATTTTTCCAAAAAAGGGGAGGTGCCCCAGTGGGGGTGCCTCCCCGTGGTACGATGTACGGCCCGGCTTATTCAGCGGTGATGTACTTGTCCACGATGGCCTGCAGGGTGCCGTCAGCCTTCAGCTCTTCCAGAGCGGCGTTGACGGCAGCTTCCAGAGAAGAACCCTTTGCCATGCCGATGGCGTAATCCTCCTCGGCGTAGCTGGTGTCCAGCACCTTCAGGCCGGGGTTGGCGGCCACATATTCCTTGGCAGGGGCGTTGTCGATGACCACAGCGTCCACCTGGCCGTTGTTCAGGGCCTGCACAGCGGTCAGACCATTGTCGTAAGCCACCACGGCGTCATCGCCGAAGTCATCGGAGCAGTAGATGTAGCCGGTGGTGCCGCGCTGAGTGCCGATCTTCTTGCCAGCCAGGTCGTCAGGGGAAGCAATATCGGAATCGTTGGGCACAATGATGGACTGGATGCCGGTGGCATAGCTGTCGGAGAAGTCCATCACAGCCTTGCGCTCGTCGGTCACGGTCACACCGGCCATAGCGATGTCGGCCTTGCCCTGCTGCACGCTCAGCAGCGCAGCGTCAAAGTCCATGTCGTCGATCTGCAGCTCCAGACCCAGCTTGTCGGCAATGGCCTTGGCGGTGTCGATGTCGATGCCCTCGAACTCACCGGAGTCGGTGGTCATCTCGTAGGGAGGGAAGGTGGCGTTGGTGGCCATGGTCAGCTTGCCAGCCTCAACGGTGGTCAGCTCACCGGCGGCAGCGCTGGTGGAAGCAGCCTCAGAAGAAGCGGCAGCAGAGCTTGCCACAGAGGAAGCCACGCTGGAAGAGGAACCACCGCAGGCGGTCAGGGCCAGAGCAGCAACGGACAGACCGGCAGCAGCCAGGAAGCTGCGACGAGTAATCTTTTTCATATTCAAACACTCCTCATACGCGTTGTATAAACTTGCAGTCGCCGGAAGGATGCGATTCATCGAAAAATCCAGCGAACGGACTTAGTATAAGTTGTACAAATAGAAAAGTCAATAGTTGTGCAAAAAATCGGTCAAATTGAAACCGAATTGCAAACACTTATACACTGCGATGGGGAAAATAAATGTATATATGCAAAGAAAACCCTCTCAGGCGCTGACGCGCCAGCTCCCCCGAAAGGGGGAGCCTTTAAAGAATGGAAACCTTACCGTACTGCCAAAAAGCTCGCCCTTCGGGAGAGCTGGCATCGAGCAAGGCGAGATGACTGAGAGGGTTTGACGCTTACACGCTCCGTGCAATCTCTTCCGCGCTGCGCTTGGGCACGCAGTAGTCGCGGTTTTCGTCCAGATAATACTTCACGCCGGTGTCAGTGGTCAGGGGCACGATGTGTGCCTTGTGGGTGGGGTAGCCAAAGGCTACCATGTAGGCCAGCTTCAGCGGCTCTTCGATGCCCAGCAGCTCGGTGAGGGCGGGCTTGTTGATGGCACCCATGATGCAGCTGCCCACCTCCTTGTCCCAGGCGGCCAGGGTCATGTTGGCCAGGGCGATGCCGGTGTCGGTGGAAAGGTCGCCGGGAGCGGAGCTGTCCTGCAGGACGGCCACATACAGGGTGGGCGTCTCGTCGGCCTTGGGCATGCCCTGTTCCGGGGGCAGATAGGCCGCCCACTTGACCAGCGGCTGCACTTTGGCCACCATTTCCGGGCTCTGCACCACCACAAGGCGCAGGGCCTGCCGGTTGGCCCCGCAGGAGGACAGCCGCACAGCTTCCACGATGTCATCCACCACATCCTGCGGCACGGGCTTCTGCGCAAAGCGGCGGTAGGTGCGGCGGGTGACCAGAGATTCCATAACAGACATGACAAAACACTCCTTTTCCGGCGGGCGGTGCCCGGCGGTTTATTTGCGGTTTACTACCATATAAAGTATAACAGTCCGGCCGGGGATGCGCAAGCCGGAGAAAAGAACGGTGGCTCTTGACAAAAATATGCGGGGCGGGGGGATAATTGGCAGAGAATACCCGGCCCTCGACACAGAACGCCGCGAAGTGACAACGAAAATATGGTAAAATGTGGAAAATGATAGAAGGGGGTATCAGGATGGTCGTGTGGGTAGGCCTTGTGTGCTTTGTGCTGGGTGCCAATCTGGGATTTCTGGTGGCAGGCCTGATGCGGATGGCAAAGGACGAAAAGGACACCTCGGAGAAACCATAAAAAGGTTCGGAAACGGATGCAAAATGCCCCGCTGCGGAAATGTGCAGCGGGGCATTTTGCGTTCAGGAGATTTTTGCCGGGTCGAGATACTGGCCGTTCTGCAGCACTTCCAGATGGATGTGCGCTTCCTCGGCACATTCACAGCTGATGGTGCCCACGGTGCCCAGCTTCTGCCCAGCGGTCACGGTGTCGCCGGGTTTCACGGCGGGGCTGTTCACCCCGCAC
>UMCM01033241.1_pt1 | contig 12075 bp, 10 predicted proteins | sample 1964231 | NCBI WGS metagenome assembly UMCM01 (sample SAMEA4835968, study PRJEB28245) | human gut metagenome | biome: gut microbiome; material: fecal sample | place: Denmark | collected 2008
CCGGAGTCAGTGTATCGAATTTCTTAGCATTTGCCATGAAGGTGAATGCTTCGTATGCATGTTTGGAAATACTGATGTATTTCTGTACTTCCTGTACGTTCGCAGAATTGATAGTACTTAAAGAGTTGTCATGTCCATCAATCGTTCCCTGCTGAAGTGCAGTAAATACTTCAGACCAGGACATTGCCTGCGGAGATGCACCAAATGCAGTATAGAATGCGCTGAAGAAATCACCACCTGGGATTCTCATTTTCAGGCCTTTCAGATCTTCCGGTTTCTCAATCGGATGTTTGCTATTGGTCATTGCTTTGAATCCGTTATGAACTGCTCCTAAGTAGTACAGGCCTTTGGTCTGAAGTACGGAATCAATGTACTCGCCACCTGCTCCGTAGAATGCATCCTCAGCTGCCTGATAATCTGAGAAAATCCATGGCAATGTACTTACCATCAGAGTGTTATCAAGATTCGATATAATACTGGTGGAATGAACATCCAGATCTACAGTTCCATCGCAAAGCATCTCAAGTCCCTTGGACATATTTCCACCTGCTAACTGATCATTCGGAAATACTGTGACTGTTACTTTTCCACCTGATTTTTCATTTACCAGCTTTGCAAATAAATTTGCTGCCTTCGTATCATTTGCCTGATCGGTTCCATTACAGCTGAGTCTTAACGATACCGTGTCAAAATCACCCTCTACTACTTCTGCTTTTTCTGTGTCTGCTTCATCAGTTGCTGCTGAAGATGCTGAAGTATCTGTTGCTGTGCTTCCACCACCACATCCTGTTGTTGCCCCTACTACCAGACAGGCTGCCATTAATAATCCAATCACTCTCTTTTTCATTCCCCTTCTCCTTTCATACCAACATGGGATGTTCTGATGATGCTAGTGTACAACACCGTCCAAGCTTTGTCAATTCGCTTTATCATTTTTGTATATATTACACTATCTTATTTGTTTTACTTTGTTCAATTTTCATATATATCTTTGTTATGCAATTAACAATATCTCGTCATTATACCATATCAAGCATTTTTTGCACAAAATAAACACCAATGATCGCCCCCATTCAATACATTGGTGTTTACTTTTTCTATTATTTGTAAATATCTTTCCAGTAAAAATAACTGTCGTTGATTGCCTGATACAATGCATTCACATTGTCACCGTTGAGTTTTTCCAACAAATTCTTATGCGTAAACTCAAGATATTCTTTATCACCCTTTTCAATAACTTTCTCGATCGTCTTCTTTCTGGAAGCTCTGGTCAACTGTATGATCACATCATGGACAACCATTACTAATGAATTCTCTGTAGCCTCTGCAACTTTTTTATGAAACTCAATATCCGCTTCAAGGATTTTTTCTACATCCTCCGGTTCTCTTTTTAACTCCTTCAAAAGCTTATCACAGCTTTTACTGATTGCTTTATAGGATTCCGCTGACATTCTCTGTTCCATTAGAAGTGTCATGATTCCATTTTCAATAATTTTACGCAATCCTATCAAATCATCATATGATCCTTCCTTTTGAAGAATCACTTGATAAATCATAGGATTAATAATCTGTGTGGAAAATCCGTTGCACACAAACGTGCCCTCTGGTCTTCTGATCTCCAACACCCCATATGCTACCAGAATCCGTATCGCTTCCCTTACTGAGTTTCTTCCCACTTGTAGTTCTTCTGCAAGTTCTGGTTCCGTTGGAATCTTATCACCCGGCTTTAATTCCCCTTCTATAATGGCACCCGTTAATCTGTCAATGATAATCTGTACAACAGATTTACTGCTGACAGGTGCCAGATATCGTTTTTTACCCTCCAAATAAATCCCCCCTATTGTTAAATATAGTTATTGTGTATATTATACAATTACGGTCTGAGTATAACAAGCTCTTTGTTAATTTTTTCACCAACATTTCCTTCAGCAATGAATTTCTCTTCAAAAAACAAAAAAATTTCCCTCAATTCTCCCCCACTGTGCTAAACTGGAGAAAGAGTTTTTTACGGAGGAAAGTTGTTATGTTATCATTTCAAAACGATTATCAGGAAGGCGCACATGAGAAGATCCTCAAGCGTCTGATGGAGACGAATCTGGAACCGCAGTCTGGCTATGGTTCCGATTCCTATACAGAGAGTGCAAAGGAAAAGATCCGAAAGGTCTGTGAATGCCCACAGGCGGATGTGTGGTTCTTAACCGGAGGAACCCAGACCAACCAGAACGTGATCGATGCCATGCTGCAGCCATATGAAGGTGTGGTAGCTGCATCCACCGGTCATGTAAGTGTCCACGAAGCAGGAGCCATTGAATTTACCGGTCATAAAGTACTGACCATTCCTCAGCATGAGGGCAAGATCTACGCAGAAGAGCTGGAGAGCTACTTACGAGGATTCTGGGAAGATACCGATCACGAACACATGGTATTTCCGGGCATGGTCTATATCTCCCATCCCACTGAGTACGGAACCTTATATACCCGTTCTGAACTGGAAAATATCTCCGCCATCTGCGAAGCTTATGATATTCCACTCTATCTGGATGGTGCCAGACTGGGTTATGGTCTCATGAGTGACAACACCGATGTGACTCTTGGTGTCATCTCCAACTGCTGTGATGTGTTCTACATCGGCGGAACCAAGGTAGGTGCACTCTGCGGCGAAGCCGTAGTCTTTACCAAGGATAACGCACCAAAGCATTTTCTGACTCACATCAAGCAGCACGGAGCTCTGCTGGCAAAGGGACGACTTCTGGGAATCCAGTTTGATACCTTATTTACCGACGACCTCTATTTTCTGCTTGGCAGACATGCCATCGATATGTCCGAACTGATGAAGAATGGTCTGAAAGAGCGGGGCGTTCCCTTCTATATTGACTCCCCAACCAATCAGCAGTTCCTTCTGCTGACCAATGAGCAGGCAGAGCGACTGAAACGTCAGGTGCTCTTCTCCACATGGGAACGACCGGATGAGATGCATACAGTGATCCGACTGGCTACCAGCTGGGCAACCACGGAAGAAAATGTGCAGAAGCTGCTGCAGGTATTCGATGAGATCATGTAACAGTTATGCAGCATCGTTTCAAAAATTTCTTACATAATACAAAACCGGGAGTATATCTTTTTGAAGATACACTCCCGGCGTTTTTATTCTACCATCTCTTAAATAATCGGCTGCTCTTTATCCCTGTGCCAGCGCGTCTGCTGAGATCGGCTCGATGGTATAGGAATCATACTCTAATTCATTCTCATACCAGCCATCGTACAGAAGACCTGCGTTGACTACAAATTCCTGTCCGTCACAGATATCGCCGATAGACGCCGTCTGTGTTCCGACCAGCTGATCTCCGCTGTAATAGGATACCAGAAAGCTTGCCATACTCAGATCCTGACCGGTCTGATTTTTACATTTTGCAATGATCTGGTCTGTTGCGATCTTTGCCTGCTTTTCAACAATCAGTCCTGACGGATCTACTGCTGCTGTGCTGTCTTTTTTCATTCCGGTAAACAGTACTTCCAGATGATCATAGTCTCCAGGTGCCAGTGCCGGAGCGATCCGCATGATCTGCTCACCGCCTGCCATCACTTCACTGAAGCTCACACCCTGATAATAGTCCATGATCTCATCATCCGCATTGTAAAACAAGATATCTGCACTCACATAAGAATAGCTCTGGTCAGACACATTTTTCAGAGTAAAGGTCTGATCTCCCAGATCCGTCTGTGCAATGTCATAAGTAAAAGCATCTGCCGCGATCGGTTTGTACATATAGATGCCATCCCCTTCGCCAGTCTCTTCCTCCGTAACATATGCATCAGGACTTTCCTGCGCTTCTGCCGTATCAACATCTGCTTTCTTATTGCTGCATGCAGTCATGATCAGTGCTGCTGTGGCCAGCATTGCCAGCAGCATATATTTTCTTTGTTTCATGTTCAGATCCTCCTCATGATAACTCTCAGAGCCGTATTTGCACGACTCTGAATATCATCATTATACACAAGAACCTTTTCCATGAAACCACATTTTCCCATTCTTAAGAAAAATTAAGATGTCAGGCTTTGACTGTCAGAACTTCTGTATCCTTCGTAGCCGCACCTGTTCGTACTTCACTGATCTCTTCACAGTCATCTGTGTTGGTCACCACAACTGCCGTTGTCACCGGATACCCTTCACCTTTGATAAGATCCATATCAAACTCTGCCAGCAGATCACCTGCTTTCACCTGATCGCCGGTCTTTACCTTCACATCAAATCCTTTGCCGTTCAATTTGACCGTATCCATTCCAATGTGGATCAGCAGCTCTACCCCATGTTTACTCATAAGGCCAATGGCATGTTTGGTATCAAAGACGGTTGTCACTTCGCCATCCACCGGTGCGTAAGCCTTTCCTTCCGACGGTTCCACACCAAAGCCTTTACCCAGCATTTCTGAAGAAAATACTGCGTCCGGCACTTCTGACAGTGGAATAACCGTTCCGTTCATCGGGCTCTTGATCTCCTCTCCGGAGCTCACCTGATCAGCCGCAGATGTCTGTAAAAATGCTTCCAGATTGGTTTTCAGTACCGCTACCTGCGGACCATAGATAACCTGGATTCCTTTTCCTTTCAGGATCACACCTCTGGAACCACTCTGTTTGAGCAATGCTTCCTGTACTTTCTCAGGATCTTTGATGGTACAACGAAGTCTGGTGGCACAGCAGTCCACATCTTCAATATTGGCTTTTCCGCCAAGACCTGCAGTGATCAGTGCAGAGACTTCTGCTCCCTTCACACCGGATTCTTTTGCTGCATTGTAATCTGCTTTGGTGTACAGTTTGGTCTCTGTATCCTCATCTTCCCGGCCTGGAGTCTTCAGATTAAATTTGAGGATCAGGAATTTGAAGATACCGTAATACAGCAGGAAATAAATGATTCCCACCGGAATGATCCGAAGCCAGCTGGTCTTTGCATTTCCCTGAAGGATACCGAACAGGAACAGATCCAGAAGTCCGCCGGAAAATGTCAGTCCGACAGCAATGTTCAGAATATGAGCGATCATATACGCTGCACCTGCCAGGATCACCTGTACTACAAACAGCATAGGTGCTACAAACAGGAAAGAAAACTCCAGCGGCTCTGTGATACCGGTTGCCATACATGCCAGTGCTGCTGAAAGCAGAAGTCCGCCTGCCTGTTTTTTCTTCTCCGGCTTTGCAGTCTGATACATAGCCAGTGCCGCACCCGGCAGACCAAAGATCATAAAGATAAACTCACCGGAGAAATACCGGCATGCATCTGCGCTGAAATGAACGGTAGACGGATCTGCCAGCTGGGCAAAGAAAATGTTCTGTCCGCCTTCAATCATTTTTCCTGCCACTTCCATGGAACCGCCCACTCCCGTCTGCCAGAACGGAAGATAAAATACATGATGCAGTCCAAATGGGATCAGTGCACGTTTGATGATTCCGAAGATCAAGGTTCCCAGATAACCGGTTCCTGTTACCAGTCCGCCAAGCGCATAGATTCCGTTCTGAACCACCGGCCACACAAAGAACATGCCGATACCTACCAGTACATATACAACCGTGCTGATGATCGGAACAAAACGGCTGCCGCTGAAAAATGCCAGCGCACTTGGCAGTTCAATCATATAAAACCGATTGTGAAGTGCCGCTACACCAAGTCCTACAATAATACCTCCAAAGACACCCATCTGCAGTGTTTGGATACCTACAGAGCTGGTGATAGTTCCCTGAAGAACAAAATCTGCGATACTTCCATCATCCAGGATCTGTCCGCTGTTGACCAGCATAGCATTGACTGCCGCATTCATGGTGAAATAAGCGATCACAGCAGAAAGAGCTGCAACCTCTTTTTCCTTTTTGGCCATACCAATGGCACAGCCTACTGCAAAGATGATCGGCAGATTGTCAAACAATGCACTTCCAGCTTTGCTAAGTACGGTCAGGAACATATTTAATATGGTTCCCTCTCCCAGGATTGCCTGCAATCCATACGTATCGATCATAGTTGCATTTGTAAAAGAACTTCCGATTCCGAGCAGCAGACCTGCTACCGGAAGCACAGCGATGGGCAGCATAAAGGAACGGCCTACCCTCTGTAAAACTCCAAAAATCTGATCTTTCATTTTTTCCTCCTGTTAATCAACGTGCATGGTCACACGTTTAATATGCACGGTCAGGTAGACTACCTCTTCTTCACTGATCGCCACCTTGTAGCATTCGCCCAGATGCTGTCGGATCATCTGCGCACATGCGTAGCTCTTCTTGTATTGATCCCGGATCATATTCCGAAACAGAAAATCGTCATCATCCGGCATTTGCTTTGCCTGCAGCACCCGGGCTGCAAAGAATTTCAGATGCGTGATAAAACGTTCATAGTGAATCGATTCCTTGTCGATCTTAATAGAGAACTCCGATTCCACGATCGCAATAATATCATCGATCAGTCTGGGAATATCAAAGGTCACATCCATCTTCGTGTCATATTCCGCCGTGATAAAATGAAGAGCGATAAATGCCGCTTCATCCACGGGAAGCTCAATCCCCAGCATTTTTCTTAAAATGCTTAAGCTCTGCACACCCACCTTGAATTCAGATGGATAATACTGCTTGATCTCCCAGAGCAGCGGATTGGTGAACTGGATCTGATTCTTATATCTGTCAATCGCACCATCAATATGGTCGATCAGTGACAGATAGATGGTCTCCTTTAACCTTTCACCCAGCACGCTTTTGGCATACTCAATGATCTGATCTGCCACCTTGATATGTTCCAGTGGGATGTCCTGGATAATATCCACCAGCTTCTGGTTTTCCCCGGCAGAATTGAGCCGGAAGACCTTTTCCACCTTTTCATCCTCAATGGGCATACCTGGCTTTCTCCCAAAACCAAGGCCGCGACCCATGACTATGATCTCTCTGTTCTGTTCATCCAGAGAAGTCACGATGTTATTATTCACGATCTTTATAATTTTCATTAAAATTTCCCCCGTGTCAGGCATACAGACATTTTTCATAGTGGCCATCTACAAAATGATGTCGGGGTCAAAAGGTCTTTCACCCACCTATGAGCAAGCTCATGTGGGCTTAGACCTTTTGACCCTGGCATCATAAAATAAAAAAACCAACCGGAAAGAACGCTTCCGCTCTCTCTCAGTTGGTTTTGCCTGCTTTGCCAGTAACAATCCAAAAATATTTTCTTTTTGAAATCTTCAAAAGCATAACAAATATGTTTTTATACGTCAATTGATATATTTCACAAAAAAGCAGTCCTCATTTTATGCAATATACCATATAGTTTCTCACTGTTTCTGCTTCATGCCTTGACCCTTTCCCTGGAATAGTTTATAATTTTTTTATACTTAACCAATAGTCAGATTGTGGAGCGCAATCTGGCTGATTTATTGTAATACAAAAGGAGGTGACACCCAACATGAACAAGGAAGAAACACAGATGATGGCATTTCAGCTGATCGGATTCGCCGGAGATGCCTTTTCTCATTTTTTCCAGGCGATTGACGCAGCAAAAAAAGCTGATTATGAAGAAGCCGAACGGTTGATCCAGGAAGGTAAAAAATCCATGAAGGAAGCCCATGATGCACAGACGGATCTCTTATCCGCAGAAGCAGACGGAAAGGATCTGGCTTACAGCATTCTAATGGTCCATGCGCAGGATCACCTGACCATGGCACTGATGTATGAAAGACTGGCTTCTGAGTTTATCTCTGTTTATAAAGAAATGAATGAACTGAAGGGAAAGCTTATCAATGAATAAAGAGTTTTTATGGGGCAGTGCCACTGCCGCTTATCAGTGCGAGGGCGGCTGGAAGGAAGGCGGCAAAGGCCTTTCTAACTGGGATGTATTCTGCCACAGTGAGAAGAACAATGTCAATCCGGTGACCGGAGATGTGGCATGCGATTTTTATCATCACTATGAAGAGGATATCCGTATGCTGGCTGAGGGCGGACAGAATGCTTACCGCTTTTCTATCGCATGGACCCGGATCCTGCCAGATGGTACCGGTCGTAAGAGTCAGGAAGGCATTGACTTTTATCACCGTGTCATCGACACCTGCCGAAAATATCATGTAGAACCGCTGGTAACCCTCTATCACTATGATCTGCCGGAATCCATCTACGAAGCCGGCGGATGGGAAAACCGCAATATTGTAGAACAGTTCGTGGAGTATGCCCGGATCTGCTTTGAGGAATATGGACAGAAAGTGAATTACTGGGTCACCATCAATGAGCCGAACTACGAGACTCTCTGCTGTTATGGTTTTGGAAATTATCCGCCAAATGTCAAGGATCTTGGCAGACGCTGGAGAGCTATGCATCATATGCTGCTGGCAAGTGCCCGTGCCGTTGCAGTTTTCCGGGAATTAAAGCTCCCGGGAATGGTTGGTCTGGTCAGCGACAGTTATCCGATCGCAGTTCTGACTGACAATGAGGCACACAGAAAAGCAGCCCACATGGCTGATCTGTTCTTTAACCTCTGCGTCAATGACGTATGCGTCAAAGGTGCTTATCCTCAGGATTTTGTGGATCAGCTGAAAAAGGATGGCTATGATCTTTCTTATATGAAAGAAGAAGATCCCTCCATATTTGCAGATGGATGTGTTGACTACCTTGGTATCAATGCCTATAACCGTTATATTGCGGAACCGGCAGACGGCCCGGAGACCAATCTGGGTGTCAATAACACCGGTGATGGCAAGAAGACCAAATTTCAGATTGGAAACTGGTTCAGCCTCGGGGAAGACAGCGAGATGGAGAAGACCCCCTGGGGCATGGAGATCAATCCACGTTCCATCTATGATCTTCTGATGGATCTGAAGCGTCTTTATCCACAGATCCCTGTGATCATCACAGAAAATGGAGTGGGAAACTACGATGAAGTGGTAGATGGTCAGATCCACGACCAGTACCGTATTGCATATCTGGAAGGCTATGTAGACTGGATCGAGCGTGCTATGGAAGACGGATGTACCGTCCTCGGTTATTTTGTGTGGTCCACCATGGATGTCTACAGCTGGATCAACGGATACAAGAAGCGATACGGACTCGTATACATTGACTATGATAGCGATGACCTTGTAAGGATCCCCAAGGACAGCTATTATTGGTATAAAAACAAAATACAGAATAGGAGAAAAAGCTTCAATGGAAAAATTCACAGCATTTATTGAAAAACACATTGCTCCAATGGCGAATAAGCTGGGTAGAAATAAATATGTTGTTGCACTGCAGAATTCCTTCTTTGCAATGATCCCGTTTATCACCGTTGGTGCACTGGCACTGGTACTGATCAGTCCGCCTGCAGATTATACAACCATGGATCCTGGTGTTGCACGTTCCCTCATGCAGGGATGGCAGGCATTTGCTGATTTTACCGGCCCTACCTTTAACTTTATCAACATGGTAACCATGAACCTGCTTGCATTCTGGATCGCTCTTGGAATGGGTCTGAATCTGGCAAAACATCACAAGATGACTCCGGCTATGCCGATCCTGGTTACTACCATGTCCTTCCTGATCTGGGCTACTATGAACCCGGACGGAAGCCTGACCTTTGATTACCTTGGAGGAACTGGTCTGTTCGTTGCACTGGTTGCATCAATCCTGTCCTTCGAGCTGTACAGAACCCTGACTGAGAAAAAAGTAGGTCACATTGACCTGTCTGGTGCCGGAGTTCCTCCTGCACTGGCAGATTCCCTTGGAAACCTGCTCCCGGTTGTGATCATCTTCCTGATCTTCGGTGTATCCGGACAGATCATCATGAGCATCACCGGTGCTCCGCTGCCGGAACTGATGACCATCCTCATGTCCCCGCTGCTCGGACTGGTAGACAGTATTGGAGGAATCATCTTCCTGGCTGTTCTTGTCATGATTCTGTGGTGGTTCGGTATCCATGATTCTGTCATCACCGGACCGCTGGATGTATTCCTGATGAGCAACTACAGCGCAAACATGGCTGCATTCGCTGCCGGAACTGCTGCTGTATCCCTGCCGTACATTGTAAATGAGCCGTTCTGGTGGACTTTCATGACCATCGGTGGAAGTGGTGCTACACTTGGTCTTGCTGTTCTGGCAGCAACCAGTAAATCCAAACAGATCAGAACCGTCGGAAGACTGGGACTGATCCCGGCGATTTTCAACATCAATGAGCCGTTGATCTTCGGTCTGCCGATCATGTACAACCCGACTCTGTTGATCCCGTTCGTAGTCGCTATGCCGCTCAACGGTGTCATCACTTACATCTGTATGGCTACCGGTATCGTATCCAAATCCTTCGCTTACGGCGGATGGAACATGCCGGCTCCATTTGGAGCATTTATCGCAACTCTGGATGTGAAAGCATTCATCCTTGCAATTGCTCTGATTGCCATTGATGCACTTATCTATCTGCCATTCTTCAAAGTATATGAGAAGCAGAAGCTTGCAGAAGAGACAGCTGTACCTACGGAGGAATAAAGCATGAATATCGTTATGTTATGTAACCTGGGAATGAGCACCGGTATGATGGTGAAGAAACTGGAACAGGAAGCAGCTAAGAGAAATCTGGAGGCTACTGTTCACGCATATCCTATGGTAGAACTGGATGAGCATCTGGACGGAACCGATGCGATCCTTCTTGGACCGCAGATCCGTTTTGCACTGGATGACATCAAAAAACAGGCTGGTTCTATCCCAGTCATGGCAATCGCTCCGCAGGATTTTGGCACCATGAACGCTGCCAAAGTTCTGGACGAACTGATGAAGCTGATGTAAGTAAACGCAGATTCGTTCTGAAAGATCCTCTGGCTGACAACTGTCAGCCGGAGGATTTTTTTTGCATGAGCAGACAGAAGATCACGCCCACCCCGGTACTGACCATGGTTGCCACAATGGCCGGTCCTATGATCGCAGCAGGATCCACACTGCCATACTGGCTCCGATAAGCGATAATATTGACCGGAATCAACTGAAGTGAGGAAATATTCAGAACCAGAAACGTACACATCTCGTCACTTGCCGTACCTGGTGGAACCACTCTGGACCGCGGCCTCATGACTCCTTCCTTTACAAGGCTAATATCCTCTCTGTGCCGGTCCTCTTCCAGTGCTGACAGTTCTTCCATGGCTTTTAAGCCCGCCGGAGTTGCTGCCCAGCCAAGCCCCAGTACGTTCGCAATACAATTGACAGCAATCTGCTCCAGAGCCGGATGTTCTTCTGGAATCCCCGGAAACAGACACCGAAGTGCCGGACGGATCCCTCTTGTCATGCGTCCGATCAGTCCCGATGCACTTCCCACCTGCATCAGTCCCATCCAGAACGACAGGATTCCCAGCATGGTAATACACAGTGATACCGCCTCCTTGGCGGAATCCAGTGCTGCCTGTGTCACTTCCGGGATCGTTCCGTGAAATGTTCCGTAGATGATCGCCATCAGCATCATTCCTGCCCACAATGCATTCATAAAAATACTCCCATAACACTGTTATTAACAGCTTACGGGAGTATCCACATAGTTATACATATATTTTGTATTATTTTCCACTGTCAAAAATCCCTTTTCAACAGCATTTTGTGGGTTTTCCACACTATCCACACAGTTATCCACAATTACTTGTTTATTACTATCCAAGCGGCACTACATCTTCCACTGTCAGCAGGTCTCCAACCACCTTGAATTTCACATCAAATCCGGCAAAAGAGACCCCATAGAGACGTTCCGGATCCTGTACATAAGCCGGTCTTGGATCCTGAGAGAGCACGCCGATCACTGCTTTTCGCTTCTCTTCCGGGTAGCGGCTCAGAAGCTCTTCCGGAAATTCCACCTGCAACGCATGCACCTTTGTCTGACTGGTATACCCTTCGGATGCTTCCGGGTGACAGTCTGACACCGGAATGTATGGCTTCATATCATAGATGGGTGTTCCATCCATCAGATCTGCTCCCGCCACATAAAGCTTCGGTCCTTTCTCCGTCTGTTCCACACGAAGCAGACGCACGCAGGAAAGCCCGATATCATTAGGTCGGAAAGGAGATCGGGTGGCAAATACACCCAGACGTACTTTACCTCCAAGCCGCGGC
>UMCM01027855.1_pt1 | contig 12032 bp, 7 predicted proteins | sample 1964231 | NCBI WGS metagenome assembly UMCM01 (sample SAMEA4835968, study PRJEB28245) | human gut metagenome | biome: gut microbiome; material: fecal sample | place: Denmark | collected 2008
CCAGCAGGGGCGCGTGGTCGAGCGCTGCCGCCCGGGCCGGCATCTGGCACAAGGCCGGGATGGTGGTCGTTGTGCTGGTGTGCGCCCTGACCGACGCCGTGCTGGCGGTGGCCGTTGCCAACCTGCCCGGGCTGGGCTTTGAGGTGAACGGCGTGGTGCTGCCGGTGGTGCTGGTGTGGTACATTTTTACCGAGCTCGGTTCCATTGCCGAGAACGCCGCCGCCATGGGCGCACCCGTGCCCGGGTGGCTGGTAAGGATTTTGGCGCAGGGGAAGGAAGGGGCGAAAAAGTGAGGGGTGCAGCGGGGTGAGGTCACCCCGCCCTACGTACAGCTTTCAAGTGGGATCGTAGGGCGGCCAGCCCTCTGGCCGCCGCGGAGGGGTCAAGACCCCTCCCTACAAAGCAAACCGTAAAAGGGGCGGCAGCGCGAGCCTGCGGGCCGGGCATGCCCGGCCCCTACAGGGCGGTAAAAAAGAAGGGTATCTGTCGCATGAACGGCAGATACCCTTTTTTTATTTTGCTCACAGATAATTTTTCAGGTCGCTCTTGTTCGTGGCGCAGCGCTCGGCGGCCTCGCGGGTGATGCGGCCTGTGCTGACAAGGCGGGCCAGGTCGGCGTTCAGGCTGTGCATACCAAGGGCCGCGCCGGATTGCAGGATGCTCGGGATCTGGTAGCACTTGCCCTCGCGGATCAGGTTTGCGACGGCGTCGGTGCCCACCAGAATCTCCGTGGCGGCGCAGCGGCCCTTGCCGGCGGCCAGCTGGCCGCGGATCTGGTTCTGCGCACCGGCAGGGCAGACGTCGATGATGCGGTCAATCGTCTGCGCCGCGCCGATGGTGTGCAGCGTGCTCATGACAAGGTGTCCGGTCTCGGCAGCCGTGACGGCAGCGGAAATCGTCTCATAGTCGCGCATCTCGCCGACGAGGATGACGTCGGGGTCCTCACGCAGGGCGCTGCGCAGCGCCGAAGCAAAGCTGCGCACATCGGCGCCGACCTCGCGCTGGTGGATCAGCGAGCAGCGGCCCTGATAGACGTACTCGATGGGGTCCTCAATCGTGATGATGTGGTCGCTGCGCGTCTTATTGATGTGGTCGATCATGGCGGCCAGCGTGGTGGATTTGCCGCTGCCCGTGGGGCCGGTGACCAGGATCAGACCGCGCGGCTCGTCGGCCAGCTTTGTCAGAACGGGCGGCATGGCCAGCTCCTCCAAGGTCGGGATGGAGTCGTTCAGCAGGCGCAGTGTGGCCGCGGCCCTGCCCTGCTGGTAAAAGACGTTCACACGGCTGCGGGTACCGTCGGGCGCGACAAGCGCAAAGTCTGCGTCGATGCGCTCCGATGTGATGGCCTCGCGGTGGGCCTCGTCCATCAGGCTCAAAATCAGCGAGCGCGTCTCTGCCGCCGAAAGCTGGACCGGTGCCTCCGCCAGATGCCCGTCGATGCGGAACATCAGCGGCAGCCCCTCGGAGATATGAATATCGCTGGCCTTGCTGTTCCGCGCCAGCACGGTGAGTTCATGGATCTGCATGGTGTACCTCGTTTTTCAGAAAAGAGGGTGGTGGCGGAAGGCTCTCTCCCCCAGTCGCTTCGCGACAGCCCTTCGGGCCCAGGCCCCTCTGTCGCTCCGCGACATCTCCCCACACTGTGGGGAGTCACCCTCGCAGAGGGGGCCAAGTCGCCTTGCCTCCCTCTGCGAGGGAGGTGGCGAGCCTGCGAGCCGGAGGGAGAGAACCCTGCGGTCAGCTGCTGCTTTCCTGTTTACTCCTCATAGAACGTGATCTTCAGCAGCTCCTCGGGGGTGGTTTCGCCCTCGCGGACGAGCTGCAGGGCGGCCTCGCGCAGGCTTGTCATGCCCTGGCTGCGGCGGGCGGCCTCGGTCAGCTGCGCCTGCGTTGCCCCGGCAGAAATCAGTTCGCGCAGCTCACGGTTGATGATGACCAGCTCGTGGATGGCGATACGCCCGCGGTAGCCCGTGCCGTTGCACTGGGTACAGCCCGTGCCGCGGCGCACAAACGGGATGTCGGGCCCTAAATAGGTGCGCTCCTCCGCCGTGACCGGCATCTGCTTGGCGCAGTGCGGGCAGACGCGGCGCATCAGACGCTGAGCCACGAGGCCCGCGACGGAGTTTGCGATCATGTACCGCTCGACACCCATATCCTCCAAACGGACAATGGACGACAGTGCGTCGTTTGTGTGCAGCGTTGAGAAAACCATGTGGCCCGTGATGGCCGCACGCACCGAGATGGACGCTGTCTCGGCGTCGCGCGTCTCGCCGACCATGATGACGTCGGGGTCCTGGCGAAGCAGGGCGCGCAGACCGCTCTCAAACGTCAGGCCGGCAATGTTGTTGACCTGCGTCTGGTTGATGCGGGCCAGGTTGCGCTCCACGGGGTCCTCGATCGTCGAGACGTTGACCTGCCGCTCGGCAATCGTCTGCAGGACCATGTACAGCGTCGTCGTTTTGCCGGAGCCTGTCGGTCCGGTCAGGTAGACGATGCCGTTCGGGCGGTTCAGCAGCGGCAGAAAGCGCTTGTAGGTCTCGTCGTTCATGCCGAAATGGTTGGCATTTTTGATGTAAGTGTTGCTGGACAGAATACGCAGAACGGCCTTCTCGCCAAAGACCGTCGGCAGGATCGAAACACGGACGTTGACGTCGGGGCCGGTCTCGAGGCGTGCGCGGAAGTGGCCGTCCTGCGGGATGCGGTGCTCGGCAATGTCAAGGTTCGACATGATTTTGATACGCGCGATCAGCGGCTGGTGCAAAGCACGCTGCAGCGTCACATAGTCAATGATGACGCCGTCGATGCGCATACGGACCTTCGTCTCGCCCTCGAACGGCTCGATGTGAATATCCGACGCCGTCGTCGTGACGGCACGCTGCACGAGGCTGTTCAGCAGACGGATGATGGGCGCGTCGAGGTCGCCGCCCTCGGCAGTCATGTCGATGGCCAGATCCTCGGTCTGGGCGGCGGCCATGTCGCTGTCGTTGGCGGTGCGGGCCGCCTTGCGGGCGCTGACCTCGGCGTAATAGTAGCGGATGGCGCGGCGCAGCGGCTCCAGCTCGGCCAGCACGATCTCCGGTTCGAGGCCGGTCAGCTGGCGGATGTCCTCAAGGGCGTAGTAGTTCAGCGGGTCGTTGGCGGCAATCGTCAGCGCGCGCGGACTCTGCGCAATCGGCAGCATATCGTACTTCTGCGCAAGCTCCTGCGGGACCTTTTCAACGGCGGTCACATCGACGTTGGTGTGCTCGATGTCGATCATTGTAAGCTGGAGGCGCTGGGCCAGTGCCTCCAGGACCTGACGCTCATTGACGTAGCCAAGCTCCTGCAAAGCCTGGCCGACGCGCAGGTCGCGGTGCTCTTTCTGGTAGGCAAGGGCGGTGTTCAGCTGGTCGGGCGTGATATAGCCAAACTCGATCAGAACGTCGCCGAGGCGAATGTTTTTCACGGCTGTACGCCTCCTTTGTCACAGAGGATCACGTTCAGGGATACATTGAACGCCGTGGCCGTCACGGCGCTGCCGTCGGTGTCGGCAAAGCTGCGGGTATCGATGGAGAAGGATACAAGCTGTACGGACGGGTAGTTCGCGGCCATGTCGTCCAGCATCGAAAGAAAATCACTGTCCTCGCCCGTGCAGCGGAAGTTGATCGCCACGCTGCGGTAATAGCCCGGCTGGTCATAGTCCAAGATGAGGTCGGAGGCTAAGATCTGCTGCAAAATGGCGTTGCCCTGGGCCGTCGTGCCGGCGGTGTCAGCGGTGATGCTGTCGTCGTCACTGTCGTCGTCACCGGCAAAGACGGACGCGGCTGCGCTGGGGGCAGCGCTCTGTCCGGCGTTCTCACTGGCGGTGTAATAGGTAAGGCTCTGGGTCACGGGCTCGCCGATGGTCAGCGAGTCGGGCTGCAAATTGTGGTTCAGCTCCAGGCTTGTCACCAGCGTGTCCAGCTCGTCACTGCTCAGCAGGCTGTAGTAGCTGGCGTTGGCGGTCTGCAGTTCGCCCCAGTTGTTGTTTTTCTCGGCGGCGTAGGTGCCGGCCAGCATGATCGTATCCTGCATGGAGGTCTGGGCGTCCTGCGCCTCGCGCAGATCGGCGTCGGCCTGCTGGTGGTTCTCAATGCCCGGAATCAGCAGGAACCGGACAAAAAGCACAACGAACGCCAGCATCAGAACGACGTACAGCAGAATTTTATCGCGCTTTGTCATTGGTGCAATTTCCATAGCGCCCTCCTTTACTGCTGCGGCGCTGCCAGCACACAGCGCAGATCGATGGAATAGCCGTCGTCATCGGCCTTGTAGCCGGTGTAGCTGACGGTGGAAAACACCCCGCAGTTCTGCAGGGAACGGATGTAGGCCGGAATGTCGATGACCTGGGAGGAGTTCGCGTTAAAGAGCAGCTCGCCCGTCGATGCGTTGTAGTCGGTGAACTGGATCGTGATGCCGGACCCGCCGGCAGCCTCGACCCGGTGCAGCAGACTGCTGGTCACGTCGGGGTAGCTGTTCAGCAGCTCGGTCATCCCGTCGGAATAGTCGGTCAGCGAGCGGAACTGCGCCGCAGATTCGGAATCCTGCGTTGCGGCGCGGTATGGCTCGGTATTGTCGCTGCACCAGTTCAGGATGTCCTCCCGCTGGCTTTTCAGCATTGAGGTGTGCAGTGTCAGCACACCCCAGCCCAGCATGGAGACAGCCACGACAGCAAGGCCGGGCACCAGCGTCCGCAGGCCCTGGCTGCGGGACTCCGATTTGGCCGCACCGGCGGCCTTCTGCCAGCGCAGATAAAAGTTGTTCTGTTTCATAGCCATAATGATAAGCCCCCGGGGCAAGTATTTGCAGGTAAAAATCAGCGTGCGATCAGGTTGCCCGCCGCGTAAAGCACATCGGCCAGCGCGGTGCCGGACGGCAGCTTGACGGTGGGCGAATCCGGGAAGCGGGCCACCTGCAGGCCCAGCGCCTCACAGCCCGGGCGGCAGACCGCAAGGTCGTCCGCCGTGGAGCCGGCAAAGCAGACCGTCTCAATGCGGTGCTCGCTCTTGCTGGTCGTGTGGAACTGGATCAGGCCCGAGAGCTTCTGCGCGATCTCGGTGCCGGACTCCGCCGAGCCGCGCGGGTTGAACAGGCGGCTGCGGGTCGAGTAGGTGTACTGCCCCTGCACAAACAGGCAGGCAGAGATCGTGTCATCGTCAAATTGCAGCAGCACGAAGGTTTTCTGCTGCAAATCGGGGATCGTGCGCACGGCCTTGATCGGCGCGGCCAGCCCTAAGTCGATGCTGTACAGCTTGAAGCCGACGGCCTTGGCCAGCGCGTCGTACCCGGCAATGACGCGCTGCTCCACGCGGGTGGCCAGGACGGTATCCACGCGGGTCTTGGCATCGCGGGAGAGCAGCATGTAGTCATCCAGCGGAGCCTTGACCTCGGCGCCGCCGCTGGCAAGCTCATGGGAGAGCACGGCCATCCGCTTTTTCTCGCTCATGGCGGGCAGCGTCAGGATGCGGTGCATGAACTGGCTGCCGCCTGCAATCAGCGCCACGCGATTCATCGGCAGCTTGTTGGCGGTGAAAAACTCTTTGAGCGCGGCGGTCAGGTCCGCCTCGTTTGTGATGACGCCGTTGATCAGGCAGCCCTCGGGCAGCTCGGTCTGGGCGGCGGCGACAACGCGCGCCCCGCTGCCCGTGGGCGTGCCGACGGCGGCATACACCGTGCGGCTGCACAGATATAAAGAGGTAAGAAGTGCCATGGTGGGCCTCCCGGAATAGAATTTAAATCGCGCCGCTCGACGCGCCGATGGTGCCGTAGGACTGGTAGATGGGCACGATGACCGCGGCTACGACGCCGCCGACCACGAGACCCATAACAACGATCATAACGGGCTCCAGCAGCGTGACAAGGCGCTTGGTCGCCATCTCGGCCTCATAGTCGAGCGTCTCGCTGATGGTCGCCAGCAGGCTGTCCAGCTTGCCGGTCTCCTCGCCGACAGCGACGGAGGAGGAGAGCTTCACTTCAAAACCGTCGATGCCCGCAATCGCCTCCGACAGGCTGTGGCCTGCGCGGATGCTGTCCAGTGCGTCACCGAACTGGCTCTCGATCCAGCGGTTGCCGATGGCGTCGCGTGCCGCGGCCAGTGTCGTGATGATGGGCACGCCGCTGCCGTACAGGTTGGACAGCGTGCTGGCAAAGCGCGCCGTGCAGATCTTGCGGTTCAGCACGCCGACCACCGGCGCGTGCAGGATGAAGCGGTCCCACTGGCGGCGGACCTTCGGCTGTGCCAGCAGGAGCTTGCCGCCAAAGACGATGAGCGCCGCCACGACGAGCAGCACCGGCCAGTTGGCACCGACAAAGTCGCTGACGTCAAACAGCAGCTGGGTCAGGAACGGCAGGGTCTCCATCTGGTCAAACATCGGTTTGAACTGCGGTAGAACAAAGGTCATCAAAATCGCAATAACGCCGACGATCAGCACGGACAGGATAATGGGGTACATCATGCTGTTGCCGACCTGCTGGTTCATCTTGTGCTCGCGCTCATAGTAGGTCGCCATGCGGGCGCAGGCGTGGTCGATGCTGCCGGTGCCCTCAGCGCTGCGGATCATGGCCAGCAGCAGGGTGGGGAACGCGGGTGCGCAGGACTCCATCGCATCGGACAGCGGCACGCCCTTGCGCAGCTCGCTCAGGATGGCCTCGTACAGGGCCTTCTGGCGGGCGTCGATGGTGCGCTCGTCCGCCATGATGCGGAACGCACGCACCAGCGGTACACCGGCGGTCAGCAGGGTGCCCAGGTTGCGGCAGAAATCCGCCAGCACGGCAGTTTTCAGCGGGCGGAACGTCGCGAGGGCCTTCTGGGCCTCCTGCGCGTCGGTCATGTACAGGCCGTCATTGCGCAGCTTGGCGTAGAGCGCCTCCTCGCTGGGGGCCTCAAGCAGTCCGCGGACGGTCTTGCCCTTCTCATTGGTGGCAGTATAACGAAAACGTGGCATGAGGGAGATTCCTCCGAAAGAAATAGATGAAAGGCTGATTCCCTTGGCCCCCTCTGCGAGGGGGCTCCGCCCGCAGGCGGTGGGGGAGAGAACCTTGCGGCAAACCGAAATATTTCGGTTTGTGGCAAGGTTCTCTCCCTCCGGCCCTGCGGGGCCGTCGCTCCCCCTCTGGCGCAAGCGCCACCTCCCCCGTACCGGGGGAGCCTGTCTCGCAGAGGGAGGCAAGGAGTATCACAAAAACGCGCAGTACCATTCCAAAACGGGCCCGCCAAACAGCATCGCGATCACGATGCCCGCACACAGAAACGGGCCGAAGGCGAAGTGGTCCTTTTTCCCTGCCTTTTTGGCGGCCAGCAGGTATATGCCGTACACGCCGCCAAAAACAATGCCGAAAAACATCGCCAGCAGCGTATTCTGCCACCCCAGGAACAGCCCGGCGGCTGCCATCAGCTTGATGTCGCCGCCGCCGAACGCGCCGTCGATGACAAGGCAGAGCAGAAACATCGGCACACTGACGCAGAGCGCACCGATGACGTGCGGCAGCCAGTCGGCAGGGGAGAGCAGCACGCTCACCGTGCCGCAGACCGCCAGCGCCAGATTCAGCCGGTCCGGGATGATCTGCGTCTCGGCATCAATGAGTGAAACGCTCAGCAAGATCCCGCAGACCGCCAGCGCCAGCAGCGCGGCCCAGCTCATGCCGAACAGCCCGCCCGGCAGGGCGTAGGCGGCGCCGTACCGCCAAGTGCAGCCCAGCGCCAGCACGCCGCCCAGAAGCTCCACCAGCAGGTACCGCGCCGGAATGTGCGCACCGCAGTGGTGGCACCGCCCGCGCAAGAATAACCAGCTGAACACGGGCACTAAGTCCGGCACACCCAGCGTGTGGCCGCACTGCGGGCATACGCTGCGGCCTTTCAGCGGGTCCATGCCCCGCGGCAGCCGCCACGCGACGACGTTCATAAAGCTGAACAGCGCCGCGCCCAGCAGAAAACGAATGAGTCCCAACAGAAGCTCAAGCAGCAGCATGGCCCACCCCCGCGCCGTATTGCAGCCGGTCCTCCGCGCGGAAAACGCGGTAACCGCCGTCGGCATCATAGATGGCGTACATGCCGTTCTCCTGATACAGGAGCCGCTGCACGGTGTAGCCGTTCGGGTCGATCTGCAAAAGCGTCACTGTGCCGGGCAGTGAGCCCAGCGTGCGGATTTCCTCGGCGATGCCGTCCGCAAAGCCGTCCGCGCTTGTCTGGTCGGCGAACGTCTGCCCGGCGGAGTAGCACTGGGCAGACACGGCACTGGCCGCCAGCCGCGCAGCCTTGACCTGAGCCAGGGCCTCCCGCGCACGGGCCTGATAGCGCAGCTCCGCCGCGCCGGTCACAATAGTATACAGGACAGCGCCCAGCGCCAGCAGTACGGCGAGCTTTTCCGCAAACGCAGCTTTGGCCCAGCGTTCCCCGGTATGGCGCAGCCATGCGCCCAGTCGTGCTGCCAGCATTGTTGCACATCCTCTACCATATAATAACACGTTATTTAGTATAGCGTGCCGGGCCTGTATTTGCAAGAAATTTCGCGAAAAAAACTCTGCTTTTTGTTCAAAGATAACGGAAATTATGGCGAAATCGTGCACAGCTTGCCGCAGACCCACTATATTTGGTGTAAATTTGCTGAAATCTCGCGGAGTTTCTTGCGAAAACGTCACATTCCGAGTATAATGCCAATATATATAATCTGATATTGTGTCTAATTGTAACCTTTCACCGGAGAAACGACGGGAGCATCTATGGTGCAGTACAATAAAAATATAAAAAACAAAAAGAAAGGCTTTACGCTGGTGGAGCTGATGGTCGTTCTGGCTATCACGGCCATTCTGGCGGTGCTGGTCGGCGGCGGGCTGATCGCCTACACGCGGCTGGCCCGGTTTGAAAAGAACGAGGCCAACGCCCGCACGCTGTTCCAGACGGCGCAGATCTCCCTGACCCGGATGGAGACGGCGGGGGAGCTGGATGCGTTCCGCCAGCAGGTCATGGAGGAGGGCAGCACGGGCGACCACTTCCAGAACGACGTCACCGTGACCGACGCGGGCGGCAATACCCTTGTGAGCCGCACCAAGACCGAACTGGACCAGAATGTGGCCGCGCTCTACTATGACCGCACGGGCGCTGCCGCGGGCAACCATAACGCGCTGGTGGAGCGGCTGCTGGGCGATTACATCTACGACGCCTCGCTGCTGAATGCCTCAATCTGTGTCGAAATCGACGTGCAGAGCGGGCAGGTCTACTCGGTCTTTTACGATACCAAATCCGATAAACTCCGCTTCAATCAGGACGGTGCTACGAATATTTATGACCGCAGGTATGACCACCGCCGCAAGGACAGCCTTGTCGGCTACTACTCTGCCGAGGACCGCGTCAACGTTGTGCAGCTGGTGCAGACGAAGCTGAAGGTCAAGAATCCCCGCCTGACGAACGGCGAGACGCTGACCCTGAGCTGGAGCGGCAACTCCAGCCTCGGCGATCTGGACACCTCCTACACGGCCACGGCCTACGATGCCAAGGATACCGACAAGACGAAGCCGCTGTTTACCATCACGATCAAGCGCGACACCGCGCGTGCGGCGGATGATAACAAGCAGGTCATCACCAAGATGCCTGTTACGATTTATACGTATAATGATGCGGGCCAACAGACGAAAACCGAGAAAGAACTCTACTTCCCGTTAAGCTACAACAAGGGCAGCTTTGTGCTGACGCTGGATGCCATGGCGGACGCGGCGCTGCTGCGCGCGTGTGAGAACGACGCAAAGGTTGCCGCCACGAGCCTGTACAGCATCACCCGCCTGCTGAACGACCCGCAGGACATCTACATTGCCATGCGCGCCGAGCCGCGGGAGAACTACAGCGACACCTACACAGCCAGCAAAGAGGAGCCGACGAACGAGGAAAACACTCTGCTGGCCAAGGGCAGCACGGCGGTCACGGCTGACCTGAAATATTTCCGCCATCTGTACAACCTGCGCTGGTCCGCGGATTGGAAGAATGCCGGCGAGGGCACCTACATGCTGACCCCCCAGGCCAGCAACAGCACCGGCCTGAACTGGACGGGCGGCGGCGTCACGGTCTACTGCGCGTCGGGTGGGCAGTACCCGGCAGCCAAGGTGCCGTCCCTCAATGACCCTGTCGCCTGGCCGACGATCCCGGAACTGGGCGAAAAAATCGAACTTACGAGCATAACAACGGGTCTTACAACCCAAACGACCCGTGTGCCCATCCTCAATCTGCAATTGAGCAGCAAGTCCGTTGCAAAAACCGGCAAGGCAGAGAAGAACGTGCTGGCCGACCACTATGTCGGCCTTATCGGCGAGAACAAGGGCAAAATTTCTTACATCACACTGCGCGACCCGGACATTCAGGTCAACGTCAAGACCGAGACCGTCGACGCCGGTGCGCTGCCGAACGAAAACCAGCTCAAGCTGACCGCAACCAAATTCGTCACGGCGCTGGAGGACACCGACGACGAGAACTGGCGCGATGTGCGCGCCGTCGGCGCACTCTGCGGCGTCAACACCGGCACGCTGGAAAACTGCGCCCTGACCCGCGGCACGAACTCCTCGACGAGTGCGCTGGTGGCCGCGGCGCTGGCGTTTGACAACAAAACCACCGCAACGCAGCGCATAGAGCAGACGCTGGACGCTGGCAGCAAAAGCTATACCTATTATACAGACGAGCCGCGCGGCATTGGCGGTCTCGTCGGCGTTGCCATACCCGAAACGGATTCCGTCATGCAGGACCTGACCGTTGCGTCGGACGTGACGGTGGCGGGTCTGCTTGTGGACAAGGACACGCAATCCGTTACAACGACCACAGCGGCAGACCAGAAGGCCGAGAAGGCCCGCTACGCTGCCGCGGCAGCCGAGCCGGGTGAAAAGAACTCCCTCTGGCGCAGCGTCGGCGTGGGCGGCGTGTTCGGCACGGTGGACGCTGCCCAGATGCAAACGAATGGCAAGACGAACATCGTCAACAATGGCTTTGTGACCGGCAACGGCTTTACGGGCGGCATCGTCGGCAACCTGTTTACGACGGACACCAGCGTGTCCCAGAGCCTGACGGGCCTGAGGAACAACGGCACGGTCAGCGCGGGCGCCAACTATAAGGGCGATACCGCGGGCAATGCGCACAGCCTGGTGCTGGGGCAGTTCTTCGGCGGCATTGCGGGCTACGGCAGGGGCGTGACCCTGCAAGGGTGCGAAAGCGTGACCCGCAGCGACCTGACCGAGACCCAGCTCAAGAAGCAGGTCAAGGCGGGCTTCGACGAAACCGGCACATTGACCGACGCCAGCCCCCTCAAGGGTGATTTCGTCGGCGGCCTTGTCGGCTACGGCAAGGATATTATGCTGAACGGCTGCAAGACCGGCAAGGGCTACGTGATCGGCAGCCGGTTTGTGGGCGGTCTGGCCGGTGGCTTTACCGGCAGCGGCGTACAACAGAACGATAAGAACAGCAGTGACGTCTTTGGCAGCCGCTACGTCGGCGGCATCGTGTCGGTCAACGGCAGCAACAGCCAAATCAGCGGCATGACCAATACGGGTCTGGTCGCGGCCTTTGGAAAGAACGCGGCCTACGTCGGCGGCATCGTTGGCGTCAATGATGCCGACTGGGGCGGCAGTCAAGACCCGAAAGCCACAGCCACCGTGCAGAACTGCGCCAACCGTATGTCCGGCGACAACGCCACCGACACCCGCCGCATCAACCTGTTAAAGGAGCTGAGCGGCTGCGCCGACTACGTCGGCGGCATCGCGGGCTACAACGGCAAAAACGGCGTTGTGACGTGGGATAAGAGCGGTGCCCCGACGCTGGGTGCCATCCTGTACGGCAACAACTACGTGGGCGGCGTGGCCGGTTATAACGATGTAAATGCGAAAATCTCCAACACCTCCGGCCAGAACCTGACCATCAACGGCCAGATCGTGGCGGCGGGCAAGGCTGTCGGCGGCATGATCGGCCTGAACTGCGCCTCCACGCTGCCCTCCGCCACTGTGAAGGTCAGCCGCGTGGCGGGTCAGCAGCTTGTCGGCGGCGT
>UMCM01035386.1_pt1 | contig 12018 bp, 7 predicted proteins | sample 1964231 | NCBI WGS metagenome assembly UMCM01 (sample SAMEA4835968, study PRJEB28245) | human gut metagenome | biome: gut microbiome; material: fecal sample | place: Denmark | collected 2008
CTGCTAAGGAAGCAGGTGCTGACTACGTAGGTCTCGACGAATATGTTGAGAAGATTAAGGGTGGTTGGACAGATATTGATGTTATTATCACTATGCCTTCTTGCATGGGTAAGATCGGTCCTTTGGGTCGTGTTCTCGGTCCTCGCGGTTTGATGCCTAACCCTAAGAGTGGCACTGTAACTATGGATGTTGCTAAGGCAGTTAAGGAAGTTAAGCAAGGTAAGATTGACTTTAAGGTTGATAAGGCTGGTATTATCCACACTTCAATCGGCAAGGTTAGCATGACACCTGAGCAGATCTACGGAAATGCTAAGGAGTTCATCAATACAGTTATCAAGTTGAAGCCTGCTGCTGCTAAAGGTACATATATCAAGAGTATCTTTATTTCTAGCACTATGAGTAAGGGTATCAAGATTGATCCTAAATCAGTTGAATAACTCTAAAAGTTTTGTAAAATGAAGAAAGAAGTTAAAGATACTATTATCACCGAACTTGGACAGAAGCTTCAGGAGTTTCCTCACTTCTATCTTGTAGATCTTACAGGATTGAACGCTGAGAAGACAAGTGCACTTCGTCGCAAGTGCTTCCAGAATGAAATCAAGATGGTTGTTGTTAAGAACACCTTGCTTCACAAGGCATTCGAGGCTTCAGATATCGATTTCTCTGAACTTTATGGAAGCTTGAAGGGTACTACAGCAGTTATGTTCACTAACGTGGCTAACGTACCAGCTAAGTTGTTGAAGGAATACGAGAAGGATAGCATTCCAGCTCTCAAGGCTGCTTATGCTGAGGAAGGCATCTATGTTGGTGCTGACAAGCTCGCTGAACTTTCAGCAATCAAGAGCAAGAACGAGGTTATTGCAGAGATTGTTGCTTTGCTCCAGTCTCCAGCAAAGAACGTTATTTCTGCTCTTCAATCAGGAGGCAACACTATTCACGGTGTGCTTAAGACATTGGGCGAGCGTCCTGAGTAATCAATCACAATGTTATATCATTTCATAGTATAAATAAAATTAAAATTTAGAATAAAAATGGCAGATATTAAAGCTATTGCAGAAGAGTTAGTAAATCTTACTGTTAAGGAAGTTAATGAGTTGGCAACAGTCCTCAAGGACGAGTATGGTATTGAGCCTGCTGCTGCAGCTGTAGCTGTAGCTGCTGGTCCTGCTGCTGGTGGTGCAGCTGCAGCTGAGGAGAAGTCTTCTTTCGACGTAGTCCTCGCTGAGGTTGGTGGCGCTAAGCTCCAGGTTGTTAAGGCTGTTAAGGAGGCTTGTGGTCTCGGTTTGAAAGAGGCTAAGGATCTCGTAGATGGTGCTCCTTCTACTATCAAGGAGGGTGTATCTAAGGACGAGGCTGAGAACCTTAAGAAGGCTATCGAAGAGGCTGGTGCTAAGGTAGAGCTCAAGTAATTTAGAGTAAAACATCTCTTACATATTGGTTAGGATTCTCCCAGTAGGCGAGTCCTAACCTTTTTGTGTCTTTTCTTATAATGTTAATAAAACCATTTAATACTTCTAATGGCTACAAAAATTGTTGATAACAGAGTAAATTTTGCCAGCGTTCATAATCCGTACCCATATCCGGATTTCCTCGATGTGCAGTTAAAGTCTTTTAAAGACTTCTTACAGTTGGATACTCCGCCTGAGGAACGCAAGAATGACGGTTTGTTTAAGGTGTTCTCTGAGAACTTCCCTATCACCGATACTCGTAATAATTTCGTTCTTGAGTTCTTGGATTACTATATTGACCCGCCTCGCTATTCTATCGATGAGTGCCTGGAGAGAGGGCTTACATATAGCGTACCTTTGAAGGCTAAGATGAAGCTGTATTGTACGGATCCTGACCATGAGGATTTCGGTACTTTTATCCAGGATGTATTCTTGGGTACTATACCTTATATGACTGATAATGGTACTTTCGTGATCAATGGTGCTGAGCGAGTTGTCGTTTCTCAGTTGCACCGCTCTCCTGGCGTTTTCTTCGGTCAGGGTGTTCACGCTAATGGTACGATGCTCTATTCTGCACGTATTATCCCATTCAAGGGTAGCTGGATTGAGTTTGCTACTGACATCAACAACGTCATGTATGCCTATATCGACCGTAAGAAGAAGTTGCCTGTTACTACTTTGCTCCGTGCCATCGGTTATGAGCAGGATAAGGACATCCTTCAGATTTTCGACCTCGCTGAGGAAGTGAAGGTAAACAAGAAGAACATGAAGGCTGCTATTGGCAAGAGACTTGCTGCTCGTGTTTTGAAAAGCTGGAATGAGGACTTCGTGGATGAGGATACTGGTGAAGTTGTATCTATCGAGCGTAACGAGGTAATCATGGAGCGTGAGACTGAACTTACTGAGGAAAATGTAGAGGAAATCCTCGAAAGTGGTGCTTCTACTGTGCTTCTCCACAAAGATGAGGAAGCTGCAAATAAGTTCACTATCATCTTCAATACTTTGGCAAAGGACCCAAGTAACTCTGAGAAAGAGGCCGTGAACTACATCTACCGCCAGTTGCGTAATGCAGATCCTGCTGATGATGCAAGTGCACGCGAAGTATTCCAGAACCTCTTCTTCTCTGACAAACGTTATGATTTGGGTGAGGTAGGTCGTTACCGTATCAACAAGAAGTTGGGACTCGATACTGATATGGATGTTCGTGTCTTGACTAAAGATGATATCATTGAAATTATCAAATATCTGATCCAGCTGATTAATTCAAGTGCTACTGTCGATGATATCGACCACTTGTCTAACCGCCGTGTACGTACAGTAGGTGAGCAGTTGGCTAATCAGTTCTCTATAGGTTTGGCTCGTATGAGCCGCACTATCCGTGAGCGTATGAATGTACGTGACAACGAGGTGTTCACTCCAACCGACTTGATTAACGCCAAGACTATCTCAAGCGTGATCAACTCATTCTTTGGTACCAACCCATTGTCACAGTTCATGGACCAGACCAACCCATTGGCAGAGGTTACTCACAAGCGTCGTCTTTCAGCCTTAGGTCCTGGAGGTTTGTCTCGTGAGCGTGCCGGTTTCGAGGTTCGCGACGTACACTATACTCACTATGGTCGTCTTTGTCCTATTGAAAGTCCTGAAGGTCCAAACATCGGTTTGATTTCTTCACTTTGTATGTATGCCAAGATCAATGACCTCGGTTTCATCGTAACTCCTTACCGTAAGGTTAGAGACGGCAAGGTGGATATGGCAAACGAGGATGTGGTTTACCTGACAGCTGAGGACGAAGAAGAAAAGATTATCGGACAGGGTAATGCACCTCTGACAGAGGATGGTGCTTTCATCCGCGACGTAGTAAAATGCCGTCAGGATGCCGATTATCCTGTTGTAACTCCAGATAATGTAGATTACGTGGACGTATCTCCACAGCAGATTGCTTCTGTATCTGCAGGTTTGATTCCTTTCTTGGAGCATGATGATGGTCACCGTGCTTTGATGGGATGTAACATGATGCGCCAGGCAGTTCCATTGCTTCACAATGATGCACCTATCGTAGGTACAGGTCTTGAGAAGCAGGTATGTGAGGATTCACGTACGATGATTACTGCTGAGGGCGAGGGTGTTATCGAATATGTAGATGCTACTACTATCCGCATTCTCTACGATCGTACTGAGGATGAGGAGTTTGTAAGCTTTGAGCCTGCACTCAAGGAGTATCGTATTCCTAAGTTCCGCCGTACCAACCAGAATATGACCATCGACTTGCGCCCTATCTGTAACAAGGGTCAGCGCGTGAAGAAGGGTGATATCCTGACAGAGGGTTATGCAACTGAGAATGGTGAGTTGGCTTTGGGTCGCAACCTGCTCGTGGCTTACATCCCTTGGAAGGGTTACAACTATGAGGATGCTGTCGTTATCTCAGAGCGTATGGTACGTGATGATGTATTGACATCTGTTCACGTAGATGAGTATTCTCTCGACGTGCGTGAGACTAAGCGCGGTGTTGAGGAATTTACTAGCGATATTCCAAACGTAAGTGAGGAAGCTACTAAGGATCTGGATGACAATGGTGTAGTACGTGTTGGTGCTCGTATCGTGCCAGGTGACATCATGATCGGTAAGATTTCACCTAAGGGCGAGAGTGATCCTTCTCCTGAAGAGAAATTGCTCCGTGCTATCTTTGGTGACAAGGCTGGTGATGTGAAGGATTCTTCATTGAAGGCTAACCCTTCTCTGAGCGGTATCGTCATCGACAAGAAGATGTTCTCTCGTGCTATCAAGACTCGCGAATCTAAGAAGCAGGATAAGATTATTCTCGCTAAAATCGACGAGGAATATGAGGCAAAGGGTGAGGATTTGAAGGATATCCTCGTAGATAAGTTGCTCACATTGACTGAGGGCAAGGTTTCTCAGGGTGTGAAAGACTATTCTGGTGCTGAGATTATCACTAAGGGTTCTAAGTTTACTACAACTGCTCTGAAGAACCTCGAATATGACGGTGTACAGTCTAACAACTGGACAGACGATGAGCATGCCAACAGCTTGATCCAGAAGCTGATCATGAATTTCATCCGCAAGTACAAGCAGTTGGATGCTGAGTTAAAGCGTCGCAAGTTTGCTATTACTATCGGTGATGAACTTCCATCTGGTATTCTTCAGATGGCTAAGGTTTATATCGCCAAGAAGCGTAAGATTCAGGTAGGTGATAAGCTTGCCGGTCGCCACGGTAATAAGGGTATCGTTTCTAAGGTGGTACGTCTTGAGGATATGCCATTCATGGAGGATGGTCGTCCTGTAGATATGGTATTGAATCCATTGGGTGTGCCTTCTCGTATGAACCTGGGTCAGATCTTTGAGTGTATCCTGGGTGCAGCTGGTAAGAAGCTGGGCGTGAAGTTTGCTACTCCTATCTTCGACGGTGCTCATCTTGAGGATCTCTCTGTATGGACAGACAAGGCAGGTCTGCCTCGTTTCTGCTCTACTTACCTCTATGATGGTGAGACAGGTGAGAAGTTCGACCAGCCAGCTACCGTAGGTATGACTTACTTCTTGAAGTTGGGTCACATGGTAGAAGACAAGATGCATGCTCGTTCTATCGGTCCTTACTCTCTGATTACTCAGCAGCCACTTGGTGGTAAGGCACAGTTTGGTGGTCAGCGTTTCGGAGAGATGGAGGTTTGGGCCATTGAGGCATTCGGTGCAAGCCACGTATTGCAGGAGATTCTGACTATCAAGTCGGATGACGTTGTAGGACGTAGCAAGGCATACGAGGCAATCGTGAAGGGCGACCCAATGCCAACACCTGGCATTCCAGAGTCTCTCAACGTATTGCTCCATGAGCTTCGTGGTCTTGGATTGAGCATCAAACTTGATTAATTTTGAGAACCCCTAATTTAGATATAGAAACATGGCTTTCAAAAAAGATACAAAGGTAAAGAATAATTTTACGAAGATTACCATCGGTCTCGCTTCTCCAGAGGAGATCTTGGAAAATTCGTATGGTGAGGTGACTAAGCCTGAAACCATTAATTATCGTACATATAAGCCGGAACGTGACGGCTTGTTCTGCGAGCGCATCTTTGGTCCTACCAAGGACTATGAGTGCGCCTGCGGCAAGTACAAGCGTATCCGCTACAAGGGAATCGTCTGCGACCGATGCGGTGTTGAGGTGACTGAGAAGAAGGTGCGCCGTGAGCGTGCTGGTCACATCGAACTCGTTGTACCTGTTGCTCACATCTGGTATTTCCGTTCCCTTCCTAATAAGATAGGTTACCTCCTGGGTATGCCTACCAAGAAACTGGATGCTGTCATCTACTATGAGAAGTATGTAGTGATCCGTCCAGGTGTGCTGGAAGGAAAAACTGATGCTGACGGTCTCGAAATCAACGGTTCTCATAAGCTCGACCTCCTCACAGAGGAAGAGTATATTGATATCCTTGACAATCATCTGGATCCTGAAAATGAATATCTTGCAGATGATGATCCTAACAAGTTTGTTGCCAAGATGGGTGCTGAAGCTATCTATGAACTGCTTCAGAACATCGACCTCGACAGCTTGTCTTACGAGCTTCGCGATCATGCCAACAATGATTCAAGTCAGCAGCGCAAGACCGAGGCTTTGAAGCGTCTTCAGGTAGTAGAGGGCTTCCGTGCAAGCAAGGGCATCAACAAGCCAGAGTGGATGATCATGAAGGTAATTCCTGTGACTCCTCCTGAGCTCCGCCCTTTGGTTCCGCTTGATGGTGGTCGTTTCGCTACTTCTGACTTGAACGACCTCTACCGTCGTGTTATCATCCGTAATAACCGTTTGAAGCGACTCGTAGAAATCAAGGCTCCTGAGGTAATTCTCCGTAATGAGAAGCGTATGTTGCAGGAGGCAGTGGACAGCTTGTTTGACAACTCACGCAAGAGCTCTGCTGTAAAGAGCGAGAGCAACCGTCCATTGAAGTCACTCTCTGACTCTTTGAAGGGTAAGCAGGGTCGTTTCCGTCAGAACCTCCTCGGTAAGCGTGTTGACTACTCTGCACGTTCCGTAATCGTCGTAGGTCCTGAGTTGAAGATGGGTGAGTGTGGTCTTCCTAAGTTGATGGCTGCTGAGCTTTACAAACCATTCATCATCCGTAAGTTGATAGAGCGTGGTATCGTAAAGACTGTTAAGAGTGCCAAGAAGATTGTTGACCGTCGCGAACCTGTTATCTGGGATATCCTGGAGAACGTGATGAAGGGTCATCCGGTTATGCTGAACCGTGCTCCGACACTTCACCGTCTTGGTATCCAGGCTTTCCAGCCTAAGATGATTGAGGGTAAGGCTATCCAGTTACACCCATTGGCTTGTACTGCGTTCAACGCCGACTTCGATGGTGACCAGATGGCTGTTCACCTTCCATTGAGCAATGAGGCAGTATTGGAGGCACAGATTCTGATGCTCCAGAGCCACAACATCTTGAACCCTGCCAATGGTGCGCCTATCACCGTTCCTTCTCAGGATATGGTGCTCGGTCTTTACTATATTACTAAGATCCGCCCAGGTGCTAAGGGTGAAGGTTTGACATTCTACGGTCCGGAGGAGGCTCTGATTGCCCGTAATGAAGGTCGTTGCGATCTTCACTCTCTGGTTAAGGTAATCGTTAACGATGTTGTAGATGGCAAGCCACAGAAGCGTATGGTGGAAACATCTGTAGGTCGTGTGATCGTCAACCAGATTATTCCAGAAGAGGTAGGCTTCTTCAATGATGTCATCTCAAAGAAGACATTGCGTGGCCTGATTTCTGACGTAATCAAGAGTGTGGGTATGGCACAGGCTTGTGAATTCCTTGATGGTATCAAGAACCTGGGTTACCGCATGGCTTATGTTGCAGGTCTTTCATTTAACCTTGGTGATATCATTATCCCACCAGAGAAGGAGGAAATCGTATCAAGAGGTCAGAAAGAGATTGAGGAAATCACCAACAACTATAATATGGGTTTCATTACCAACAAGGAGCGTTACAATCAGGTAATTGATACTTGGACTCACGTTAACACCGACTTGGGTAATATCCTGATGAAGGAAATGACCGAGGCTGACCAGGGATTCAATGCAGTGTATATGATGCTTGATTCTGGAGCCCGTGGTTCTAAGGATCAGATTAAGCAGTTGTCTGGTATGCGTGGTTTGATGGCTAAGCCTCAGAAGGCTGGTGCTGAAGGTGCGCAGATCATTGAAAATCCTATCCTTTCCAACTTTAAGGAGGGTATGTCAGTGTTGGAGTACTTTATCGCTTCCCACGGTGCGCGTAAGGGTCTTGCCGATACCGCTATGAAGACTGCTGATGCAGGTTACCTCACCCGTCGTCTTGTAGACGTTTCTCATGACGTGATCATTACTGAAGAGGATTGTGGTACATTGCGCGGCTTGGTTTGCACAGCTTTGAAGAATGGTGATGAGGTTATCTCTTCTCTCTATGAGCGTATCTTGGGCCGTGTTTCTGTACACGATGTAATCCATCCTACAACTGGCGAATTGATTGTTGCAGCTGGTGATCAGATTACTGAAGCTAAGGCTAAGGCAATCGAGAATTCTCCTATCGAAAGTGTGGAAATCCGCTCTGTACTCACTTGCGAAAGCAAGAAGGGTGTCTGCATGAAGTGCTATGGTCGCAACTTGGCTACTGCCCGCATGGTACAGTTGGGTGAGGCTGTGGGTGTCATCGCAGCACAGGCTATCGGTGAGCCTGGTACTCAGTTGACTCTCCGTACATTCCACGCCGGTGGTATTGCTTCCAACGCTGCAGCTAATGCTAAGATCGAGGCGAAGAACAAGGCACGTATCGAATTCGACGAGTTGAGCACTGTTCCATTCGTAGAGGAAGATGAGGAAGGTAACGATATTAATTGCGAGAAGGTTGTAAGCCACCTTGCTGAAATCCGTTTCGTAGATCCTAATACAAATATCATTCTTTCTTCATTGAATGTACCTTATGGTTCTTCTCTCTATCATAAAGAAGGTGAAATCGTAGATAAGGGTACTGTCATTGCTAAGTGGGACCCATTCAACGCCGTAATCGTGAGCCAGTATGCTGGTACATTGAAATTCAATGATGTACAGAAAGATGCTACTTATCGTGCTGAGGTCGATGAAACTACTGGTCTTGAGGAGAAGATCATCACCGACTCTAAGAATAAGGCAATGGTTCCATCTTGTGATGTAATCGGTGCTAATGGTGAGGTTCTCGGTACTTATAACTTCCCTGTAGGTGGTCACTTGGCTGTTGAGGATGGTCAAACTATCAATACTGGTGAGGTATTGGTTAAGATTCCACGTGCCGTAGGTGGTGCTGGTGATATCACTGGTGGTCTTCCACGTGTAACCGAGTTGCTTGAGGCACGTAATCCATCTAACCCTGCTGTCGTTTCTGAAATCGACGGTGAGGTAACAATGGGTAAGGTAAAACGTGGTAACCGTGAGATTATCGTTACTTCTAAGACTGGTGACCAGAAGAAGTATCTCGTATCTCTTTCAAAGCAGATTCTGGTACAGGAGCACGATGCCGTACGTGCAGGTACTCCATTGTCTGATGGTAGTGTAACTCCAGGCGATATTCTTGCTATTATGGGTCCTACTGCCGTTCAGGAGTATATCGTAAACCAGATTCAGGACGTATATCGTCTTCAGGGTGTGGCTATCAACGATAAGCACTTCGAGGTTGTTGTACGCCAGATGATGCGTAAGGTTCGAATAGACGATCCAGGTGATACTACATTCCTTGAGCAGGAGTTGGTAGATAAACTCGACTTTGCAGAAGAGAATGATCGTATCTGGGGTAAGAAGGTTGTTACCGATGCCGGTGATAGCGAGAATCTCAAGCCTGGTCAGATCATTACAGCCCGTAAGTTACGTGATGAGAACTCTGCATTGAAGCGTCGTGACAAGAAACTCGTTCAGGTACGTGATGCTGTGTCTGCTACATCTACTCAGATTCTTCAGGGTATCACCCGTGCAGCTCTTGGTACTAAGAGCTTCATGAGTGCTGCATCATTCCAGGAAACTACTAAGGTCTTGAATGAGGCAGCCATCCGTGGTAAGGTAGATTATCTCGAGGGTATGAAGGAGAATGTAATCTGCGGACACTTGATTCCTGCAGGTACTGGTCTTCGTCAGTGGGATAAACTTATCGTAGGCTCTAAGGAAGAATATGAGCGTATGCAGGCCAACAGAAAGAATGTACTCGACTATACAGACCCTTCTATTGGTGAGTAATACTGCTTGACTTCTATAATAAATAGAAGATAACAGTAAATAGATTTCTATATACAAATATAATAATGTATATATATATAATAAAAATGGGTATGTCAGCAATGATATACCCATTTTGTTTATATGATCTTTGGCTTTTATTCTAAGAAGAATTTGCTTTTGCCCTTTGATGTTTAATCTTTGATTCTCTGAAATTTGTAGTTTCTATTCTCATTTGTTTCGCTTTTTATTTCTGTCTTTCTTTAAAAAATAGCTAAAAAGTTTGCTCATATCAGATTTTTTGTGTAAGTTTGCATCCGTTAATTAAATGTTTTACCTTATAAACTTAAAGAAATATGGAAGATAATAAAAAAGACAATCAGAACCAGTTTCAAATGGGTATTAATCCTGAAGTAGCAGAGGGCACATATTCTAATTTGGCGCTCATCACTCACTCCACTTCAGATTTCATCTTAGACTTTGCATGCGTAATGCCAGGAATGCCACAGCCACAGATTAAGAGTCGCGTGATTATGGCTCCAGAACATGCTAAGCGTTTGTTGCAGGCTCTGCAGAGTAATATCTATAATTTCGAACAGGCATTTGGTACAATCAAGTTGCCACAGGCACCTGAAGAGCCAATTGCTCCATTCAAGATTCCAAAGGGTGAAGCTTAACCCTTCATATAGCATACTTTCTTATACTAAATTAGCCAATAAAAAACTGACACTAACAGAGTCGTTAAAACCTAACAGACATACTATAGAAAAGCTCCAACAACATTGTAACAATTGCTGCAAAAGGGGTCAATTTTATCCATTTGCTTTTTAATTTCAATATAGAAAAGTTATTTTTAGTTAAAATTTAAAGTTGCATGAAATTTGCTTTTAGATAAATTAGGTGGTTTAAAGGAAAAATCGTAACTTTGCACCCCGAAAAAGGCACCGACGAAGTGGCTTCTTCGAAAAATTGGTAGATAATAACAAAAAAATAATATATAAATTAAAAAGTTTAATTATGCCTACTATTTCACAATTGGTAAGAAAAGGCAGACAGGTTTTGGTTGACAAGAGCAAGTCACCAGCTTTGGATTCATGTCCTCAGCGTCGTGGTGTTTGCGTTCGTGTTTACACCACAACTCCTAAGAAGCCTAATTCAGCAATGCGTAAGGTTGCTCGTGTTCGTTTGACAAACTCTAAAGAGGTTAACTCTTACATCCCAGGAGAGGGTCACAATTTGCAGGAGCACTCAATCGTGTTGGTTCGTGGTGGTCGTGTTAGAGATCTTCCAGGTGTACGTTATCACATCGTTCGTGGTACTCTTGATACTGCAGGTGTTGCAAATCGTACACAGCGTCGTTCTAAGTACGGTGCTAAACGTCCAAAGGCTAAGAAGTAATTCTTAAAATTTAGACAAAACCGAAAACTCACGATCGGAGAAGGTTGGGAGTTTAGGTAAAAACATTATTTTTATTCAAAACGTTTTGCTGGAGAAGTAAATAGGTTGAGTAAATGTTCGGGTGCGAACGTTGAAGAACAGTAAACAGCCTCCGCAGAATTTAAAATTTTTCAATTAAAAATGAGAAAAGCAAAACCAAAGAAGCGTGTGATCCTCCCAGATCCAGTCTTCAACGACCAGAAGGTCTCAAAGTTCGTTAATCACTTGATGTATGATGGTAAGAAGAATACATCATATGAAATTTTCTATAATGCATTGGATACCGTTAAGGCTAAGATGGCTAACGAGGAAAAGTCTGCACTTGAGATTTGGAAGCAGGCACTCGATAACATCACTCCTCAGGTAGAGGTTAAGAGCCGTCGTATCGGTGGTGCTACATTCCAGGTTCCTACTGAAATTCGTCCTGATCGTAAGGAAAGTATCTCTATGAAGAATCTTATTACATTCGCTCGTAAGCGTGGTGGTAAGACTATGGCAGATAAGTTGGCTGCTGAGATTATGGATGCTTACAACAACCAGGGTGGTGCATTTAAGCGTAAGGAGGATATGCATCGTATGGCTGAGGCTAACCGTGCATTTGCTCACTTCAGATTCTAATTTAATTAATAGGTATATAAGAAAATGGCAAATCGCGATTTACATTTGACACGTAACATCGGTATCATGGCGCACATCGATGCCGGTAAAACAACAACATCTGAGCGTATCTTGTTCTATACAGGTAAGACTCATAAGATCGGTGAGGTACACGATGGTGCTGCAACTATGGACTGGATGGCCCAGGAGCAGGAGCGTGGTATCACTATTACTTCTGCAGCTACTACTTGTAACTGGAATTATCTTGGTAAGTCTTATAAGATTAACTTGATCGATACTCCGGGACACGTT
>UMCM01015121.1_pt1 | contig 11987 bp, 17 predicted proteins | sample 1964231 | NCBI WGS metagenome assembly UMCM01 (sample SAMEA4835968, study PRJEB28245) | human gut metagenome | biome: gut microbiome; material: fecal sample | place: Denmark | collected 2008
AACCCACGTTTCTCTTGCGAGGAACGACATTCATATCGCTGTAATGTACGTTTACTCACATCCATTCAAACCCACGTCCCTCTTGTGAGGAACGACTTCTTAAACGATTCTATCTCCTCTTCTCCTACCTATTCAAACCCACGTCCCTCTTGTGGGGACGACATGCCCACGGAGAGACAAGCAATTTCGATTTTTTATTCAAACCCACGTCCCTCTTGTGAGGAACGACGTCTTTTACTTCTTTCTAATGCATCTCGCTCTTCTCATTCAAACCCACGTCCCTCTTGTGAAGAACGACGGTAGAATATCTTTTCCTGATAATATCATGAATATTCAAACCCACGTCCCTCTTGTGAGGAACGACTACCAGCATCATTCATATATTATCTTCCCCTAACATTCAAACCCACGTCCCTCTTGCGAGGAACGACACTCTATCCTCCAAAGGTGACTCATTCTCTGACATTCAAACCCACGTCCCTCTTGTGAGGAACGACCAAGCTGCTTATAAGTAATTCTTTCTTCCCCAGCATTCAAACCCACGTCCCTCTTGTGAGGAACGACTCTAAATCTGAAGGGATAATCTCATTTTCGATTACATTCAAACCCACGTCCCTCTTGTGAGGAACGACAGCAAAATTCGACAGCTTTCTTGCATATATAGGCCTGGTATTTACAATGTTGCGCAAATCCCGCATCTACTATTCTTTTGTACTCGTTTAAGCAGGTAAACAGCAACATCCTTTCTGGTGCGAATAGCTGATGATTTTCTGAACGCTTGCCATTCGCACCATGAACCCATACGACTAAAACTGTGTTGACTACTTTACAATCTCCGGCTTCACTACTGCTTCCATTTCTTCAACATGGATATCATAATCTTCAAAGCAAGTCGGTCTCCCCTTCTTTTCTGTAATTCGTACTGACCGGAAAACCTCTGCTGCTGTCGCAGCCGGAGTGCATGATTCATGCTCCCACCAGAACATTTTCCTTACCTCCATTGATCCCTCCGGACGAGCTGCAGAAGCATCATTTTCAAACAATGTTAAAAGAGCCTCTTTCAATAATTTCAGATCAGCTCTGGAAAAACCAGTTTTTTCAGCAATATAAGCAGAAACACTTCCCTTAATTACATACAGACCAAATGGAACAAAATGCTTCGTACCCATCGTATCTGATGCCTTTCCAGCCTTGTCTTCGCCATTTACAGATTTTACTATCTGCACTGACTCTACATCTATCGGGGATACACTGACCGCATTCTGTACCGTTACAGGGCCTCTGATCCCTATAGAAGTATCTGAACCCTTAAATGCAAATATCTGTCCAAAACTCCGTACATCAATCCATGTTTTACACGCAATATCTCTGCAGGTATCGGTATCCGCACCTTTTCCTGTCATGGCAGATTTTAATTCTGTGTTTCCATCAGCCCTCGCCTTCAGACTCTTATATCCATCATCTGATCGATCTTCAGACTGTACAAATATGCAGCAACCGAGATCCTGCAACCGGTTCCGGATTTTTCTTTTAATGCATTCACTGCTGATCTCCCCATATCCTGCTAAATTCTTTCTTGGACGGTTTCCATCCAGCGGATCCCCATTCGCGTTTGCATTTGTTACAGTTACCAGTAATTCAAAGTCAACTCTACCTTTCATATCGGTCATCTTATTCTTCTCCTTTTTCCTCTGTTTTTCTTGCTATTTTCCGAAGCTCTGCAGCCTCATTGTGATATCCCAACAAGTACATACTGTCAAGTGGATCACTTGACATAAAATCTTTCTCATCAAAAAGATTCATGATTTCCATGATCTCTCCCTGATATAGCATTGCTTCTGTAGGTTTCAGTTTTTTATAATAGAACTGTGCTCGTTCCTCTATCACTTTCCAGGTTCTGAATGGATATGCTGAATACGTTGTCATATACTTTTTTGCGTTCGTATTACGATGGTCTCCCCGTCTGAAAGTCCTGTATTCGATCCTGTCAGCAACAGCAAGAAGCCGACCGTATAGATAGCTCCTATCCAAACATTTTCTGTTTAATGCCACTCCGCAACCCTCCGCATTCTCTTCTTTTGCCTTTTTCTTAATACATGCACATGCAAAAGCCAGTACCATTTCCCAATTATACCACTGTTCATAAGACTGCGGACTGGATGCACGATGCACCGCCATATTCACAATATCAACAGGGAGCGGATCACCGTATAGAATACAGTTGATCATGCGGACAGTAAACATGGGCTCTCTTTTCCTCATATTTTTATTGTGAACCACCAAATATCTGCTATCTTTATCATCCCCGTATAAGATATTAAACATCGTATGCACATCATAAGTTCCATAATGCCATTCACCTTCATTATTGAGCTGAAGAAAAGCCATATCCTCATGCCAGCTTTTTATACGCTGTACATATTCTCCGGTACGGATCGTATGATTTTCCACAATCGCAAGACGTCCAGGAGTCGATCCTTTCAGTGCTATATATCGCATATTCATGTTTTCCGGAACCACTTCCTCATAGCCCATCATTGCTCTTGCAAGACGCTGTGCATCCCTCTGAACAATTTCATATGAGGGAATATCAGTTTCAAATATTTGTCCGTTGATACTATTTTCATAATTTTTACAAATGTCTTCTGTGCCATCTGTAATCAGCGGAAACTTATCCCCTGATCCATTTATATAAAAGACAATACACAGCTCTCCGTACTGGGCACCCTGTTTGCGGATGATCCATTTCAGAGCATTATATACTTTTTGCATTTCCTCATAACCTAGCTGAACACTCTCCTCTTCGTTCTGGAATCTGGTAAAAAGAAAATGGTTATTTTTAATCTGATCATGGAAAGATATCAGTTTTGTACTGTCTCCATCATTGCGGATCTTCTTAGGATTGTTGTATGATACTCTGACCATTTCTCCACTTCCATATGAGAGGCACTTTTCCTTCATATTATCCTGTGATCTGCAATATTCGATCCACTTTTCCTGCAGCGTGCGATCGACCCAGCACTTTTCATCTTCAGGACGTGCCTGCAGCGACTCCACATCATTGACCGGATCCTCCAGTACATGGAATCTTACAACCGCAGCGCCCTGCTCAATGCCATTTATTTTCACATTTTTAGATAACCTTCCATCATCATCTAAAATCAGACACCCACAGGATACCAGATCCTTTATAATACATCCTTTTTCAATATAACTTAGGATTGCATTAACTTTGGGATGGCTATACTCTGATTGCCCCCAGGAACTTATCGCATCCTTGTAATTTTTATAATATAAACCAGCTTTTCCAAGCTCTTTTATATCGCAATAATCAACGTAATCACCTGCTACATATTTTAACCCGTCACATAACGGATGAGCTGCACAATTATTTGTTCGCACTGCAGACATCTCTGTTACCGGGATAATGGTGATCAATTCTTCCCGGTCAACCGGCTTTGCATATACGAAGCTTCCATCTGATAAGATATATACCGTTATGTGCGCAATGACTGTGTTATGGTAAATAGGAAGCAATATAAGATCTTCTCCCCACCTTCCCTTCATATATCTTCCGGCATATTGTTCATTTTCACTGTATAGCTTACATAAGCTCTCAAACCAGTTCAAATTATCTCCCCCTCTATTATCGGATTCTTTTTCTCCTATCCTTCCACGTGGTCGGCTCAAATTTCCGGATATGACGCCTGTCCGCACATTCCTCCGGTCGTATAAATGTAATAATTCCATTTTTCATTACCGGACGCCAAAACCGAACAGTCAAGAAATCTTCCTCTCCTGGAAGTACATCGGCCGCATCTGGATATGTCAGACCATGGTACATATACCCAAGCTCCATTTCTCCCATATGGTCATAATATCCTTCGCCTTCGCCAAATACACACGGTCGCAGCTCCGCCTGACACTCCCTTGTACCAAGAAAAATGTCATATCTTCCGCCTGCCCGCACTGCTCTTTGGATAATCGCACCAAATTTACCAGCATTCCGGTCTTTTTCAAACTCCTGGTCTCTCATATTCCACTCAAAATGAGCTCGCACCTGGTATCGCACATCCCTCAAATAAGTAAAACATGCCAGATCCTTTCCGCTGGTTGAGTAGTTGGATAACAGTTTATTTATCGGTTCTGTTCTGATCGGATTCATAACCCGTACAGCGTCTATCACCCAGTTGATCGTCGGCTTCCAGAAGCAGTTTTTAGCAGCTCCTTTCAATGCCTCATAAGTAGGAACCATATATGTATTTTTTTCTCCTCCGGGACGCGTTATGATATCCGAAAATAACGCATAATCACCGATCAATTCAAACTCTACATACTTCATGAATTTTCTCCGTTTCTCTCATATACTAATTTCCCGTCCTTCACAATGTCCGTTATATCCGCACCAAGAATCGCCGCAAGCTTTTCAACAACTGCAACCGGCGCATTTGCTAATGCACAATCATCGGTTTCATATCTCTGCAGTTGTCTAAGGCTTACTCCAAGCTCTTTGGCCAAATCTGTTTGCGTCATGCCAAGCTTCCTACGATAACGATAAAGCTCTGATCTTGTACTCTGACGGTTCAAAGCTTCTATTGTCCGATAATAATAAACCTTGTCTGCTCCCACTTTACGTGCCGGTATTTCATCCACTTCAATCAGTTTCCGGTTGGCTTCATCAATCAGTCCAAATATCTTTTCAAGTCCTCTCTTTTTTCTCACCAATTCTTTCTGAAAACCAAGCATCACCTGATTGTGAAAAACAGCAAACCGAGTTCTGATCAGATCAGGATACTGGTAATGTAGAGTCCAGCACGGATGCCCCTGTGCTACACCATAATGGTCGCATAGGAAGTCAACAGCTCCCTCAAGGATGCCAACAGTTTCCATTACATCGTTATCATCATTTGGATGATACGGATCATATGGAGCTATAGCTTTTCTTATATCAAATTCATGAGCCTCTGGCAGATCTCTCTCATCAATACCATTCAGGTACAAATTAAACTTACTACCAGCACACATAACATGAAGGTATGCTGATCCTTTTGTATCTTCATAGTCTGCCCAGACTCTTGTCGGCATAAGTCTGGTTAATGAGCCTGCTTGCCAACTTACCACCGCCAGGATATCTTCCCAGTATTTTTCAACGATCTCATCCAGGGATGCAGCCCTGATCGCTCCTAAATACTCTAATTTATGTATTCTTACCCTCATAGTCTCTTCCTTTATAATTGTGTCGTAGGACCCACTGTTTTAGCTGTGGGATATAAGATACGTCCATCGAATTTACGCAAGTGATCGATGATGGACAACCCCTTTTCTTCTATATTTTTCTACTTAACATCCTCTTCGACGTCTTTTTGGTGAGCGAGTCTAACCAATATAATCCCTATCATATCTGTTGCAGCCATATTCGTTGCACTTAAAGCTGTCAATAACTTTATCATAATTTTCATTATTTACAGTATATATATCCCCGTTTCTCGCACTTATTTTTGCAAACATATCTTTCTTAGATGATAGAATTGAAAATTTCCAAAGCTCTTCCGTTTCCTCATCCTCAACAAGTGCATTGTAATGGGTTCCACGTCCAGTTGCCCATTCAAAAGCATCTTTCACAGTCTCAAATCCTGTTTCTATGTCAAAGCTTCCGTTTTCGTTAATAAGTTCGCATTTATACATTTTTCTTTCTCCCTGTTCTCTATTCTTCTGGGTATTCTTCCCGGATAAAGCTTTCTACTTCTTGAGCCGACATTAAACCACCGAAACATTCTGCAATAGAGTTCCCGTCTGTGTTCGCTATAATGCCCCGTGCTCTTTCTGACAATTCCAGACTATCTAAATAGTCACCAACCTGCTGATTGAGCTTTACAAGCTTATCCCCGCCTCTATTTACGATCTGACGAATTTCTTCGCTGTTCATTTCTGCATATTTTTTCATATTTTCTTTTCTCCCTTCTGCTACTCACTTTTACCTGCGAATTTTTCTTTTAGTTCTTTCTTCTTCTGGAGGTACTCTTCCATGGCACTCTGATATTCATTGATATCCGCTGCCTGATCATCCGTGAGCGAAACTTTTTCCCGATCAAGGTAAATTGCATAACTGCCTTTCTTCTGCCCGTATACACGGCCATTCCAGTACCTTCCATCTATAAGATTTTCGAGAAAATCCGGTTCCTCCGGTTTCTCCAACTTTGAAAGTTCCTCTCCAAGCCTCTCTTTGTTCTGATCCTGCAATTTTTTCCGATCAAGGTATTCCTGATAATACTCCTTACCTTTTCTGACCGCCCCTGCTTCCTCATTATACTTATCTGCCTGCTTCAAATACTGCTTGACGGAGGATGCTTGCTCATCCGTAAGCGAAACCGGCTCGTTATCTAAGTAGATCACGTAGCGGCCGCTGCTCTTTCCATACACCTTCTGATTCCAGGGCTTGTCCCCTATCATCTCTTTGAGAAAATCTGGCATCTGTGGCTTTTCCAGTTTTTTAAGTTCTTCCTGTATCTCCAACCACTCCTGATGTTTTTTGGCTGCAACCTGCGCATGGATGCTTCCAAAGAGCCCAGCGTCCGGAACAAACTTTTTCGCACCAATTTCTTCTGCCTTTTTAACCTCTTCTTCAAAATCTTTGGCTTCTATGCGTTTCCCCCAGCACATCTCCCTTTTGAGCGATAGTGAATAATACCGATCCGCATTCTTACACTCATCCCAATGATAACCAAGACTCTTGATTTCTTCTTTATGTGTCTCAGTGTCTCCGGAAAACCACAGATACATCAGAATCTCTCCATTTTGGAGATTGATACCTGGAACAACAGATGCATTGAGAATAAGCCCTACTTTTTTGTTTTCCTCGCGCATTTTCTCTCTGCTCTCTGCCTTATAGCAGTCCGGGCAAAGATCGATTGCATTACGTGCCCATTCTTCATATGAGTTCCTCTCCTTACTATTTGAAAAATATTTTTCGTGGCAAAACTCTTTCCCACATTTTTTACACTTCAGATACAGACTCGCTTTCGCCATTTACATATCCCCCGTTTCTTCTTTCAGTCGTTCGCAGCAGCCGTACCGTTATGGTACGCTCACCCCGACCTTCTCATCCTTCATCACTGGCAATATTCCCTTCTTCTGTGCATCCAAATTACTATCATATAGTTATATTGTACCTCCTATATGGCAGCAGCCGTACCGTTATGGTACGCTCACCCCGACTTTCTCATCCTTCATCACTGGCAATATGCCATTTTTCTGTGCATCCAATTATTATTGTTGATAATTATATTGTACCTCTATATGTCATATATGTCAATACGACATATTTGGCATGTTTACATATACGCAATGGGGTCCTGATGTCTCCACCAGGACCCCATATTTAGGAAGTGCATATTCACCAAAAATAAATTATCATTTTATTACCACCATTCCCTAATACAGATATAGCAATAAGCAGGTTTAGGAACAATAAGGACATACTTAATACAGCTATCCTGCTAATGCCTTTTCCATTCACAAAAGATCCTCCTTTTTAACATCTTCCATAATTTTCTCATATCGTGCCTGATCAAATGCTTCCTTATGTTCCTCCAGCATTTTTTTCGCATACCTGTTATCCCAGCTATTACGAATCATCTCATCCTGCTCAGGAAGCTGCACTGTACGTGTTTCCCATTTCTTGGTCGTGCCATCTTCAAATCCAAGCAGCTTATCATACTCTTCCTGGCTTAATCCATATTTTTCACGGATATGCTGAATGCTTTTCGCACTTAACAGACCCTTTTCACGCCGATAAGCTTCCCTCGCACTCATAAGGTTCTCGTCCATGATCTCCTCTGGACAATATTCCTCATCCATATTTTTGCAGTAATACACAGTTTTCAGATACCACACTTCTTTATCCTTTATCTGCATGTTGTCCTCATACTGCAGCACAGGAATATCATGTGTCTTTCCGCACAAACCACACATACATGTAATTCTTTTAATCTCTTTTTTCACATCATTTCCTCCAACATCTATTCTTTTAACATGAAAACCTCAACCAGTTATGATCAACTTCTTTTAGGGCATGGGAGGGATGCGCTCCGCCATCAGGCGGCTCTCCTTTCCGTCATACAAACCAATCATTGTCTTCACAGCAATATATAATTTCGTTGATAAGATCTTGTGCAGCCTGTACATCTCCATTATCTACATCAATCGCTGCGTCGCTCTTCGCGTATTTAGCAAATCTTTTCGCTAATTCCAACAACAATTCCTTGTTATTATTTTTTAACTCTCGACCAATAGCTGATTTTACAATTTCTTCTGACATGCACATTGCATCAAATAATGCTTTGTGTGCAACAGCTAGTTCCTTTGCGAACTTTGTCAAATCTGATTTTTTTATTTCCATCATCAGAACCCCATGTATAGTTCCAGGCTTGTAAGCACAATAATACAAACCGAAATAACAGCAATCAATATTTCTCTCACTAATAATGAAAGAACAGAGTCACGATTTCTCTTAATTGTAATTTTCAGTACACTCCAAACGATGTCAACGGTCAGGAAAATAAAAGCAAAACCTCTCATCAAATACAAATAGTATTGTGTTCTCGTAATCAGACCCATTTTCAGTTGCATATCCAACCACATTATACCATATCCAAATCCTATCATTATTTTTCCTCCATCTGCAATCTTTTGTTCTGTCAATCACATAGTTTTCTCTGGTTTTCCAATCGTTCCCAGACCTTCCTAATCCATAATGCTCACGCAAATCAACCAAGATCGATCCCATTCACATAATAATCTTCCGTTATATACCTTCTCACCAGTTCCAGCATATGTTTTGCATCCTTCTTATTCATGAACTTAAAATAAATCGGATCATCCACTCCCCAGTCGTCATTCAAGAGATCTTCGCCATCAGATGCCCTCTCCCACTTAATATCATAATCTTTGCTTGTGATCCGGAGCTGCAGTGTCGGTGGATCAAATTCCACGCAATCAATCAAATAGTATTCTATGCGCATATATTCCGTATAGTCCCTCTTTGAAAACTTGATTGCCGGGATATAATATTCCAAATGCTGATCCCAGAATTTTACGGTACACCTGCATTTTCTGTAAATCTTCCCATATTTTGCAGTACCCATCACAATAATCAGGATCACCAGCGGCAGTGACATGACATACATGAACTTTGTGCTATGCTGCAGCAACATGACCTCTGTTGTAAGAGCCGCAAGCAGCACTCCAAAAATCCCCAATGCCTTCTGCCACAGATTCAGGATGATGCCCTCACCTGCTTCCATTTTCGACCGATACGTAAATTCCATTTTTATTATCAAACCTCCAGTTTTTTAATTTTAGCTCAGTAACTGCCTCACTTCCATCTTCTCCTGCTCTGACAGGACTTCTGGAAAATCTTTATACAATTCTCCCTCATGATAGGTCACCGGAGCATCCTGGTACAAAAACACCCAATACCTTGATGATTTATCCGGACGAAACGTGTACTCCCTGGCATCTACACACACTACCTTTCCGAGCCTGTCCAGCATATGCGCAAGACGTAAATTTCTCCCGTTTATCTCTTCCCACTTCCGGTACCGCTGTGCATCTTCCATAAGCGTTTTCTTTTTATTTTGGTTGATCCGGTCGTGACCTTCAAATGTATGTATTGGTTGCATCAGTGCTCTATGCGAACATTCCCTGGCTTTCTTCTTCAATTTTTCAATTCGCCTCTCCAGTTTCTTTATGTAGTCTGACCACTCTTTTTGAAATGACAACATAAGAGCATCTGAATCAAAAACATTTTCTTCGATTTTCAGGATCTTCATGGAAATAAGAATCTCATTCCCCATCATATCTTCTGCATACTGTTCTATTATATTATTCATTACTTGTTCCCCACATTCTATTTTCACTTTTTGCCTGACATATACAATCTGAGTTTTCTGCCTCTTTTGCGAGAATTTCCATTTTCTCTGCTAAAGCATCTGTCATCGCTTCTGGCACATAATAAAGCTCACGCACATAGATCTTCATACCATCTACGATAAGAGAATAAGCTTTATCATGGTGCGGATTCGTATTTTCCCGGCACCTTTTTAATATTTCAAGATAAAACTCATAGATGATAGGCAGTTCTTTTTTTTCAGACGTATAATCACTTTTGGTTACATCCAGACTAGCTGGATCCCCATCTACGATGCCACGTATTTCAAACAGATGCGCCAGTACCCCCTCAAGGATCGAGTCCATAGCTAGTTCTTCCTCGAAATCCGGTTCCTTCTTACTACCGAATTTGATCATTTCCATAAGAAGTTCTTTTAATATGGCAATGTTCTTTGTCAAATGAAGTGCCGCCTCTTCACGCCTCGCATTTTCGTCATATTCCTTTTCTTCTCCGAGATCAAGCAGATTCATAATCATCGTACTATTTGCTGTGATCTGAAATTTCATATATTCTCCTCTCTGTGCAGCCTTTCAAGGATCTCCTGAAGCAACTGCTCCTCTGACTTTGCATCCGGTGTGTCCGGTATCCTTACAAACTGTATCCTAAACAACTGGAGTTGGTACCAGATTCTCGCATATATCTGTCTGCCAAGTTTCTCAAATCCGCTCATCACACATTTCCCTTCTTTCCTATCTGCTCCACCATGCATTGAGTCTATTCTAACTTAATTATTCGTGGCAACTCATAAAACCATCTGGCACAGGCAAATTCTTGCATTTACACTCTTCCGGATCCTGATAATGTCTTACGTGCCTGAAAAGCTCTTATGCAAATCCTAGTTCTTCCTGCCTAAGAGAAGGTTAAGATTCACTACGACTCTTTTGTTTGCTCGTTATACTTTCTTTTGTTTGCTCTCCTGTTGGATTCCACCTGTTCCACGCATTTATAGAATTTATCCATCTTTCTCATCGAAACATATATATTGATCAGCATCAGAACCAAAAGCAGATTAAAAAGTCCATGGATAATGAGCCGTTGAATTGATATACTATCAAAAAAGTGATCCATACAAATCACTGTAAAACCGATAGCCCCCATAAATCCAATGATGCAGGTAGTCCGTAGCTGGGAGTAATGGAAAGCAATGTCATACTGAAGATCTCCTGAATACTTCATCATTGCATTTCTGGTATGTAAGTCAGCCAAAAGATATCCTCCGGTCAGTATGATTGATAAAAATGTAAAAATTGTTTTAAGTATATCGGTAATCGCCATTTTATGTCCCTCCAAATATTTGTCGTATTCTTGGTATTTTCTATCTCGATTGTGACAGTGGTGTCCCGGCTCCCGGCCGCTAACGTCCGCCGGTTATTTTTTGCAGCATTGCTCCGGGAGCTTTCCTCACTTTTGGAGTTCTATCATAACCCCTTCATATCCTCGTCTGTGACAATTCCATCTTCCCACTTTTCGTGAAGAAAACTTTTTATATTCCAATCCATGAAGTCCGTAAACGTGAGGCTGCTCCACTGTTCATACTGCAGGTTCGCTAATTTCACGTACTCCTCCGTATCCAGATCTGTTTCATTCGTGACATCTATTAAGAGTCCATTTTCACATATTACTGATACTGCACCCAAGGCATCCTCATCGTCCGTATATGTAAGCGGGCCTCTCTCCATGATTTCAGATTTTATGGTTCCGTATTCCATATAATCAAAAATTACTGTACCGATAAGTGTGACAGCAAATAATGCAGCCACCATGAGGATCAGTGAATTTGCCTTCTGCAACCGTTTTTCATTTTCTTCAAGCCGCCTATCATCCTTAATTTCCCTCTTGATGCTATATCGGTATACAAGTACAATTAAAAATAACAACACAAATCCAATACAGGTTACTAAGGCAAACATATCAGTGAGTTCGTATACAGATCTATTCATAATTTCATTTTCTTCGACTGGCTCCCGGCATCATCCCATACCGGCCAGCTCTCCTTTCTCTATTTTTAATCTTTCAGGAAGTAAAGTTATGGCAGGTG
>UMCM01064281.1_pt1 | contig 11890 bp, 8 predicted proteins | sample 1964231 | NCBI WGS metagenome assembly UMCM01 (sample SAMEA4835968, study PRJEB28245) | human gut metagenome | biome: gut microbiome; material: fecal sample | place: Denmark | collected 2008
GGGGAACATGAAGATGTAGTCGAACACCACATTGAACAGGCTGCCGCTCAGCGTGGCCACCATGGCCAGCGAGGGTGCACCGTCGTTGCGGACAAAGGCCGACACGATGTAGTTGCACATGAAAAAGGGCGTAAACAGCAGAAAGATGCGCGCATAGGGGATGCCCAGCGCCACGATGCCGGCATCGCCGCCCATGAGCCGCAGCAGTGTGCCGGGGCAGAAGATGCCCACCAGCACAAAGGGCACGGCCAGCAGGCAGGCGCAAAAGACGGCATTGGAGAAATACCGCTGTGCCGCCCGCTCCTCGCCCTGTGCGCGGAGGATGGCGTAGCGGGTGGCCGCACCCAGACCGATCATGGAACCGATGGCAAAAATGAAGTTGTAGATGGGCAGGCAGAGGTTGAGCAGGGTCACGCCGTCGGTGCCCGCCGCCTGCGAGATAAAATAGGTATCGGCCAGAATATAGCAGGACGTGCCCAGCAGACCGAAAATATTCTGCGATACATATTTAAAGAACTGCTTTGTCAGATTCATCTTGGTTTTCCCTTTTTCCCGGAAATTGTCATACACAAAGCGGTATTGTAGCACACCCCGCGCGTCAAGTCAATTCCAAAACTGCCCTGCAGCGCAGAAAGAGGAAGCATCAAGCAAAGGAGAAGTGCACTATGGATTACAAACACGCAGCACAACAGGTCCTGGACTGCATCGGCGGAAAGGACAACATCCTGTCGGCCGCACACTGCGCCACCCGCCTGCGTCTGGTCATCGCAGACAACGCAAAGGTCAACAAGCAGGAGCTGGAAAACGCCGAGGGTGCCAAGGGCGTTTTTGAGGCACAGGGCCAGCTGCAGATCATCTTTGGCACCGGCACGGTGAACAAGGTATACGACGAGTTCATCCAGCTGGCCGGCATCGAGGGCGGCAGCAAGGAGGACGTGAAGCAGGCGGCCTCCGCCAAGGCACCCTGGTATCAGCGGGCCATTAAGACCCTGGGCGACATCTTTGTGCCCATCATCCCCGCCATCGTGGCTTCCGGCTTCCTGATGGGCATCATGGAAGCGCTGAACTTCATGGTGAACAACGGTTTCCTGAGCATCGACACCACCGGCTCGGTGTATGTGTTCGCCAAGCTGTTCTCTAATACGGCCTACACCTTCCTGCCCATCCTCATCGCCTACTCTGCCGCCAAGGTGTTCGGCGGCAACCCCTATCTGGGCGCGGTCATCGGCATGATCATGATCCACCCCGACCTGCAGAACGCCTGGACCGTTTCCAACGGCGTCAACGTGATGCAGCCGGTGTTCGGCGGCCTGTACTCGGTGCCGCTGGTGGGCTATCAGGGCCACGTCATCCCGGTCATCATCGCCGTGTGGCTCATGTGCCAGATCGAAAAGCGGCTGCACAAGGTGGTGCCCGCCATGTTTGACCTGTTCGTCACCCCGCTGGTGTCCGTGTTCGTCACCGGTTACCTGACCCTGGCCGCCATCGGTCCCGTGTTCACCAAGTTGGAAAACGGCATCATCACCGGCGTGCAGTCCCTCATCACCCTGCCCTACGGCATCGGCTCCTTCATCATGGGCGGCCTGTACGCGGTCACCGTCGTGGCCGGCATCCACCACATGTACACCCTGATCGACCTGGGCCAGCTGGCCCGCTACGGCTATACCTACTGGCTGCCGCTGGCCAGCGCCGCCAACGTGGCACAGGGCGGTGCCGCTCTGGCCGTGGCCCTCAAGAGCAAGGACACCAAGGTCAAGTCCATGGCCCTGCCCTCTGCCCTGTCCGCCTGCATGGGCATCACCGAGCCTGCCATCTTCGGCGTGAACCTGCGCTACTTCAAGCCCTTCCTCGGCGGCCTGCTGGGCGGTGCCTGCGGCGCATGGTACGCCAGCATCGTGGGGCTGGGTGCCACCGGCACCGGCGTCACCGGTATCTTCGGCATCCTGCTGCACCTGCACATGCCGCTGCAGTACATCATCATGATGGCCCTCTCCTTCGGCGTGTCCTTCGCCGTGACCTGGGTCATCTGGAGCCCTGAGGAGGTCAAGGCATGAACGCACTCCAGCGCGACCTGAAAAAGCTGGTGCCGCTGGTGGAGTCGCTGGGCAAGGAAACCGTTGCCGCCGACCCCCACCGCCAGCGGTTCCACCTGCAGCCGCCGGTAGGCTGGCTGAACGACCCCAACGGCCTGTGCGTCTACGGCGGGCAGTACCACGCATTCTTCCAGTACGGCCCCTTCGACGTGAACGGCGGGGTCAAGCACTGGGGCCACGCCGTCAGCACCGACCTGCTCCACTGGGAGCAATTGCCGGTGATGCTCTATCCGGACGAGCCTTTTGACTGCCACGGCGCCTACTCCGGCTCGGCCCTGGTGGAGGACGGCACCATGTACCTCTACTACACCGGCAATGTCAAGCACCCCGGAAACTTCGATTATATCAAGGAGGGCCGCGGGCACAACGTCTGCCTGGCCGTCAGCAAGGACGGCGTGCCCCTCGACAGCAAGCAGTGCCTGCTGACTAACCGCGACTATCCCGCCGGGCTCACCTGCCATGTGCGGGACCCCAAGGTGTTCGCCTACGAAGGCCGGTACTACATGGTGCTGGGTGCCCGCACGCTGGAGGACAAGGGCGAAGTGCTGGTGCTGGAAAGCACCGACAAGCTCCGCTGGACCCATATCAACACCCTGACCACCCCGGAGCCCTTCGGCTACATGTGGGAGTGCCCGGACCTGTTCTGTCTGGACGGGCAGTGGTATCTGGCGGTGTCCCCCCAGGGCATCCAGTGCCAGAACGTCTACGGCTGCGGCTGGTTTGCCATCTACGGTGACTGGCGCGGGGACTGCACCCTGAGCGAATTCCACGAGCTGGACGCAGGCTTTGATTATTACGCCCCCCAGAGCTTTGTGGACGGCAACGGCTGCCGCATCCAGATCGGCTGGATGGGCATGCCGGACGCCGACTACGGCAACGCGCCCACCGTGGCCTACGGCTGGCAGCACTGCTTCACCGTGCCCCGCGTGCTGACGGCCGGGCCGGACGGCACCCTGCTGCAGAACCCGGTGCCGGAGCTGGACGCGCAGCGCAGCGCCGCCGCCCTGCACGCCGCCAGCGGCGAGGAAGTGTTCCTTGCCCCGCGCTTTGACCTGACCGCCGCACCCGCCGGAGACTTCTGCCTGACGGTTGCGCAGGGGGTGCAGCTGGTGTATACTGAACAGGACTGCACCTGCACCCTGCGCTTCACCGACCCCGCTCTGGCCGACGGCCGCACCGTGCGCCACGCCCGGCTGGCAGCCCCCTGCCGCAGCCTGCGGGTGGTGGGCGACAGCTCCTCGCTGGAAATCTTCCTGAACGGGGGAGCCACGGTGTTCAGCACCCGGTACTACCCTGCCCCCGGCGACGTGAGCGTAAAGCTGACCGGGGCAGCCTGTGAACTCTGCAATTTGTGATCTGGAGGTTTTCTATGCCCGGCAATACTCTGTTTTCCATCGGCGAAGCGCTGATCGACATGATCCCGTCCCGCGTGGGATGCACCTTTGACGAGGTGCCGTCCTTCAGCCCGCGCACCGGCGGCGCACCGGCCAATGTCTGCGCTGCCTTTGCCCGTCTGGGCGGTGCCAGCAGCTTTCTCACCCAGCTGGGCGATGACCCCTTCGGCCACAAAATCGCACGGGAGCTGGAAGCCTGTGGCATCGACCTGAGCCATCTGGTGTTCACCGACAAGGCCAACACCGCCCTTGCCTTCGTGAGCCTGGAGGAGGACGGCAACCGCACCTTCAGCTTTTACCGCAAGCCCTCGGCCGACCTGCTGTATGCCCCGGAGCAGATCGACCTGGCCTGGTTCCGCGACGCTTTTGCCCTGCACTTCTGCAGCGTCTCGCTGGTGGACAGCCCCATGCGCCACGCCCATCTGGCCGCCATCGGAGCCGCCCGGGAGGCCGGTGCGATCGTAAGCTTTGACCCGAACCTCCGCTTCCCCCTCTGGCCCGACCGGGAGATGCTGCGCCAGACCGTGCTGCAGTTCCTGCCGCTGTCCAACATCCTGAAAGTCTCGGACGAGGAATTGGAGTTCCTCACCGGCACCGCCGACATCGAAGCCGCCCTGCCCCAGCTGTTTGCCGGGGATGTGCAGCTGGTGCTGTACACCTGCGGCAGCAAGGGGGCCTACGCCTACACCCGCGCCGCCCATGCCTTTGCCCCCTGCCAGAAGGTCAGGGCCGTGGACACCACCGGTGCGGGCGACGGCTTCATCGGCTCCTTCCTGTGGCAGCTGAGCCGGGACGGCGTGACGGTGGACAAGCTGGAAAAGCTGTCCTGCAAAAAGCTGAAGGAGTACCTGGACTTTTCCAACCGGTTCTGCGGCCTGAGCGTACAGAAGCACGGTGCCATCGACAGCTACCCCACCCTGCCCGAGATGGGCCTCTGATTCTCTCGCATCCTGCGCCCGTTCCGGCCTTTGCCGTCGGAACGGGCGTTTTCGTTTTCCGCATTGTAATATCGCATTCCAATATAACAGGCGTAACTTATTTCTGCACTCCTGCTTTTTGCCTGCCGGGTTGTGGTGGGCCGGAAGATGTGTTACCATAGAATCAACAGACAGGAGGTTCTTTATGCCGTTTGAATTCGCATTTCTGGACTGGCTGCAGCAGTTCCACAACCCGGTGCTGGATGCGCTGGCCGTCTTTCTCAACTACGCCGGTGAGCACGGTGAGATCTGGATCGCGTTCACGCTGCTTTTGCTGCTGTTCCGCCGCACCCGCAAGGCCGGGTGCGCCATGGCCACGGCGCTGGTACTGTATCTGGTGGCCGGGGACTGCATCCTCAAGCCGCTGTTCGCCCGGCCCCGCCCATGCGACGTGAACACGGCGATCACCATTCTGGTCAAGCGTCCCCACGGGCACTCCTTTCCCTCCGGGCACACGGCCTCGGCTTTTGCGGCAGCCTTTGCGCTCTGGCTGCAAAACCGGAAGTTGGGCGTCCCCGCGCTGGTGCTGGCGGCTTTCATCGCCTTTACCCGGCTGTACCTGTATGTGCACTTCCCCACCGATGTGCTGGGCGGCCTTGTGCTGGGCATTGCACTGGGTTTCTTCGCCTCGTGGCTCGTTGACAGGCTGGCAAACAAGCCTAAGAAAAAACAAAGCGTATAATGTAAAACACCCTCCGCTGGAGCAGAACGGCTCCAATGGAAGGTGTTTTTATTTGCTTTGTCGGCCACACTTTACGGTACCGGCCCACCACAGCACTTCCCTGTGAGGGCCGAAAAAAGAAGAACCGCCGCGTCGTTCTCTTGTGTGATGCAGCGGCTCTTCTTTTGCAGATGGGATCTTGCTTTTCTTCCTGTTGCAGGGGCTTATTTCTTAGCTTCGGCGCGCTTGCCCAGTGCGTAGGTTGCAACGAATCCCAGGACCACAGCCACAATCATCACGATGACCGAGACGATAAGGTTGTAACTGGAACCGGTGGGGTCAATGTAGGCAGGCAGGCTGATGAAGCCCGGCGTGGAGATAACGTACTGGGTCATGCCCAGGATACCGGCCAACAGACCACCGATGCCGCCACCGATCATAGCGCCAATCAGCGGGTAGGTCTTGGGGAACAGCACACCGTAGACGCCCGGCTCGGTGATGCCGCACAGAGCGGTGATACCGGCGGAAACGCTGACGGACTTTTCTTCCACATTCTTGGACAGCAGGGATGCGGCCAAGCAGGCACCACCAACGGCCACGTTTGCGGGAGCCATGCCAGTGCAGATCAGCGGGTCAGAGTTGACAGCTGCCATCAGGGCAAAGACCACAGGGTAGGTGGCGTTGTTCATGCCAAAGAAAACCATCAGCGGGGTGGTGATGCCGATGACCATGACGGCCAGCGCGGGAACTGCCTGGTACAGAGCGTAAACACCGTTTGCCAGCCAGGTGCCCACGGTGTTGCCGATGGGGCCGAGAACGATCAGGGTGACAGGCACCGTGATCAGCATGGTCAGCAGCGGGACGACGATGGTCTTGAGAAAGACCGGGAGATGCTTTTGCAGGAACTTGTAGACCACGCTCATGAACAGCACGCCCAGAATGACCGGGAACACGGTGCTGTTATAGCTGATAGCCTGCACCGGGATGCCGAAGAAGTCCAGACCTTCGGCACCGTTGATGCTGGAGTACAGCAGGATCGCGCCCAGAAATGCGCCCAGGAAACCATTGGATTTCAGGCGGGCAGCGGCTGCAAAGCCGATGAAGATGGGCAGGAAGTAGAAGGTCGCCTGGTTGATGGCGTAGAAGATGGTGTAGGTGCCAGACTCCGCCGAGACGCCGAACACGTTGGTCAGCAGGGACAGCACCGCACCAGTCAGGCCGCCTGCCACCAGCACCGGGATCACCGGGCCGAACGTGCCGCCGATGAAGGAGAGGATCGCGTTGCCGATGTTGCCGTGATCCTGTGCCAGATCCTTGGCTGCGGCCTCATCGTCCTGCACGCTGCCGCCGGCCTGGATGCCGTCGATCTTGACGACCTCTTCATACAGGTCAGGGACATCCTGGCCGATGACCACCTGATATTCGCCGTTCTGGATGATGACGTTCAGCACGCCGGGCACCTGCTTGACGGCATCGGTGTCAAACTTGGATCTATCCCGCAGTACAAGGCGCAGACGGGTCATGCAATGGGTCGCGCTGACAATGTTGTCCGCTCCGCCGGCCTGCTTGATGATGCCGGCCGCCATGGCCTTATAATCCTTCTTTGCCATTATTTCAGCATCTCCTTTCCCCAGTCCTGACCGTTGGAACGGATCAGCTTGGAGTACCAGTAGAAGGAATCCTTCCGGATACGTTTCATGGACAGCTCTTCCACGCTCTTGGCCGCGTTCTGCTCCTCATCGGTGGTGTCGATGTACACCAGACCGTAACGCTTTGCCATGCCATTGCCGGTGGACAGCAGATCGGTGAAGGACCAGGGGTTGTATGCGATGACCTCGCAGCCGTCCTCGATGGCCATGCCCAGCTGATAAATGTGCTCCCGCAAGTAGTCGATGCGGCCCTGATCGTGCACCTGGCCGTCGGCGTCCTTCGTCTCATGGGCGCCGTAACCGTTCTCGGTGATCATCATGGGCAGGTGATAGTGATCCCACAGGTAACGCATCTCATAGCGCAGGCAGGAGGGGTCAATCTCCCAATCCCAGTCGGTGTACTCGACATAGGGATTGCGGGTCAGAGCGTAGCGGCCCGGCTCCACGGGGAACACCATCTGGCCCTTGACGCCGTTCTTATTCAGCAGATAATCCTGCTGTTTTGCGTCATGCGGCGCATACTTTGCAACGTTGCTGCGGTAGCAGTTGACGGCGATGAAATCGATTTTGGCGCTCTTCATCAGTTCTGCATCGCCGGGCTGCATTCCGATGTCGATGTCGCTCTCTTTCCAGTAGTGCTTGATAAAGTTGCTGTACTCGCCGTAAACATAGGTATCGATCCAGAACTTCTCGGTGAACTCCTCGGCGTTCATAGCAGCGATCTGATCCTCGGGGCGGCAGGTCTCCGGGTAGATGGGCACGCAGCCGGGCACAGGGCCGATCTTGCCGCCCGCCACCATCTCATGGCAGGCGTTGACAGCCTTGGCATGGCACAGGTTCATGATATGGTTGATCTTCCACTGATCCTTGAACCAGTCGTCACAGCCCTTGCTGACGCCCAGCCAGTTGCCATAGCAGATCTGCATATTCTGCTCGTTCAGCGACAGCCAGTATTTGACCCGGTCGCCGAAGTTCTCAAAGCAGACGCGGCAGTAGTGCTCGAATCTTTCCACGGTGTCGCGGCTTTTCCAGCCACCCAGCTCATCCACCCAGACCGGCAGGTCGTAGTGATACAGGGTAACGATGGGGGTGATGTTGTGGGCCACCAGCTCATTGATCAGATCATTGTAGAACGCGATGCCTTCGGGGTTCACCTTGCCGTCTGCATGAGGGATGATGCGGGACCAGCTGAGCGAGAAACGATAGCTGGAGAAACCGCACTCTGCCATCAGGGCCACATCTTCCTTGTAGTGATGATAGTGATCCGCCGCATAGGTGTTATCCGCAAACGGCTTCTTGGTCTTGGAGTTCAGGTCGATGATGGCCGGCGTGCGTCCGCCATCGGCGACTCCGCCTTCCACCTGCCAGGCAGCGCTGGAAGCGCCCCACATGAAGTTGTCCGGGAATTTGGGGTTGTGTCCGTAATACATAGTGTGATCCTTTCCATCTTTGTCAGTCTGTTCTGCCGTCGCAGAAGCCCCCGCGGGTTCAATTCTTTGCAGGACTATCGTAACACATCTCCGACAAAAAATGGGGTTCGCGATGCGAACCCCGTTTGGATGGTTGAACAATTTATTCTTTTGTTTTTGAGCAGTTCCACGGTTTCACCCGTCATTCTGCACATCTTTGCACCCGCATTTTTTGAGAATCCGACAAAGGCAGTTCAGAAATTGGACCCTGCAGCAGGTCAGTCTCCCGGTATTTATTCACATAGTAGCTGTACAGGATATCAAAGAAATAGGTCATACCATACTGGGAGTACACCGTGCGGGCACCGCTGTTGTCCTTTTCGCTCAGGTAGATCACCTGATCGTAGCTTTTCCACATTTTTATGGCGTGGTTGACCGTCACCAGCACCTTATAGGCTGCAGCCTTCTGCACCATTGGCTCCATCAGGGTGGCAAAGTTGCCGGTGGCTGAAACTGTAATGAGCAGGTCCTCCGGTGTCAGCACTTTCAGATAATCCAGCGTATAGTGGGCATCGGACACGATCTGCACCAGCTTGCCCATGACCACCATGGACTGCTGGAAGCTGCGAGCCGCCATGCCGGAAAAATCCGAGGTGAAGAGCACCACATGTCGGCTGGCATGAATACTTTCGGCCAGCTTATCCAGTACAGCGGGAGTGGCAATGCGGTTGATTTCCTCCATCATCTCCCCGATGCTGCCGGAAAGGTGTTCCTTGTAGTCCGGACGCACGCTGTAGCCGATGAAGTAGTTGCACTGGCGCTTCCATTCATCGGCCTCAGCCTTCAGGTCGGAAAAGTTGTCAAAGCCGATGGACTGGCAGAACCGCCGGATGCCGCTGCGGGACACATAGCAGGCATCCGCCACGTCGTAGATGTTCAGATCCCGCAGCTGGTCGAAGTGATACAAAAAATACTGCGCCAGCACATAGTACGGATCTTTCGGTTCACTTTCGTTCATCACTGCCAGCAATGCCGTCATCAGGCTGAAAGCCGTATTTTTCATAGTTTTCTCCTTCTCTGTTTTTGCAGGAATCACACCCCAAAGAATTCCTTGGCGATGTCGGCGCTGCGCTTGGCGTCCTTGGCGTACCAGTCCGCGCCGATCTTTTCGGCGTATTCCGGGGTGAGCACGGCACCGCCCACCATGATCTTGCAGTCCAGTTTGGCTGCATGCAGGGCGGCGATGGTCTCTTCCATGCTCTTGAGGGTGGTGGTCATCAGGGCCGATAGGCCCACCAGATGCACATCCTTTTCCCGCACGGTGTCCACCACGGTCTCCACCGGCACATCGCGGCCCAGGTCGATGACCTCAAAGCCGTAGTTTTCCAGAATGACCTTGACGATGTTCTTGCCGATGTCGTGCACGTCGCCCTTCACGGTGGCCAGCACGATGCGGCCCTTGCTGGCGCTGCCCTCGCCCTTCTGGGCAATGGCGGTCTTGATTTCCTCAAAGGCGCTCTGGGCGGCGCTGGCGGCCTGCAGCAGCTGCGGCAGGAAAAGGGTGCCCTTCTCATACTTGGCACCCACGATGTCCAGCGCTGGGATCAGGGCTTCGTCCACCACTTCCAGGGGCTGTTTTTCTGCCAGCAGGGCGCGGGTCTGGGCGGCGGCGTCGCCCTTCAGGCCCTTTTCCACCGCCTTGATCAGCGCCGCATAGGGGCCGGAAATTTCAGCGCTCCCGTCGGAAGATGCCGCCGCAGGTGCGGCCTGGGCTGCCTGCTTCAGGGCCGTGGAGGCAGGCACCCGGTTTGCGTAGCGCTCGATGTACTGCATGCTCTGCGCGTCCCGGTTGGTCAGCACGTTGTAGGCATATACGGCGGCCATCATCTCTTCACTGGAGGGGTTCATGATGGCCAGATCCAGCCCGGCATACATGGCCATGGTGAGGAAGGTAGTGTTCAGGTAGGGGCGGCAGGGCAGGCCGAAGCTGATGTTGGACACGCCCAGGATGGTGCGCACGCCCAGCTCCTTCTTGCAGGCTTCCAGCGCCTGCACCGTGGCCAGCACATCCTTCTGCTGGGCGCTGGCGGTCAGGGTCAGGCAGTCGATGTAGATGTCCTCGCGGGGGATTCCGGCTTCCAGTGCCGCCTCGGTGATGCAGCGGGCAATGGCCACGCGGTCCTCTGCGGCGGGCAGGATGCCCCGCTCGTCGATGGCAAGGCCCACGATGGCCGCGCCGTACTTTTTGCACAGGGGCAGGATGGCTCTGAGCTTTTCCGGCTCGCCGTTGGTGGAGTTGACGATGGGCTTGCCGTTGTACACCCGCAGGCCGTTTTCCAGTGCCTGCACGTTGGAGGAATCCAGCTGCAGCGGCAGGCTGACCACGCTCTGCAGAGCCTTGACCACCTGCGGCATCAGGGCCGGTTCATCCACGCCGGGGGCACCCACGTTCACGTCCAGCACCTGCGCCCCGGCTTCCACCTGGCTCACGGCTTGTTCCAGAACGTAGTTCATATCATTCTCCCGCAGTGCCTGCTGGAAGCGCTTTTTGCCGGTGGGGTTGATGCGCTCGCCCACCACGGTGATGCCGTCCACGTTGACATAATTCATGGGGGTGCACAGCACCGAGGGCATGGCGTGGGCCGGGCGGCCCGGCACACAGCCCTTGAACACCCCGTTCAGCAGCCGGATGAACTCCGGCGTGGTGCCGCAGCAGCCACCAGCGGCAAACAGATTCAGCTCCCGGTAGGGCTTCATTTCCAGCGCAAACAGCTGCGGGATAATGTCGTAGCCGCTGCCGTCGGCCCGGGGCAGACCCGCGTTGGGCTTGACGAACACCGGGAAGTCGCCGGGCACGGCCTCGGTCAGGCGCTTTGCCATGGGGAAGATCTCCTTGGGGCCCAGCGAGCAGTTGATGCCCACGGCGCTGGCCCCCAGCCCCCGGGCGGTGACGCCGAAGCTCTCCACCGTGCAGCCGGTAAAGGTGCGGCCGCCGGCTTCAAAACTCATGCTGGCCAGGATGGGCAGGCTGGAGTTTTCCCGGGCGGCCAGCAGCGCGGCCTTGAGCTCGTACAGGTCGGTGAAGGTCTCAAAAAAGATCAGGTCGGCCCCGGCTGCCGCACCGGCCCGCACGATGCGGGCGTATTCCTCCACGGCATCCTCAAAGGCCAGGGTGCCGTTGGGTTCCAGCAGCTCGCCCAGCGGGCCGACATCCAGCGCGGCAAGCGCACCATAGGGCGCACAGGCCCGCTTGCAGTTGGCAATGCCCGCCGCAATGATCTCTTCCAGACTGTAGGTGCTGCCCGCCAGCTTGTGGGCCGACGCGCCAAAGGTGTTGGCGTTGATGATGCGGCTGCCCGCTGCGGCATACTGAGCATGGATGCCCTCGATGAGCTGCGGGTCGGTGATGTTCAGTTCTTCCGGCCGGGCGCCCAGCTTCAGGCCGGCCGCCTGCAGCATGGTGCCCATGCCGCCGTCCAGCAGGATGGTATTGCTCTGCTTGAAAAGTTCACTCACTTGCACAGGTCTTTCCCCTCTTTCTGTATTCGCAGCGGGTGCGCAGCACACAGTGCCCGCACCCGGCCAGATGTCCCTTGACCGGATGGTCGCTGACCCCCAGAATGGCGGTCACGCTTTTGCGGGGGGTCATCAGGTTGGTATCGGTGACGCACAGCCCGGCCCGGCGCGCCGTGTCCAGCGCGGCGGCC
>UMCM01038907.1_pt1 | contig 11819 bp, 10 predicted proteins | sample 1964231 | NCBI WGS metagenome assembly UMCM01 (sample SAMEA4835968, study PRJEB28245) | human gut metagenome | biome: gut microbiome; material: fecal sample | place: Denmark | collected 2008
GCGTCAGGAACTGTCTTACAATGAGTTTGTAAACATGGTGGAAAATGGCAAAGTTGAATCTATCAGCGTTGGAAGTACCATTATTGAGGTAAAGCCAAAGGCAGATGATACCAACTATTCCCAGCAGATGAAATATTATGTTGTGCGTCTGGAAGGAGATTACCAGTTTGTAGACCGTATTTTAAAGAACAACGTTGTTACAAACAGGGAAAATAATACTTCCAATGCATTGCTGTTAGAGATATTAAGTTATGCACTTCCATTTTTGTTCCTGCTGTTCATTATGAACTTTACCATGAAGCGCATGGGTGGCGGCGGAATCATGGGTGTAGGCAAGAGCAACGCCAAGATGTATGTGCAGAAAGAAACGGGGATTACTTTTAAGGATGTAGCAGGTGAGGATGAGGCAAAGGAATCTTTAACTGAGATCGTAGATTTTCTTCATAATCCCGGAAAATACACAAAGATCGGTGCAAAGCTTCCAAAGGGTGCATTATTAGTAGGACCTCCAGGAACCGGTAAAACCCTTCTTGCAAAGGCAGTAGCAGGTGAAGCACATGTGCCATTTTATTCCCTGTCAGGCTCTGACTTTGTGGAAATGTTCGTAGGTGTGGGTGCATCCCGTGTCCGTGACCTGTTTAAGAACGCAACGGAAAACGCACCATGCATTATTTTTATCGATGAGATCGATGCCATCGGACGCAGCCGTGACAGCCGTATGGGTGGAAATGATGAGCGTGAGCAGACCTTAAACCAGCTTCTTTCTGAGATGGATGGCTTTGACTCTACAAAGGGACTTTTGGTCCTTGGTGCTACCAACCGTCCGGAGATCCTGGATCCAGCTCTTCTACGCCCGGGACGTTTTGACCGTCGTGTAGTTGTAGATAAACCAGATTTAAATGGACGTATCAGCATTTTAAAGGTACATTCCAAGGATGTGCTGTTAGATGAAACAGTAGATTTTAAGGAAATAGCCCTTGCAACATCCGGCGCTGTAGGTGCAGACCTTGCAAATATGATGAACGAGGCTGCTATTAATGCAGTTAAGAACGGCAGAAATGCAGTTTCCCAGAAGGATCTGTTTGAGGCTGTTGAGGTTGTCCTTGTTGGTAAGGAGAAAAAGGACCGCATCATGAGCAAGGAAGAGCGCCGCATCGTATCTTACCATGAGGTAGGACATGCATTAGTCAGTGCCCTGCAGAAACATTCCGAGCCGGTCCAGAAGATCACCATTGTTCCAAGGACCATGGGTGCTTTGGGATATGTTATGAATGTTCCGGAAGAAGAAAAATATTTAAGCACCAAGAAGGAACTGGAGGCAAGACTGGTTGAATTAATGGGTGGCCGTGCAGCAGAGGAGATCGTTTTTGAAACTGTTACTACCGGTGCTGCCAATGATATCCAGCAGGCCACCAACCTGGCAAGAGCTATGGTCACTCAGTACGGTATGTCTGAAAAATTCGGTCTTATGGGTCTTGAAAGCCAGGAGAACCAGTATCTTACCGGCCGTACTGTATTAAACTGCGGCGATGCTACAGCAGCAGATATCGACCAGGAAGTTATGAAGATCCTGAAAAATGCTTACGATGAGGCAAAACGTCTTTTAAGGGATGACAGAGAAGCTATGGATAAGATCGCAGCTTTCCTGATCGAGAAGGAGACTATTACAGGTAAGGAATTTATGAAGATCTTCCGTGAAGTAAAAGGATTGCCGGAGCCGGAAGAGAAGAAAGAAGGCGAAGGTATTCCGGATACAGAGCATCTGGAAAAGGCAGATAGAGATGAGAGTGCCAAGACGGGTGCTGCAGAAGTAACGGCGGATGTATCTGAAAAAACAGAAACAGATGCAGCGGAAGCTGTTTCAGAAGAAAAGCAGGAACAGTCCGGTGAAGATGTTTAAGGTTAAAACTGAAAAGTAAATCTGTGGAACTGTAGGGACAGCCAGAAATGGCTGTCCTTTTTATGTGCTAGTTTTAAAAAAATGGTTGTTTTACACAAAAGTCTTGCGAATATGGCTTATACTTTGTATAATATCATTAAAAATAACGGAAATACTATTGATTTTTCTGAAAAGGAGGCAGATTTATGGATAATCGTTATGTGAAGATCTTAGCATCGGGAAGTAAGGCACCTCTTAAGGCAACACCGGGACATTTTGCGACTAATCATTCCCATATTAATTATTATCTGGATATGACTACACTTAAGACCAGACTTAGCGAAGCACAGGAGATCGCAAAACATCTTGCAGAGCGGTTTTTGTTTGATAAGGTGGTAGATACCATTGTGTGCCTGGAAGGAACCCAGGTGATCGGAGCGTATCTGGCGGAGGAACTGACTAGGGCAGGTGTTCTTTCCACCAATGCACACAAAACCATTTATGTGATCACTCCAGAGTACAACAGCAATAGCCAGATGGTATTCCGGGAGAATATTTTACCTATGGTCCGTGGGAAAAATGTGGTGATCCTTACAGCAGTTGTAACTACGGGACTGAGCCTTAACAAGAGTATTGAGGCGATCCAGTATTATGGCGGAAAGCTGCAGAGTGCGGCCGCTGTGTTCAGTACACTGGATGAGCTGAACGGATGCCCGATCACATCTATTTACAGCCCGGCAGACGTGACTGATTATATTTACTATGATTACAGAAAGTGCCCCCTGTGTGAAAAAGGAGTGAAGCTGGACGCACTGGTAAATGCATACGGCTACACAACATTGTGATGTTTTCAGGATTGCGGGAAAAGTATTCAGCAATTAATATGTAAGGTTTAAATGCTGTTCAGGATGTCCTTTGGGCGTCCTGGATAGCGTTTTTTGTATGCCCGCAGAAAGGTGGAATAGTTCTGGAAACCGCAGAGGTAGCAGGCCTGTGTAGCACAGGTGCCCTGGCTCAACAGGTCTCTGGCTTTGATCAGGCGTTTTTCTGTAATGTAGTTTCCAACTGTATAGCCGGTTTCCTGCTTGAAAAGCCGCATCATGTGATAGGAGCTTAAACCGCTTAAGGCGGAAAGGGAAGCCATATCCATTGGCTCATCTAAGTGGCTGTTGATGTAGGCTAAAAGGCTGGAAATACGATAATCTAAAGTGCTTTCTGTGAGAAAGCCGGCTTTAGGTGAAAGAGTGATCCTGTTTAATTCAATGAGAAATTCCAGGCAGAGGATTTTTGCAAGCAGGGGGGATGCAAAATCGTTGTTTTTGCAGCTGGTGTTTGCTTCTAATTTCTGCAGCAGGACTTTAATGGGAGCCAGTGTTTCGTGGGAGAGACGCAGGACCTGTGAATGGCGGTACTGGGCAGTCTCGAAGCATTTAGTCAGAGATGCTTCTTTTGTGCTGTATTTTTCCAGAAAGGAAGGAGAGAGGTAGAGAAGAATGCGCTCGTATGGCTGGGCAGTATCTACTACCGGTCTGTGCACCTGTCCACGGTCCACCAGGACTATATCCCAGGGGATCAATGGGTAAGAGCGTCCTTCTACTACATAGGTCACATTTCCGGAAAGAAGGATCATGATCTTGAGGAAATCATGGTGGTGGAAGTTGTAAGTCCTTGAGTTCAGGTCATTTAAGTGAAAAAGGCGGAAATCTTCTAAAAGATAGCCCTGTGGTACAGATGTGGAATTAGTCATGGAAAACCTCCTGCACTCATTAATGTACTCTCAGAATTTTTTTGTACTTGATTTTGCGGAAAATCGGCCGCAAAGACAAGTGCAGGAAAGACTCCGAGAGTACATATTATAGCATTATTTGCAATATAATGCAGCATTAAATGAATATATTTATGAAGTAGTGTGGTGTAAACTATAGTACAGAACCTGCCAAAGGGCAGAAATATACAGCGTAAGTTGAGAGGATGCAGATAAGCGTGCCAGTGTGTGAACGTGAGTGGACAGCTGGGACACACTAAAAGGGAGGTAAGATCATGCGGTTAAAATTAGAAAAATATCACGGTTTGGGAAATGATTATCTGGTATTTGATCCGGAGTGCAACAGGCTGGAGCTGACTCCGCAACGGGTGAAGCTGCTGTGCAACCGCAATGTGGGAGTAGGCGCAGATGGCATTCTGGAAGGACCTGTTTTTAAAGAAGGAAAGATCCATATGATCATCTGGAATCCGGATGGAAGCCAGACGGAAAACAGTGGAAACGGTATCCGTATTTTCGCAAAATACTTAAAAGATGCAGATTATGTCCAGAAGAAAGACATTACTATCTATACTGCTAAAAAAGAGATCGAGATCCATTACTTAAATGAAGAGGGAACCCGGCTGAAAGCATCTATGGGAAAAGCCAGTTTCTGGAGTGATGAGGTGCCTGTGGAAGGACCATGCAGGGAGATCATCAATGAGACCATGGTATTTGGACATATTCCTTATCCTGTGACCTGTCTTTCTATTGGAAATCCACATCTGGTGATCTTAATGGATGAGATATCAAAAGACCTGGTGTGCCGTATTGGAAAATATTCCGAGACAGCAAAGCAGTTTCCGGAAAAGATCAACACACAGATCATTAAGGTGTTAGACCGTACCCATTTACAGACTGAGGTTTATGAAAGGGGTGCAGGTTATACATTGGCATCAGGAAGCGGATGCTGTGCCGCTGCAGCTGCTGCTCATAGACTGGGACTTACGGATCCGAAAATGATCGTGCAGATGCCGGAAGGGACCATGGAAGTAGAGATAAGGGAAGATGGGGAAATCTTCCTTACAGGAGATGTTGGCTATATAGGAAGCATCAGTCTGGGAAGCTTTTTTACGGAGCAGTTAAAGACCATGTAAGAGTGCAGTTTGGCATATACCGGATTGTACTATCAGGGGGTTACAGGGCAATATCGCCTGTTGACAAATAAAAATTCTACTGCTATATTTTAAAAAAAAAGGGGCAGTTGCAAAATGAACGGTTCACTTTGCAGCTGTCCTTTGTAGTATGGATAAAGGCATAAAAGCTGCAAACGTCCCAGTACATCGTTTTAAAATGATCAGCCAGATGCCTGGGAAAACGGCTGTTGGAGAGGAAGAATGGATATGAGTAAATACAGTAGAGAAGACATTATTCGCATGGTAGAAGATGAAGATGTGGAATTTATCCGCCTTCAGTTTACAGACATTTTCGGTATCCTTAAAAATGTGGCGATCACTGCCAGCCAGCTTGATAAGGCATTAAATAATGATTGTATGTTTGATGGTTCCGCTATAGAGGGATTTGTACGTATTGATGAGTCGGACATGTATCTGCATCCGGATCTGGATTCCTTTGAGATTTTTCCGTGGCGTCCTCAGCAGGGAAAGGTAGCAAGGCTGATCTGTGATGTATACAATCTAGATGGAACTCCCTTTATCGGAGATCCAAGATATGTGTTAAAGCGTGCTGTAAAGCGTGCTGCTGATATGGGGTATACCTTTCAGGTAGGACCGGAGTGTGAATTTTTCCTGTTCCATACAGACGAAGAGGGGAGACCTACTACCCAGTCTCATGAAAGAGCCAGTTATTTTGATGTTTCCCCGATTGATCTTGGGGAAAATGTGCGCAGGGACATTGTGCTGAATCTGGAGGATATGGGATTTGAGGTGGAAGCAAGCCACCATGAGATCGCCCCGGCCCAGCATGAGATCGATTTTCAGTATACAGAAGGACTTGAGGCAGCAGACCGTATTATGACCTTTAAAATGGCAGCTAAGACGATTGCCAAGCGCCATGGACTGCATGCTACATTTATGCCTAAGCCAAAAGAAGGGGTCAACGGGTCCGGCATGCATATCAATATGTCTTTGTCTGACAAAGATGGACACAACCTGTTTTCAGATGAGAAGGATGAGCTGGGATTAAGCCAGCTGGCTTATCGTTTTATGGCAGGTATTTTGGGACATATGAAGGAAATGACCATTCTTACTAATCCACTGGTAAATTCGTATAAGCGTCTGGTTCCGGGATATGATGCGCCGATTTATATTGCGTGGTCCCCAACTTCCAACCGCAGCTCCCTGATCCGTATCCCATCTCCAAGAGGGGAAGGAACCAGGATCGAGCTTCGCTGCCCGGACTCTGCAATGAACCCTTATCTGGCATTAGCTGCCTGTCTTCAGGCTGGCCTTAACGGAATCGAAAATGAGATGCAGCTGCCGCCATGTGTCCAGGGCAATCTGTTTGGCATGAAGCCGGAAGAACTGGAGAACAGGCATGTAGAACGGATACCGGAGACACTGGGGGATGCCATTGAGACATATCGGGATAATGCTTTTATACGTGAAGTATTAGGAGAGCATATTTACGTTAAATATCTGGAAGCGAAGGAAGAGGAGTGGAGAGATTTCAGGGCCCAGGTCACTGACTGGGAGGTAAATCAGTATCTGTATAAATATTAAATGTTGGGAGCAAAAAGGCTTAATATTATGATGCAGGTTTACCGGAGGTGAGACATGTGGCTAATATAATCGTAGCATTTTCCAGGCCGGAAGATGGAAAAAGCATAAAAGGCATCCTGGTAAGGAGCGGTTATGATGTAGCCGCTGTCTGTATGTCAGGATCCCAGGCTCTTTCTGCCGCAGAGGATCTAAGTGGCGGAATACTGGTTTGTGGGTACCGGTTTGAAGATATGATGTATGACGAATTGAGACAGTGCCTTTCAGCTTCTTTTGAAATGCTGGTGCTGGCATCCCCCTCCAGATGGAACGGGGTACAGACACAGGGAGTGGTATGCCTTCCTATGCCGTTAAAGGTACATAACCTGTTAAGTACGCTGGACATGATGGTGCAGGCGCAGCAGCGCATCCGCAGAAAACTGCGCAGCAGGCCAAAAGAACGCAGTAAGGAAGAGCAGGATCTGATCAATGAGGCAAAGGCGCTTTTGATGGAGCGGAACAATATGACGGAATCAGAAGCACACAGATATATACAGAAATGCAGTATGGACAGCGGAACCAATTTGGTGGAAACATCCCAGATGATCATCAGTCTGATCCATGTATAAACGTTGGGATAAGATAAAGAATGAGGTGTGAGATGGAATTTACGAAAATGCAGGGAATCGGTAATGATTATGTGTATGTAGATTGCTTCAGGGAAAAGGTGGAACATCCGGGGGCAGTGTCAAAATATGTCAGCGACCGCCATTTTGGCATCGGTTCCGATGGACTGATCCTGATCTGTCCGTCAGATAAGGCAGACTGCCGTATGGATATGTATAATGCGGACGGTTCCCAGGGGATCATGTGCGGAAATGGAGTGCGCTGTGTGGGAAAATATGCATATGATCATGGGATCGTGGATAAAGACAGACGGACTATTACCGTGGAGACCTTAGGAGGCATTAAGACATTAAAAATCCAGGTGGAAGACGGAAAAGCAGTGATGCTTACAGTGGATATGGGAGAGGCCACACTCACCTCTGAACTGCGGTCAAAGATCGTGATCGACGGTACAGAGCATGAATTTACCGGCATTAGTGTGGGAAATCCACATGCAGTTTATTTTACAGAAGGGATCGATGACCTGGATCTGGAAAAGATAGGTCCATCTTATGAAAATCATCCCCGTTTTCAGCCGGACCGGGTAAATTCTGAATTTATTGAAGTGAAGAGCAGAGATCATATCCGTATGCGCGTATGGGAGCGGGGCAGCGGGGAAACCTGGGCCTGCGGTACAGGGGCTACAGCTAGTGCTATGGCAGCTATTTTAAGAGGTTTTACAGATGATGAGGTACGTGTTTCTCTACGTGGCGGGGATCTTCTGATCCGTTTTGACCGGGAAAGTAATCATTTGTTTATGACGGGATCTGCAAAAGAAGTATTTCACGGAAGTATTGACATACCGGAAGAAATATATTATGATTTATCCGAAAAATAAATATGAGTATATTTCAGAGGGGTCAAAATACTTTTGACACCAACAGCAGAATATACAAACCTGAAAAAATTACACTCTCAGGCCTTGGATCTACGACGTTGTAGGTTCAAAGGTCCTGGGAGCGTTTGCGTTAATGGAGGATGAAAGTATGTTTAGAGTAAATGAAAATTATCTGAAACTGCCGGGAAGCTATTTATTTTCTACCATTGCAAAAAAAGTGGCTGCATACCAGAAAGAAAACCCGGATAAAAAGCTGATCCGTCTGGGAATCGGTGATGTAACTCTCCCGATCGCACCGGCTATCATTGATGCCATGCATAAGGCAGTGGACGAAATGGGACATGCTGAAACCTTCCATGGATATGCACCTGATCTGGGATATGCATTTTTAAGAGAGACCATTGCGAAAAAGGATTTTCAGGAAAGAGGATGCAAGATAGAGGCTGATGAGATCTTTGTTTCTGACGGTGCAAAAAGCGACACAGGAAATATCCAGGAAATCTTCAGCGCAGACAGTAAGATCGCAGTTTGTGATCCGGTTTATCCAGTTTATGTCGATACCAATGTTATGGCTGGACGTACTGGTGAATATGATGAGGGCAAAGGTACCTGGAGCAATGTGATCTACATGCCGTGTACTGCAGAAAATGGTTTTGTTCCGGAACTTCCAAAAGAAACTCCTGACCTGATTTATCTTTGTGTTCCAAATAACCCAACAGGAACTACTCTTACAAAGGATCAGTTAAAGGTATGGGTTGATTACGCAAATGAAAAAGGCGCTGTTATCTTATATGACGCAGCTTATGAGGCTTATATTTCTGAAGAGGATGTTCCGCACAGCATTTATGAGATCCCGGGAGCAAGAACCTGTGCCATTGAGTTCCGTTCCTTCTCCAAAAAGGCTGGATTTACCGGTGTCCGCTTAGGATATACTGTTATCCCGAAGGATTTAAAGAGCGGCGATGTAATGCTTCATTCTTTATGGGCAAGACGTCATGGGACCAAGTTCAACGGTGCTCCTTATATTGAACAGAGAGCAGGTGAAGCTGTTTACTCTGAAGAGGGAAATAAACAGGTCATGGAGCAGGTTGCTTATTATAAGAGAAATGCAAAAGTGATCTATGACGGATTAAAGGAAGCAGGCTATACTGTATTTGGCGGAGTTAATTCCCCATATGTTTGGATGAAGGTAAATGAAGGAATGACCAGTTGGGAGTTTTTTGATTACCTGCTTTCAGAGGCGAATGTAGTGGGAACACCGGGCAGCGGCTTCGGACCAAGTGGAGAAGGATATTTCCGTCTGACTGCATTTAATACATATGAAAATACAGTAGAGGCAGTGGAGCGTATGAAAGCGCTTCGTAAGTAAGTGCTTTGTAAGTAAATGGCTATGTCACTTGGCGGTGACATCACCTTAAATGAAAGTCAGGAGGGAGTCTGAATGCTCATGGATGATATCGACCGTAAAATATTAAAACTTTTGCAGGAAAATGCCAGAATGTCTTTAAAAACGATCGCAGAAAAGACATTCCTGTCATCTCCGGCCGTTTCTGCAAGAATAGAAAAACTGGAAAAAGACGGGGTCATCGCCGGGTATCATGCCATGGTAGATCCCATGAAATTAGGTTATCATATTTTAGCGTTTATTAATTTGGATGTGATACCAGAAGATAAACCGAAGTTTTATGCCTATGCAGAGTCAGTACCTAATGTATTGGAATGCAGCTGTGTTACAGGTGAATATTCCATGTTAATGAAGGTTGCATTTCAGACAACTATGGAACTGGATATTTTTATCGGACAGCTTCAGAAATTTGGAAAGACCAGTACCCAGATCGTATTTTCCACCCATGTGGGTCCAAGAGGCGTGGATGTGGTGTGATTTTTATATGAGGTAACATTTATAAGCTTCTTCACATATGGTATAGAGACAGACCTATGTGAAGGAGCTTATTTTATGGATGGAAATGAAAAAGTCATTCTGGATGCCGGTCACGGCGGTGATGAGCCGGGAGCTATTTATAATGGAAGAAAAGAAAAAGATGATACACTGCGGCTGACTTTAGCTGTAGGACGGATCCTGGAGGAGAATGGAGTAAGTACATTGTATACAAGAACTACAGATGTATATAACAGTCCACAGGAAAAAGCAGAAATCGCCAACCGGTCAGGGGCAGATCTGTTTATTTCTATCCATCGGAATGCAATGCCGGTTCCGGGGACAGGAAGGGGAGCCTCCGTTTTAGTATATGAAGATTCTGGGATTGCAGCAGTTCTGGCGGAAAATATTTTGAAAAATCTGGTGCAGTTAGGATTTAAGGATCAGGGGATCGTGGAAAGACCAGGTCTGGTGGTCCTTAGAAAGACCCGGATGCCAGCGGTGCTGGTAGAAGTGGGATTTATTGATAGTCCAGTCGATAATGCTTTTTTTGACCGGAATTTTGATGCTATAGCAAAGGCCATAGCAGATGGGATATTGAATACTTTACGGGAACAGAAGGAGCAGTTTCCTCTTTATTATCAGGTTCAGACAGGTGCATTTAGAGACCGGGCAAAAGCCATAGGGCTGGCGAAAGAATTGCAGTCTGCCGGTTTTCCGGTTTTTATTGTGTATGATGAAGGTTTATATAAGGTTCGTGTGGGAGCATTTTCAGACATGGAAAATGGGATCCGCATGGAACAAAATGTGAAACAGGCCGGTTATCCGGCTTATCTGGTGCGGGAAGCGGCAATCTATTGAGCGGTTGAAGAACATTGTAAAGGCAGATAACTAAAAAAAGTTCCTGCCGTCTGGGAGATCAGGCGGTAGGAACTCTTTTTTCTTCTCTGTAACGGGAAGGTGAAATACCGTAAAATTTCTTAAATGCCCGGCAGAAATAATTAGGGGCGGAATAGCCCACCTGATATCCGATGGAAAGGGCAGTATCATCGGTATCGGTTAAAAGCTTTGCAGCTTGTTCTAAGCGCAGGCTTGTAATATAGCGGCTGTAGTTTAAACCGGTCTTTTGTTTAAAAAGAGTGGAAAAATAGGAACAGCTAAAGCCAAGATACTGGCATAAGTCTGTAAGAGACAGTTCCGGGTCTGAATAGTTTTGCGCAAGATAGGCTCTGGCTTTTGTGAAAGTCTCATCCATGTTTAAACACGCTCCTTTTGCCAAGTGGCTATATTCCTGTCGTTTTTTGACTCCGCCAGATCAGGGCGGAAATATTCCGATACACTAAGGTAGACAGGTAAGATATTTATATTATATAATAAAAGCAAGTAGTTTTCCTTGAATATATTGCTAAAAACAGGTAATATCCTGCGTGGAGGTACTATGCAGATCGTAACCAATAAATCACAGAAAGAGTTAAAGGAACATGGAAGTTACCAGTTTCCGATTTTGGTCAGCAGAGAGTGTCTTTCAGGCTATGAAACAGGCTCATTTTTCTGGCACTGGCACCCTGAGGTGGAGCTGACTCTTGTTACAGAGGGAGTGATCGAATACCATGTAAATGGTTCTGTGTTTATCTTAAAAGAAGGACAGGCATTATTTGGAAATGCCAACAGCCTTCATTCCGGAAACATGGTGGAAGGACAGGATTGTCACTATATTTCTATTACATTTGATCCAAGACTGGTATATGGGTATGAGAACAGCCTTATTTATGAAAAATATGTAATGCCTGTGGTCTTGGATGGGGCTCTTTGTGGGGTTGTATTTGATGGGAGCCAGGAATGGCATGATGAGATGGTGGGACTGATACGGGGGATCATTGAAGCCTATGACAGCCAGGCAGATGGTTATGAAATGGAAATAACTGGAAAGATACTGCATTTCTGGCAGCTTCTGGTACTGAACGTGGACAGGAAGCGGGGAATTTCACCCAGAGAGCAGAAGGACTATGAGCGGATACGGGGGATCTTAAGCTTTATTGAGAAAAATTATGATAAAAAACTGACCATTGAACAGATTGCAGAAAGCGTGTATATGTGTA
>UMCM01016292.1_pt1 | contig 11805 bp, 9 predicted proteins | sample 1964231 | NCBI WGS metagenome assembly UMCM01 (sample SAMEA4835968, study PRJEB28245) | human gut metagenome | biome: gut microbiome; material: fecal sample | place: Denmark | collected 2008
GAAGGGAGAGAGTTGGAAGTTCGATATAAAAGCGGTGTATGGAGTATTTTTCATTAATTTTCTCTTGGATGAGAACCAGAAGTTGCGCACCGATGTTATATTGACAGACCGTGAGACCGGAAAATTGTTTTCGGATAAACTGAGGCAAATCTTTATCGCATTGCCCCTGTTTAATAAGACAGAAACAGAGTGTGAAACGGATTTTGAACGTTGGATATTTGTATTAAATAACATGGAAACATTGAACCGTATGCCTTTTAAAGCTCAGAAAGCCGTATTTGAGAAGTTGGAAGAGATTGTTGATGTTCATTCTCTCTCGGAGGAAGACCGTGTGCGCTATGAAAATAGTGTGAATGCTTATCGTGACTATTTGGCTACCATCGACTATGCAGCAAAGAAGGGTGTTGAAGAAGGGTTTGAAGAAGGGTTTGAGAAAGGACGTCGAGAAGAAAAATTTGAAATGGCTCGCAACCTGAAAGCCATGGGAATGACTTCAGAGCAAATAATGAACATCACTCATCTTTCCCTTGCCGAGATTGAATCTCTCTCATAAGAAGGAATGCATAAAGAATATATTTTCACTAAAGAGGCGGCCTCATTTTTCATTTTGAGACCGCTTCTTTTTTTGTTTCCCTTTCCATCCCATCCCATCTCTGAACCTATTCGCTTAATATGTATTTATTCTTAAAAACACGCCTTTTCCGGTGTTCTTTTCTATATAAATTGCTATCTTTGTGTATTATAGAAACACAGAAAAACATAATGGGCAAGTTTATCAATCCGTTCATCGATGATTATGACTTCGATAAAATCTTCACCAAGAAAGCACTCGAAGAAGATCCTGTGCGCTATGAGAATAGTGTAAACGCCTATCGTGACTATTTGGCTACCATCGACTATGCCGCCAAGAAGGGTGTTGAGGAAGGGTTTGAAGACGGTCTGCAGAAAGGCATCCAAGAAGGCATCCGGAAAGGTCAACAAGAAAAAGCTCTTGAAATCGCCCGCAGTATGAAAGCCATGGGAATGACTTCAGAACAAATAATGAAGGTCACCGGCCTTTCTCTTGCTGAGATTGAATCTCTCTTATAGGAAGGAATACATAAAGAATATATTTTCACTAAAGAGGCACTTCACTTGAGACAGCCTCTTTTTTTGTCTTCTCCCTCTCCCGACCCTGATACTTTTCGCTTAGGGCATCGGTAAATCCTGCTCCGGGTGCTGAACGTTTTACCTGGTGGTAGGTAATTCCCTGAATAATTTAACAATTGAAAAAAGACGACTCGGCAAATTTTCTTTCCATAGAAAATAATTAGAAAAAAGATAGTGGGTATTTTGTGCATCGCAATGTGCATATCATTCAAAATTGAATTAAATGCCCTTGAAATCACACTTTAAATGCATTTTTCCGAATTTGCCAATCTATTTTGCCGAAAACACCAATTAAGACTAACTTTAAAATGCCCTTATCTTTGTAATATCGAAAATCGAGGAATGAAATTTACAAAATAATAATTTATGGATTTAAAAATTAGAGTTATGAAGATTAAGGGATTATTATTCGGACTGTTTGCATGCGCTGCATTAGCTGCATGTACAAACGATGATATTGTGGAGAACAATGGTAAGGGCCAACAAGAAAAAGTGAAGGCTAATTTGACATTGGTAATTGGTGCTGCTACTAATTCATCACGTGCGGCAGATAATGAAGCAGGTGATACAACAGATCCCGGTACAGATGGTGAATCCGGTGTAACTGATGCTGTGGTGCTGCTGCACAAAGAGGGTAAGGAGTTTGCTTTCTTTTTGACTAGTGAGCAATTGAATAAACAAGGAAGTGGTTCAAGTATTACTTATGAGCCTCAACTGACAGTTGCTGAATCAGGCAATTATGGTGTTATTGTGATTTTGAACCCATGTCAGGATATCAAGAATGCAATAAATGCGTTTATTAACAATAGTGCTCTTCCTACAGGCAAAAACAATATGTATGACTATATTACTAGCTATGAAGTAAAAGCCTCTACCGGTGATAATCCTACTTCTGCTATTGCCACCGACAATAATTTTATGATGGTTAATAAAGTAGCGGTTGCAGCGAATGTAGTTTCAAATCAAGCAGGTACCCCCTCCACTACTTCTGTTGATGTAGAGCGTGTTGTTTCCAAGATTACTTATATGCCTATTCAAGATAACAATTTGTATAAGGTGGAAGATACAACTGTTAAATATACAGTTACGACAACTGATGGTTGGCGTGTTGAAAATAACATTGCTACCTATATGACCGGTATGGCTTGTGGTACATTGGAAGGATCTAATATCTATGAACATAAAGGTGTTTATTATACCTCTACAAACATACAACATCCTGCTGCAAATGATAATCCGGCTGCTACGCTGTTTGAGAGAACATCTGTTGCTAATCCAAAAGCTATCAAATGGACAACAACAAGCGACAATACTATTAGAAATTGGCATGTTAAGTTGGATAAAGTTGCATTGGTCAATCTTTCTAACTCCGTATATGCAGTGAGACATCGTGCTACTACAGAAACTTGGAATACTCCCACTTTCTTTGGAGCTTTAAGTTCTACGGAATATTTGATGGACCCGAATACAGCTGTAAAAAATAGTGGTGGAACAAACTATGCTGATTATTTCTATAATGTAGCAAGTGCTGTGAAACAAGTGCAGGTAACTAATATAAGCGATCAAGAAACTGATGATTTTAAATCATACTTTAAGGACCTGCCTACCGTAGCAGATGAAAATAATGTAGGAACCACTTTGGCTTACTGTTTTGAGAATATCGTAAAGAAGGCGAACCAGAATGGAAATTATGTAACAGGTGTCATCTTCCGCGGTCAGATTTGCAATGAAGACGGTAGTTCTTACAATAATAACGTATATAAATATAAAGGAAAATTTTATTTGAACCTTGCGGAAGCAGCTGTTAATAATGATAAATCTGTAACTGAAGTTGAGGCAGACACAGAAAACTTGACTACCTACGAAAACGGTCATTGTTACTATTGTTCTAAAGACATTTTCCATCATGAAGGAAGCGGAACTATGGAGAGAGCCATTATGCGTAACAATGCTTATGTGCTGAAAGTAACAGGTTTTAAAACGATTGGTAGTGCAGAAATCGTATTCCCGACAGGTGAGGACCAAGGTGAAGATACAGACAAGAACTTCTACCTGAAGTTAACCTCAACAATTCTTCCTTGGCAAGTACGTTTCAACAACATCGAATTTTAATCCGAACATAAACTCTCTAAATAAAGGTGGAGGAGCCTGCCTCCTCCACTTCTTTTTCAGAAATCACTTTTCTAACATTCCATTAAAACAAAAAAAGCATGAAAACAGTAAAAACATTCGCCCGACAATTCTCTTTTGGCCTGATGATGGCCGTGACATTGGGAAGTGCCGTTGTGTCGTGCGACAGCATACTCGATGAAGATGATGTAGATTGCTCTGTAGAGTATAGAGTGAAATTCAAATATGACTATAACATGAAGTATGCCGATGCTTTTTCTCGCGAAGTAAGCAGTGTAGCTCTTTATGCTTTTGATGACAACGGCAAACTTGTTTATCAGAAAACAGAGGCGGGGGATGTCTTGGCAGCCGATGGCTACTCGATGGCGGTCGATATGGAGCCGGGCGATTACCACCTCATTACATGGGCAGGTTTGAGCAACGAAGCTTCATTCTCTGTTCCTTTGATTACGCAGGGAGTGTCTTCACTCGAAGAACTTCAATGTAAAATGGACCGCATCTACTCTCGCGCAGCCGACGGAAGCGCTGTGGTGAGCAGTAAACTTTCTTCGCTGTGGCACGGCGAAGTGACCAAGCAGTCGTTCACTCGTGCGGCAACTCAACAAGTGGTGACTGTGCCTTTGGTGAAAAACACCAATACCATCCGCGTTATCCTCCAGCAAATGGACGGCGTAACGGTAGATGTAGATAAATTTGAATTTACGATTACGGACGATAACGGTTTGATGAACTACAACAACAAACTGATTTCGGACGAAACTCTGACATATTATCCTTACTATCGTGCACAGGGCGGTACGGTGGTAGGCAAGTCGGCACGCGCCGAAGGTGACGCTGCGGCTGCCGAAGACGACAACATCAGCGTGGCGATAGCCCAAATCACAGTAGGCCGATTGGTGGAAGAAAACAATCCTAAGCTGACTATTACCAACACCGAAACGGGTGAAACGGTTCTCTCCATCCCCTTGGTGAAATACCTGTTGCTTACCGAAGCCGAAGGTCATGACATGACGAATCAGGAGTATCTCGACCGTCAGGACGAATACAACATGACTTTCTTTTTGGACGAAAGCATGAAATGGATCAATACCCGCATCATTATCAATGATTGGGTGGTTCGTTTCAATGATATGAATATGTAATGTGCAACGCATAACAAAAAACAACGAATTATGAAGAAATGGTACTCATATATAATATTAGCCCTCGTTTGTATCGGGTTTGCTTCGTGTCAGGATAGCGACACGGTGCCCCAACTGCAAACAGACGGTCGGGTGAGCGTGCACTTGCAGATTGCATTGCCGGGGGGAGAGTCGGCACAACGAGGGGCAACGGCACGAAGCTTTGAGGATGGCGGTACGGATGATACAACTTCGGATCAGAAAGCATTGAGTGATGGTGATGTATTCGTTTTGGTATTTCAGAACGGGGTGTTGATAGACCAAGTAAAAGGATTGAGGTTTGATGCAGTCACCGGTGGTACAAATCCTTCCAACAGAACGTTGACCGGTACATTTGTTCAGCCTGAGACTGATGGAATTCTGGAATTGGTGGTTCTTACCAACTTGGTTCAGAATAATTTGGTTGATATTGCTAATTCGACATTATCAGGCATTCAGGCATTTTTTGATGGAAAGAAAGGCTCCTCGCCTTCAGAAATTTATGAAAGTCTGATTTATCAATATGGTTCTTCTGAATGGAATATACAGAACCGTCGCATCCCGATGTGGGGAACTACGGGAACTTTTTCATTAGACAGAGCCAATGAGTTAAAGAAGAGTTGTAACTTGCACCGTGCGGTGGCAAAGTTGGGCTTCTTGATTAATGCTGCCGATGCAGAGAGTGAAGGACGAGGCATTGACGGTTTCACGATTACAGGCATTCGCATTAGCGGAGTAATGGATAGAGGATATTGTGCTTCATTGAATACACTCGGTTCGAGTGCTTCGTATTATGCAAGTCCTTCGGTTCCTACTACTGCTCAAGCCTTAGCAGGCGACCTAAACTATACAGGCCTTAATGTGACGACGAATTATAAAGACCGGATTTATTTGCCGGAGCAAGTTATTGGAGAGAATCCTCTTACGATAGCAGTGAGCTATACTTATAAAGGTAAAGCTAAAACGAAGGAAATTAAGTTTGATGAAAATGTGATTCGTAATCATTCATACCTTTATAATATCACCTCGGTGACACCGGATGATTTTGACGTCATCATATCGTATGCTGTTGAGGAATGGAAATCTGAAACAATTAATGTTCCGACATTTAAATAATTAAAAGAGACTGAATTATGAAAAGATATAAATCATTATTATCGCTGAAATGGGTAGCAGCTTTGCTGTTGGTCGTTGGCTTTGTCTCTTGTGCCAATGAAGAGATTATATCTGAGAAAACAGATGTAATAGAAGGAGTTGAAACAGAAATTAATCTTGCTTTTACTTCTGCCACTCCTTCGGTACAGACGAGAGGAGCGCTTGACGTGAAACAAGAATATAAGGTTTATAATTTGTATGTCTTTGTGTTCGATAAAACAGGTAAAAAGGAATATGGACATCTGTTTGAGTTAAATGCAACTAATTCTGATGATAAATTCTTTGATGTGCATGAAAAGGAGAATAGTGAGGATGCCGCTACTACTTCGGGAAAAATAAAGATGAAGATCTCTTCGGGTGAAAAGCGTATATATGCTGTGGCTAATGTACCTGCCGGAGACTCTCATGCATCATTACTGAATGATTTAGAAGAGATTGATGATATTGAGGGCTTAAAAAATAATGTGGTTATCTCTACGAAGACAGTCGATCGTCCCAATGATAGGTTGGTGATGAGTGGATGGCTGAAAAATAACTCACAATCGGGCACTGACCCTGAAGGATATTGTGTCATTAGTCCATCGGGAGAAAATAATATTTCAACAATCAAGTTGGTACGGGTGGATGCCCGTGTTACGTTTAATATATCTTTAGATAAACAGAGTGACCGTACTAATATTATTGAGAAATCATTTACTCCTTTAAAGTTTATAGTGAAGAATGTACCGACCAAAGCTTATTTATATGGTAAAGCGGACAACGAATTGGTTTCGGGTTGCGAATATTTCTCATCTAATAATGGGGAGTTTGCTAATTTTGAGACAAAAGATGAAAATGGAGTTTCTTCTTTCACCTTCTATATGATGGAAAACAAACAAAGCACAATTGGGCTTAATGATTATAACCAGCGTGAAAAAGAGAAGAAAAATCCATTGAATTACGAATATGAGTACGCTCCCGCTACTGCCACTTTGGTAGAAATGACAGGTAGCTATTATGAAAAATATACAGATAGAGACGGTTCTATTAAAGAAAGGCATGCCGATGTGAAGTATACTGTGCACTTGGGCTATGTAGGTGGAGATGCCAATGACTTTAGATGCCAGCGCAATACTACTTATATTTATAATGTTTATGTTCAAACTGTGGATAAAATACGTTTGGAAGTAACTTCTTATAATGATGGACAAGGTACAACCGTGGAAGAGCAGCCGGGGGCAGAGGGTGATATAATCGAAACGGATAAGTTTTATCAGTTTGATTCACACTTTGACCATACTATGGTTGTTTTTAAAAAATCTGATGTTGAGGGTAGGGCAGGCTTTAGAGTAAAGACTCCTTTTGATGACGGGTATTATTTTATAGCAGATGAGTTCGGAACGGTGCCTGAAAATGCTCGACCTGTGAAAGAGGCTAAAGACTATAAATGGGTAACATTCATTCGTCATGAAAAGAGAAGGAGTGATAGGAAATACTATTATAATACGAGTAATTATGTTAACTATGTGCCTTCTAAGGCTATCACGATAGATGGGCTGTTAGAAGAGTTGCATACTACTGATGAAACGGTAGAAAGTAGTAGTGTATATGACGCGAACGGGCAAGCTGTTTATACAATGTATATTGATGAATTCTATTATCCATGTGACCCGATAAACGGGCATTATGGGGAGCGCGATAGGAATGGAAACTTGACCGTTCAGGCTAAAGCGAAAGAGGGGACAGACTTTTGGAAGCAATTTGTAAATCAACCTAATAGAGAAGTGCATATATTGTGCAATACTCAGTTCAGCGAAGACGAAGAAAGCAGCTTGACTACATCTGCCGTCATGGTAAGCCAACGCTCTATAAAAACATTCTATAATGAAAAGGCAGGAAGTGATTTGAAGACAGCATGGGGATTGGAGACTGTGAATGAAACTGGGAGAATTGCTGAACCGGAGAGTAATCCTTGGAATACATCCAATTCGGCCAAAAACGGACTTTGGAACTTCTTTCGCCAAAGTGATAATTTTAGATTGAATAGTTGGGGTAGATATATTTCTTCTTCTGTTAAAGAGGATAAGAATGGTATTCATAATTATATGAATAATTCGTTAAGTAATGGAAATAAGTTACTGTATGCTTGTCTACAGCGTAATAGGGATGATAATGGCAATGGCGAGATTGATGCGGATGAGGTAAAATGGTATCCGGCAGCTATTGACCAATATACCGATATTTGGGTAGGTAGGGCAGCATTGCCTATTGAAACTTATTTGTATTCGAATGAGATACCGACTTCTCAAGGATACCGCCGTTATCTGAGTAGTGATGGAAAGGAACTTTATGCAGAGGAGGGAGCTTCTATCGGTAATTTTGGATTTGTTTATGCAAACTCAATTTGGTCAACAAGTGATAAAATTGAGAAGAAGTATGACTATCGTTGTTTGCGTAATTTGGGAAGAAAAACTAATAAGCCTGGTTCTGCAGAAGATAAGCCTCAGAATTACGTAACACAGAATGGAAATACGTTAACTCTTACTTATATGAAGTCTGAATCATTAAGAAGCGGTGATAATTATATGAAAGGCGAAATTACCTCTCATGACGAGAGCTCTAATTTGAACCGCCCTTATACGGCTTTTGAATTTAAAACAGAACTTATATATAAAGATAAGGGTGGAAAATGGTCATGGAAGGAGATAAATACTTTGATTAATAATAATCCTACAGATTCGCCTTGTGCAAAATTAAATAAGGGATTAGGTGCGGATGAACCTAAATGGCGTTTGCCTAATCAACGTGAGTTGTCGTTGATGACCAGTAACTATGGTAGCTGGTCCGGTCAATCTTATGTACAATCAAGAACAGGGTCTAGTCTTCCTGTAAAAAGGAAGGATAATAACGGATACAGTGGAGGATATGCAAACAGTAAGCCTTTTGTAACATTGGCTACTAATAATTTTACGGGTCCTGTACGCTGTGTGCGTGATGTGCGTGATGTGAAATAATGTTTCGCTTAAAAAAATGATACTATGGATATGTTTGAAATCATGGATAGAGAATCATCAAGTCGCTCGGAAGTGTACTTGTATGAAGAGAATGGAAAATGGTATGCATACGACCGTTCGGCAAGCCTGCTCAAGAAGTTGGCTGCCGGGACTGTCAAGCTCAGGAACCATGTATGCTCCTTCTATGGTGTTATGCTGGAGAAAGTGGAGGTAGACCTTAATCTGCTGCTTAGCAAGAGTTGGTTTGTTGCTCTATGCTCTGATTCGGAAATGCTGTTGCTTAAAAACGATTAAAAAGGGAATTGCTTATGTGTGAGGTCGTAAAAGTATTGGAAAGAGAGTTGGAAAACTCCGGTTTGATATATGTTTATCAGGAAGGAGGGGAAGGGAAATGGTATGTTTACGAGCGGTCTGCATATTTCCTCAGCCGGATGATGGAAGGAGTTGTATTGGAACGATATGTCATGGATAATACTTTATGGCTTGTTCGTGCGGAAGTGGATGTTGACTGCATACCTCATGATACGATTCTCAGTTACAGCAATAAAGAGTATGTGCTGAAGTATGCACCTCAAAACGGGTTTCAGGAATGGCTATCGGAAATTGAAGGAGTGATGATGCCTCACTAAATTTAGTTAGGATAAATAGAATCAGGTTTGCAGGTGTTATAAAATAGTATGAATATTGTATTTAACAAATCAATAATGGAGATATATCGATTTGCATTCATAATCTTGTTGTCGTCTCTTCTTGTTTCATGTGGAGAGAAGAAGCAGGAAACCGGAAATGCTGATAAAGCCGCTGAAAAGAAAACTCCGGCTTTTACATTACCCGAAGTACCTGTTATGTTACAATCTGTCGAAGACAGACTGCATTTTGTGGTAAACCACTATTGGGATAAATTTGATTTTAAAGATACAGCCTATATTCATGCGCCCGACATTACGGAGCAAGCAATGGCAAATTATATTGATTTGCTGACACGTGTGCCGCAAGTTATGGCGGATTCTTGCGTAACCCGCACTTTGGAGAACGTATCTTTAGAACCAAAGATGCTGAATTATTTTGTTGAAACACTGCGTAAGTATCTTTTCGACCCTAATTCTCCCATGAGGAATGAAGAGATATTTGAACCGGTGTGCCGTTTTGTTGCTTCTTATGCATCGGCAGATGAGGCGGCACAGAGCCGTGCACGGTATGACTTGAAACTGATTGACATGAATCGGGTGGGCAGTGTGGCTGCTGATTTTGTTTATACATTGGCTTCGGGAGCCCAACGACGTATGCATGATTTACGCAGTCCCTATACTTTGCTGTTGTTCTATAACCCTGATTGCCATGGGTGTGCAGAGGTATTGGCGCATATGAAATCGTCTCCTGTACTTACTGATGCGGGTATTATGAAGCAAGTCAGTATTCTGGCTTTCTATCCTGATGAAGAGTATAAGGTGTGGGAGAATCATCGGGACATGATTCCCTCCGGGTGGATAAATGGTTATGATAAGGAGCTGACTGTTTTGGACAGGGAACTGTATGACCTGAAAGCTATGCCAACCCTTTATTTGCTTGATAAAGATAAAAAGGTATTGCTGAAGGATGCGCCGGTGGAACAAGTGGAGCAATATTTGGCCCACTTGTTTGGCAGGTAATTATTCCGATTTTTCCATCAGCATTTTATTGCAGAAAGTGGATGGAGTGGTACCATAGAAATCAACAAAATGTTTTCGGAAAGTGGCAAGGTCATTGTAACCCACCATTTCAGCTATATCTTGAACTGTGTAGCGTCGGCTGCGCAACAGTTCGGCTGCACGTTTCAGACGTACGCCCCGGATAAATTCGCTGATGGTGAAATTAGTGAGTGTCTTTACCCGGCGGTAGAGGGTGGGCTGACTGATGACCATAATGTCTGCCAGCTTTTTCACGTTGAAATCGGGGTTTTTCATGTTTTCATTGATAATTCTCACGATTTCTATGATGAACGGATCTTCGGGAAAATGAAGTCCTGCTTCTCCTGTTTTTTCTTCCGGTGATGCTTCCGGCTCGGAGGTGGGAGTGAGAAGTCGGGTATATATTTCTTTTAATTCTTCACGGCTTTTGATGAGGCGCTTTACTTTAGTGCGCAGGATGTTGGGGTTGAAAGGTTTCTGGATATAATCATCGGCCCCCAGTTCAATGCCTTTCATTATATCTGTTTCTGAGGTGAGGGCAGTCAGCAGAATGACGGGGATGTGGCAGGTGGTGAGGTTTTCTTTTATCAATTGGCAGCATTTGAAACCGTCCATTACCGGCATGATGATATCGGTAATAATTAAGTCGGGTACTCCTTCACATGCTTTTTTAAAACCCTCTTCACCATTTTCGGCCATTAGTAGGTTGTATTCGTTGCTGAATATCAGCTTCAGGTAAAGGCGTATCTCCAGATGGTCTTCTATAATTAATAAGGTATGTTGCTTCTTTGTTTTGGCTGCGGAAGCCGGCACTTGAGGTAAATCTGCGGTCTCGCTCCCCGGAGGTATATCGGAAATCGTTAATGTTGCCGGGTGGGAAGGGCGCTTCTGTTCTTGAAAAACTGTACGCAAAATGGTAAGGTCGATATGGAGTCGTCTGAAAATAAAATAGATAGTAAGCAGTACTACGATAAGGAATACTGCTAATATACCGCACAGAATAGCCCAAGTGTTGGGATTCTATGCACTGTTTGTTACAAAATAGATGAAAGTCATGCCCCTATAAGTCGAATTTTGTTTTGACCGGAGCAAAGATACGGTTTTTCTTATAGAGAAAGGAATAGTTTTGGAAAAAAGTGAACCATCCGGAGAATCGCTTATTCTTCCAGATGGTTCTATAATAAAAAATGATATGAAGGGGCTTTGTTTATCTAAAAGAAATACTTCGTTTATTTCTTCGTTGCAAAGGTAGGAATAAAAAATAGAAAAACAAATTTTTTAGAGAAAAAATGAACGATATACCGATATTTTTGATTGAAATGCCAATATTATTGATGAAAATACCACTGTAATCATGCTAAAACAACAAAAAACAGGCAGAGACAAAACGACATTGAACTCTTATGTCTATACATTAAAATAAAAAATAAATTGCTTTAATTCATTGTGGTATAAAAGATAATGTCTATCTTTGCACCCGCGAAACGAATAAATTATATATCAACAAATCTAAAAATTATGTATTTAGACGCAGCTAAAAAACAAGAAATC
>UMCM01035901.1_pt1 | contig 11743 bp, 9 predicted proteins | sample 1964231 | NCBI WGS metagenome assembly UMCM01 (sample SAMEA4835968, study PRJEB28245) | human gut metagenome | biome: gut microbiome; material: fecal sample | place: Denmark | collected 2008
CCGTGGCCATCAGCCCGCAGAAGCTGGCGGAGGCCGCTGGGTTCGAGATCCCGGCTGACCGGAAGTTCATCGCTGTGACCGGCGGCGGCATCGAGAACGTGGGCAAGGAGCACTTCTTCTCCAGCGAGAAGCTGACCACTCTGCTGACCCTGTTCAAGTACTACGGGGAGTTTGAAAACGCGCTGACCATGATGCAGGCCATGTTCAACGTGGGCGGCAAGGGCCACAGCTGCGGCATCTACTCCTTCGACGACGACCACATCCATCGTCTGGGCATGTGCGCCCCCGTGTCCCGCATCATGGTGCGCCAGCCCAACAACCGCGGCAACTCCGGTTCTTCCACCAACGGCATGCCTCCCACGTCTTCCATGGGGTGCGGCACTTGGGGCGGCAACATCGTGTCCGAGAACATCTGCCTGAAGCACTACATGAACACCACCTGGGTGGCCCGTCCTCTGCCCGAGGATATGCCCAGCAACGAGGAGCTGTTCGGCGAGTTCAACAAGCCGGACATGGACGTGGAGTGATCTGAGAGCCAGTTCTGATCCATTCCGTGCCGGCCCGGCCGGGCCGGCACGGTTTTCCAGAGAGGCGGCGCGAGGCCGCTGAAAGGTCCAAGGCGGAAAGCCGAGGCCGGGGCCCCGAAGGGGGCCGCTGACCTCCGTTTCTATCGCTACCCCTGTACAGAAGGCCGCCGGACATGCCTGCCAGTCGGCAGGCCGGGGCCCGGTCCCCTTTTGTATTGTCTCCTTCTTCCCACAAACGCCCGGTCCGAAAGGACCGGGCGTTTGTGGTGTTTGCGGAAGATCGGCGTTGACAGAAGGGGCAGCTTGCGTTAAAATAAAGCAGATTCTTATGCGCCCGTAGCTCAGTAGGATAGAGCGACCGCCTCCTAAGTAGGGAACAGAGCGCCCCACTCCGGGGATACAAGCGTACCATTCCGAGTTCGATTTCAATCGGGTAATTTCATAGGCCCGCGTAGCTCAGCTGGATAGAGCGACCGCCTCCTAAGTAGGGAACAGAGCGCCCCACTCCGGGGATACAAGCGTACCATTCCGAGTTCGATTTCAATCGGGTAATTTCATAGGCCCGCGTAGCTCAGCTGGATAGAGCGACCGCCTCCTAAGCGGTAGGCCAGAGGTTCAAATCCTCCCGCGGGTGCCATTAGTAGCACAAAATCTTCGGGTTTCCAGAAGGTTTTGTGCTTTTTTTACAACTTTTTAAAAAATGAGGGAAACCACTGTATTTCTCAACTGAATGGTGGGCGCTCAATCCGTTATTTCTTGCTAAGCACTGTTACCCCCAAACTCGCCTTGAACTACATACCGTCTTCCTCCGAAACCTTGCTAATCAATTAGCAAGGTTTTTTTGCTTTTCTACCGAAAAAAGAGAACTTTTGCTAATCAGGCAAAAAACCAGCATCATCCTCTGCTAATGGGAAAATGGAGTGGTTGTCAGTTTAAATATTTTCGCCCCGCCCAAAAGCCTACATAGCCGTTTAAAAATTTTTTGACAGCTATGATTTTACAGTAGGAGGAAAAATCATGAATTGGAGAAAAGTCGAAGTGCAGAACAGTGAGAGTCAAATCAAGACGCTGGTTGGTGATGTTCGCAGCGCCGCGAACAAGAGCATGGAGGCCCTGTGGAACGCTTTCATGGAGGTGGGGGACCCGGACATGTTGCGGGCCACAGAGAGGGCCCTGCTGCTCATGGTGAGCCACAGCGACTATGCCGGGGCCATGAAGGTGCTGGAGGGCATCTACGCCCTGGTGGAGATCGCGCCGCCGGAGGACTTCACCGACTGCCAGCAGTACCCCGCGTTGGCGCAGATGTTCATGGAGGAATTTTTGGCGGGGAGCGAGGACTTCATTTTTGACGCTGGTATGGAGAATGTTCTGGCATTTCTCACAGACAAGGGTCAGTGACCCCAAGTGGACCGCTGGCCCGCTTTACATGGCCGTTGTGCTGGGCAAGCGCTGTAAACCGGCTATGACTATAACCGAAGAAGAGGAGGTAGTAGCCCATGGACAAGTGCAAAGTGATCGCTGTTACCAATCAAAAGGGCGGTGTTGGTAAGACGACCACGGCGGTCAATTTAGGCGTGGGACTGGCGCAGCAGGGGAAAAAGGTGTTGTTGGTGGACGCAGATCCCCAGGGAAGTCTTACAGTGAGCCTGGGTGTGAAGAACCCGGACGAGTTGGAAACGACCATCTCTGACCTGATGCAAATCGTTGTGGACAATGGCATCCTCTCACCACAAGACAGGGGCATTTTGAAAAATATTGAGGGTGTCGATCTGGTGCCCTCCAACATCGGCCTGTCCAGTTTTGAGGTAAGTCTTGTGAACACCATGAGCCGGGAATTTGTGCTACGTAGCTACCTGGGCACGGTCAAGCGGGATTATGATTACGTTCTGATCGATTGTATGCCCTCGCTGGGTATGCTGACCATCAACGCTCTGGCAGCGGCGGACAGTGTTCTTATCCCATGTCAGGCTAACTACCTGTCCACCAAGGGCTTGAAGCTGTTGTTGGGATCGGTGGCCAAGGTACGGCGGCAGATCAACCCATTGCTGAAAATCGATGGCATCCTGCTGACCATGGTGGATAGCCGTACCAACAATGCAAAAAGCATCATCGCGGCCCTGCGGCAGACCGGACGTGATCTCCGGGTATTGAATACGGAGGTGCCCTTCTCTGTCCGGGCGGCAGAGTGTAGCGTAGAGGGTAAGAGTATTTTCGCCCATGACAGCAAAGGGAAGGTAGCTGCGGCATACACCGCGCTGGTAAAGGAGGTGATTGCCCTTGAACAAAGGAACCGCAATCGACCTGGGGCTGAACGAGGCTTATAACGACCTATTCTCTACCCAGGAAGACCGGGACAACGCCCAGCGCAGCTATGTGACTGACCTGCCTACCGCGGAGATCAGTGACTTTCCCAATCACCCATTCAAGGTGCGGATGGATCAAAGTATGGTGGAACTGGCGGACAGTGTAAAGCAATATGGCGTCCTGGTCCCATCGCTGGTCCGTCCCATGCCGGACGGCAGTTATCAGATGGTGTCCGGCCACCGGCGCAAGCGGGCGGCGGAGTTGGCGGGCCTGCCCACGGTGCCCTGTATCATCCGGGAACTGACGGACGATGAGGCCATCATTGTCATGGTGGACAGCAACCTTCAGCGGGAACAGATATTGCCGTCAGAAAAGGCGGTTGCCTATAAAATGAAACTGGACGCTATGAAGCAGCAAGGTATGCGGACGGATTTAACTTCTGTGCCACTGGCACAGAAGTCTGGCAGCAAAACTTCTCGTCAACTTTTGGGTGAGCAGGTGGGAGAAAGTCAAGACCAAGTACGCCGATATATTCGCTTAACCAACCTTATCCCGGAATTGCTGGACATGGTGGATAATTCTGTGCTGAAAGAAGCAGGCAAACTGCAAATGGCTCTGCGCCCCGCCGTGGAGCTGTCCTATCTGCCGAAGGCCGAGCAGACCGCCTTGCTGGAGGTCATGGAGGGAGAAATCCGCACCCCATCCCATGCCCAGGCCATCAAAATGCGGACCTTTTCCGAGCAAGGCAAGCTGAACCCTGATGTGATCCTCTCCATCATGCAGGAGGAAAAGCCCAATCAGGTGGAGCAATTCAAAATCCCCAGGGAACGGATCGACAAGTTTTTCAAGCCGGGGACGCCTGCGCAGAAAATTGAGGATACTATCGTGAAGGCTTTGGAGCTGTACCGCAAGCGGCAGAGGGAGATGGAGCGATGAACCTTACGCCCAGGGGAAAGTCTGCCCTTTTGCGGCCACAGTATGCCTGCCGCTCTCCCCCCTCTCACACTCTCTCCCCGAAACCTGCTGTTCCAGCTGAAAAGAAAGGCTTTGTCTATCCTTTTTCAGCCAGTAAAAACCTTTGGAGAACAGCGCACAAGAAAACCGAACACAGGTATTGTCGGACCTCATGGCGTGCCATGAGGATTTTTTGTGCCTAAAATCAAAAACATGGAGGTAGTTTTTTATGAAGCGGAAACCCCTGGCCCATGCGGCCCGGCTCATGTACGTCCTGGCGCTTTCCATGTGTCTGGCCCCTGCCGTCCTTGCCGCCGACCCGTCTGAACCCACCCAGCCGTCACCCTGCTATCCCACCACCGTCACCCGGAGCGAGGATGGTACTGAGATCAGGAAAATGTACGACCTGGGGCCGGAGGATGACCCCGGCGGCATCCCCCGGTCCGATTTTGAACAGGACGGCTACCACTACACCCTCACGGACCTGCTGAAACAGGAACTCCCCGCCAACGAGAGCCGCCAGCACACGGAAACCGTGTCCGTGAACAGCAAGAGCAAGGACATGGGCGCGGTGCTGGCCCTGCTGCCGCAGACAAAGGAGTTTATCACAGAGGATGGCCTGTCCGGGGTGCTGACCTTGAAACTGGATACGGTGAAGGTGGAGGCGGCCGGGTATGGCAGCTCCACCAAAACCGTGACCGCCACCCGCACCTACCCCGGCCTTGCCGACCAGGACACGCAGTATATCCCCAAGACTATTCAGGACGGCGGAAATTCCATGACCCTCCAGGCTGTGGACTGGCAGACCGAGGGGGACGGCCACTTTACCGCTATGGCCTCCTACTCCGGCTCCGCCACCAGATCCTATGTGAAGGGCTATACCGTCACCGCCGACTACGCGGGCACCGTGAGCCGTATCAACCTGAACAAAATCCGCTATGTGGCGATTTTCGAGGGCACGGCCCTGGACCCCGCCCCCGGTGAGAACACCGGAGATATTTCCGACTCCAGCGCCCCGCCTGACCAGACTGATCCCACCGGGCAGGAGGCCCAGACCGGAGAGAAGAACAGCATTCTGCCGGTTTTGGCCGTTGTCGCGGCGGTACTGCTTAGCGGCGGGGCGTTCTACTTCATCAAGCGACGGAGGTAATACGATATGAAGAAACTGACCATGCTTTTGTCCCTGCTGTGCCTGACCGCGGCCCTGGCTGTTCCCGCCAGCGCGTTGGAATACGACATCGCCGCCCCCGGTGACCCGGAGTATGGCAAGCCGACTTCGGTGGAACCTGTTGTCACGGCGGACCGGGGGGAGCTTCCCAATGTGGATGTGAGCAAAAATGCGGCTCTGGTCCCGCCAGCCTTTGGCAGCCCCACCGCCTACACCCCGAATACCGGCACTCCGCTGACCCCCAATCTGGCCCCCGGCTGTATGCTGGGCGATGGTGCCGTTATCAACGGCAGCGCTGGCACCACCGTCGCTCCGCCCGATTATTCCGGCTTCCCCAGCGGCGGCACATCCAGCGTCCTCCCCACCATCGGCTTCACGGAGGTCACATCAGACCTCTACTATCAGGGCGGCTACCTCGCCACCTTAAAAATCCCCAGCATTGATGTCAATGTGAAGGTCTATGAGGGGACGGGAAGCTCCGTGCTGAGAAAGGGCGCAGGCCATTTTGAGGACACCAGCATTTGGGCCGGAAACATCTGCGTGGCTGCCCATAACAGGGGCGTGAACGCCCACTTTGGGGAGATCCACACGCTGGATGTGGGAGATGAGATTATCCTGACCACCAAGCTGGGCAAGCGTACCTACGCCGTGACCAGCGTGAACAAGATCAGCGAGATGGAATATTCCCTGCTGTCCCCCACTGCGGAGAACTGTATCACCCTCTTTACCTGTGTCCGCAACCAGAGCGCCTACCGCTGGGCGGTCCGGGCCGTGGAGGTGCCATAACTCACCCGCTGAAAAGAAGATTGCACCTTAGATAGTTTTTGCCTCCCTTATGGTACGGTTGGGATAGCAACACCCCATTCCAGGATGGAAAACAGTATGAAATGCACGATTTCTGCGCCGCATTGACACTGGCGCTGTCCCTGCCTGCCCATGCTGTGGAGGTTTCCACGGACCAAGAGGAGGCCGCCGCCCGGCTTCAGCTTCAGGGCTGATGTCGGGCGATGAGCACGGCGACCTGAATTTGGACAAGGCGCTGACACGGGCAGAACTGACCTGCCTGATTAGTCCCATCGTCCTGAACCTGGAACACGTAGCCTGGGAGAAGGATCGGTACACCCGGATGTGTACTACCAACTTTTCCGATGTGCCGGAGTGGGCTCAGGTGGCTGTTGGCGTATGCGCCTCCATGGGAATGATGGCCAGACATGGGGACGGGCGGTTTGGCCCCGGCAATCTAGTCAGCCCGTAGATGGCATGTACCGTTATGCTCCGCTACCTGGAACGGGACGGCTGGGACTGCGATACCGCCTGCGAGAAGGTCGTGGAGCTGGTGCTGGCCTTAGCCAGCACCCTGGAAGGCGACATGATCACACGGGGAGATATGGCGATCCTGCTGGATGGTTCGCTGGACTATCTGGAGTATCTTCAAACACTGTAAAGAAACTTGAACGAAAACTGAATAAAGCCGCAAGCGGTCCTGGTGTCCAAGCACATCAAGGGCCGCTTATTTTATTGTAATAGGAGGCATACGCACGATATGAAACAGAGAATTTTATCGTTTTTTCTGGCTTTGCTGACCCTTTTTGGCCTGTTTTCTACCGCCGCCTTTGCCGCAGACACACCGGAGGCCGCCCTGGGCGAGGTGAACATCTACAACGGCGAACATGAACTGGACTATCTTTCCATCAACGGCGCGGTCAAAAAACAGGTCTATACCTATTTTCTCTATGAGTCCAACAACGGTATTCAAAAAGAATCTCCGGCGTACTGCGTCAACCCGACTACCCCCGGCGTCCCCCAGACCGTAGGCCCCGGCGAGAGCATCAAATATCTGGCTGATGAAACGGCCAGCGACCCCAAGGTGGTGGGCATCATCTCCAACGGCTATCCTCACCGCTCCCTGGGAGAGTTAAATCTGGACAACAAATACCAAGCGTATTATGCCACGAAAATGGCGCTGTGGTGTTATCTATTGCCAGACTGGAACATCGCCAACCTGAAGGTGGCCCCTGGACTCACCGGCTCCGAGCTGGACATTGGCAACCGCATCCTGGCCGCCGCCAAGGATATTTACAAGCGGGGCACTACCTATAACTATATGCTCACCCCCCGCATGACCGCCACGGCGGAGACCTCCGTTGCCTACCCCGTGACCATTGACGGCGAGGAGTATAAGCAGCAGGTGTTCACCGTCTGGAGCGAAACCTGGGTATATGACTATGACGTGGCCGTGTCCTTCTCCGACCCCGGCTCCGTGCCAGAGGGCACGAAGATCGTGGACATGGACAACAATGAGATCACCGCTGTTACCACCGAGGGAACCAGCGACGGCTACGCCGGACAGTTCAAGGTATTGTACCCAATAGACAGCATCCGTGGTCAGAGTGGAAATGTCCAACTTTCCCTCTCCGCGTCTGTGGCCCAGTATGCAGCCATGTATGCCGTGTGCCAGGAGAAGGACCAGTACGGCAATTTGCAGAATTACATCTGCGATTTGGACAACAATGCGCGGTTAGACCTGGCCGCTGTCAGTAGTTACACGGACAACGCAGAGGATGTGCCGGGCGAGACCCTTTTGAAAATCGTAAAACTGGAGGAGGGGACGGAGACCCCGCTGGAGGGGGCTGTGTTCTCCGTGTACGACCCGGAGGGCCGCAGGGTGGGCTCTTACTCCACCGGACCGGAGGGGACGGTCCTGATCCCCCTGACCCTGGAGGGCCATTATACCGTGACGGAGGAGATTCCGCCCCGGTATCACCTGCTCCCGGAGGAGACCACCCAGCACGCCGATGTGGAGTACAACAAGACCGCCACCCTGACCTTCTGGAACGCCCCCTATGGCTCCCTACGGGTGGAGAAGCGGAGCGACACCGGCGACGCCCTCTCCGGCGTCACCATCCAGATCAAGCATATTGAGACCGGGGAGACCCGGACCGAACAGACCCGCAACGGTGTGGCGTTCTTTGACCAGTTGGCCCCCGGCGGCTGGGAAGTCCGGGAAGTGGCCGGCATCGAGGGCTGGATCGCAGATGCAGACACGGTGCAGACCGTGGCGGTAGTGGCCGGAGAGGAATCCAGCGCCACCATAGTCAACAAGGAGCTGCCCGGACTGCGGATCACGAAATATGAGCGGGGCACCATGACCCTCATGCCCAACGTGTCCTTTGAAATTTTCCGGGACGCCGAGAGCCTGGGCATCTTCCAGACGGACGAGTTCGGCCAAATCCTGCTGACAGACTGCGAGCCCGGCACCTACCGGGCCGAGGAACGGGACACTGGCGGAGACGGCCATGTGCTGGACACCACCCCCCAGGAGGTGGAGCTGAAGGCCGGGGACGGGATCAAGGACCTGGTTTTTTTCAATGAGAGGCTACCGGGAGTCCATTTAATCAAGGTGGACAGTTCCGACCTCTCCCAGCCGATTGCCAACGCCCGTTTCCGTTTCGAGGCGGTGGACGGGAGCTTTGGTCCGGTGGAATACACCACCCTGGAGGATGGGACCATTGACCTGTCCAAACTCCCCGCCAACACCGCCTATGTGGTGACGGAACTGGAGTGCCCCGGCTATATCGTGGACGACGCCCAGCGCATCATCCATCTGGACGGCGGAGACCAGGCGCAATTTGTTTTTACCAATTCCAAGCTGCCCTCTCTACATTTATATAAGGAGAGCGCGGACGGGGCTCCCCTGGGCGGTGTCACCTACCGGCTGGCGAAAATTGAGGACGGCTCCCGGTATCTGGACCGCACCACTTCCGGCACTGGCGAGATTGTCTGGGAGGGCTTAGAGCCCGGCGTTTATTCCCTAATTGAAACCTCCACCGTGTCGGATCACCTGCTGGACACGACCGAGTACCATGTAGAACTGTTCCCAGGCCAGGATAGCAGCATTTGTCTGCAAAATGATAAGCGGCCCAATTTGACGGTGGTGAAACGGGACGCCGACACCGGGGCCCCTATCGAGGGGACTGTGTTTCTGGTGAAAGGCGCGGACGGCCATAGTGTGGCGGAAGTGACCACCGGGCCGGACGGCTCCGCCACCGTCCCCAACCTCCTGCCCGCGGTCTATGAGGTGATTGAGAAGTCGGTCCCGTCTCCTTACCTCCCAGACGCCCCCAGCCAGCTTGTCACCCTCTATCCCAACCGGGACAGGACGGTGTATTTTGAAAATCACAAGGCGCCCACCATTGAGATCATCAAGGAAAATTCTATCACACATGACCGGCTTTCCAATGTTCGTTTCCAAGTCTGGTACGCCAGCAACGACACGGAAACCGGCGAATACAACGACCTGGGCATCTTCACGACGGATGAGAACGGGCGCATTGAATTGACCGGCCCGGCCAACGGCCTAAAAGACGGATGGTTTCGGGTAAAAGAACTGGAGCCGCCCGCAGGATTTTCCATCAAGGACAGCGACACCCAGGAGGCGTTTGTGCAGGCCGGGAAAGGCCATACATTCCGCTTTGAGAACACCCCCCTGTCCGCTTTGGTGGTGTATAAGCAGGACAGCATGACGGGGACCGGAATTTCCGGCTGCCGTTTCCAACTGAAATATCTGGGCGGCGAGGTCAGCGGCAGCGGTGGCACTGTCATCGGCAATTATGTGACCTCCGCCAACGGCTCCTTCACTGTTACCGGGCTGAAAAAGGGCTACTACATCTGCGAGGAGGTGGAGAGCGACGGGGCCCACGTCATTGACAGCGCCCCCCAGTCTTTCTACATCTCCGGCGAGGACCAGGACATTGTAACGCTCTACTTCGGCAACAGCCCCAAGGGTGCCGTCCTGGTCAAGAAGGTGTCGGACGATGACAAGAAACTCCCGCTTTCCGGCGTGGAGTTCCTGGTCACAACTTCGGACGGCGCTGTGGTGGGCGACAGCAACGGCAAATTCGTGACGGACAGTTCGGGCTCCTTCCTGGTGGAGAATGTAGACCCCGGCACCACACTGGTTATCAAGGAGACCAGGGCCAAGCCGGGCTATCTGTTGGACGATACCCCCCAGACCGCCATCATCCGGGCAGGCCAAACGGTCAGCCTGGAGTTCCGGAACAAGCCCCTGGGCAATCTGGTGATTGAGAAGTGGGGACGGAACGGCACCTCGACCGTCCCTCTGGAGGGCGTGAAGTTCGAGGTCAAATACGCGGATGGCCGCTATGTAGATGACGGGGGCGGCACCCTGTCCAGCAAGGGCATCTACTATTCTGACTCCACAGGAAAAATCATCCTGTCCGGGATCACCGGCACAGTGGTAGTGACTGAATTGGAGAGTGTACCTGGGTACACCATCGACCCGGACAGCCAGAGCCAGACCGTCACCATCAACCCCAACGACACACAGACCCTTCGCTTTTTCAACAACGCCATCGGCGGCGTCGAGTTGACAAAGGTGAACAAGGCGGATAAGACAGAACGCATCCCCAACACCACCTTTGAAATCCGCCGTGTCAGCGACGACGCCCTGGTGGACACCGTGACCACCGGGCGGGACGGAAAGGTATATCTGCCCCTGGAGAACGGCGATTACTACGCCGTGGAAACCCAGAGCGCCGAGGGCTTCAAACTGGACCCGGCCCCCATCTACTTCACCGTGGCGGACGGCCAGACTACCCGCAAGACCGTGACCAACGCGCCCCTCTCCGGTATTTTGCTCCATAAAATTTCCACTGCGGATGGAGAGGGCATCCCCGGCGTGTCGTTCATTTTGTACGACAGTGGACACAACCCCATCGACCAGCAGACCACGGATGACCGGGGCTATGCCTGGTTCGAGGACCTGACGGAGAGTGGTCGCTACTATCTCCGCGAATTAGAAAATGAGGGCTATATCCCGGACACCCAACTCCGCACCGTCTATGTCAAGGCGGGCGAGGTAACGGAGGTTGAATGGGAGAATACCCCCATCACAGGGCAGATCCAGGTGACCAAGACCAGCGCCGACTACAACAGCATGAACGGCTGGCCCGCCGGCACCCCTATCCCCGGCACCGTATTCGAGGTCTACCACTACCGCACCGGCAATCTGGTGGACACCATCCGCACCGATAAGAACGGTGTGGCGGTGTCCAAGCCCCTGCCTTTGGGCCGGTACAAAATCGTGGAAGCACAGGCGGCGGACTTCTATGCTTTGGACAATACACCCATCGAGGTGGAGATCGAGCATGAGGGCCAGATCGTCCGGGCGGCCATGACCAACAAGAGCCTCTATACCAATGTAGCCATCCAGAAAACCGGCTATGCCGAGGTCATGCCCGGCCAGAATATCCGCTACACCATCTCCGGCATCGCCAACAACTCCACGACTTCTCTCACATCGTTCTACTGGCGCGATGCCCTGCCCGTGGAGGCGGTGCGGCTGGCGAAGATCACCACTGGCACCTACAATGCTCCCGGAAACTACAAGATCGTCTACAAGACCAACCTCAGTGGGAGCGAGTATCGTGTGCTGGCGGACAGCCTGAACACGCAGCAGAACTATGTGCTGGACGCCTCGCCTGTGGCCCTGCGGCTGGGGTCCAACGAGTATGTCACGGAAGTTATGTTCGTGTTTGGCGTCGTGCCCTCCAACTTCCGGCAGGTGGAAACGCCCATAATCGACTGCTCCGTGGTGTCCTGGGTCAAAGGCGGCAGCCAATTCGTCAATCAGGCGAATGTGGGCGGCGTCTATGACGGTCAGTGGATTATGGCTACCTCCCGATGGGTGACGAAGGTCTATGCCCCCTCCAAGCCCCTGCCCCGGACGGGTTATTAAGCGCATCCCCCGCGGCCCGCACAGCGGGCCGCT
>UMCM01012279.1_pt1 | contig 11719 bp, 10 predicted proteins | sample 1964231 | NCBI WGS metagenome assembly UMCM01 (sample SAMEA4835968, study PRJEB28245) | human gut metagenome | biome: gut microbiome; material: fecal sample | place: Denmark | collected 2008
ACTACCGCATACAGTTATCACATAATCCCATGTGTCACTTAAATAAACAGTTACATTGGTAGGAATATGCCTGCTTATGTCAATACCAACTTCTGCCATGGCCTCAACAGCCAAAGGATTAACTTTCTCTGCCGGATGCGTACCAGCGGAATACACTTGTATATCCTTGTCAAACGATTGCAGGAAACCATGCGCCATTTGGCTGCGACAACTATTTCCCGTACATAAAATTAAAATTTTCATATTATATCCAAGTTTATCAATCCATAATAAATGCCAACCAAGATAAACAGTATGGCTACCATATAATTAAACCACTTCTGAAAAGTCTGCACACGGTTATAAAACTTTCCTACCCCTGCTACACTGTATGCCAAAATCCAAGCGACAAGCATAACCGGAAGCCCTGTTGCCAATGCAAAAATGACAGGTAACAAATACCCCTCACTTTCCATAGCCGACATGGGAATGAGCATGCCAAAATAAAATAACCCACTGGTAGGACAAAATGCCATAGCAAACAATATCCCCAGCAACAGACTACCCCATGAGCCTTTTAGTTTTTCTGTTTTTTCAGTAGCGGAAAATCCGAACTTGGGTAATTGCAATTTATCTCCGAATAGCATAAACGACCCTATCAACATCAAAGCAGGAGCAAGCAGCAGTTCTCCCCATTCGCTGATACCTTTTTGTATGGCAAACATATCTGCACCCTTTCGGAGTATTGCGATAAGTATTGCTCCTAATACAGAATAAGCCAACACACGCCCTAAAGTGTATAGAATACCATTTGTAAATATCCGGTTACGGTTATTTATATCCTTACTGATAAATCCGATAGCGGTTATGTTAGTCGCCAATGGACAAGGACTTACAGCAGTCAACAGGCCGAGCAGAAAAGCGGTGATAATAGGTATCTCACTATTATCCAACAATGTTTGCAAGTATTCCATAAAACTGTGTTATTTTAGCAACCTGTTGATTTTCTGTTTTAATTCTTTCTTGAATACCGTTGTATTGCTTCGGGCATTCTGAAAGCCAAAGCGTGTCATGTCGTTACGTTCTTCTTTACCGTTCTCCCATTTATTAACATAAAGAGATGACCAGCTTACACGATATTTTTCTGCCAGCTTTTCACCTTCAGGAGTTGAAATATCTATTTCTTTGAAACGTAGTTTACCATTTTTGACCAATTCCGCCAAATCTACATTAACTACTTCTTTCGTGTGTTTATCAATGGCTTTGCAAGTTGCACAACGTTGTTTTCCATGAAAATAAAGAACCTCCACATAGGTATCTGTGGCAATCTGCGCCATTCCCCAAATAGAAGACAAACAAGCAATGGTAAAGAATAAAAAGCGTTTCATAATAATCAGATTTACTTGATTAATATATCTTTTACCTCTTTGGCAGAAAGCTTGCCTTTTGCCACAACCTTACCGTCCACGACAAGAGCAGGAAGCGTCATTACATTGTATTCCATAATCTTCATCAAATCTTCTTCTTTGGTTACTACCGCTTCCAAGGCTAATTCTTTTACTACTTGCGTAACTATTGCATACAGAGCCTTACAACCTGCGCAACCTGTTCCTAATACTTTAATTTCCATAATTTATAAATTTATCATATTAAATGTAATTCGTAAAACAACGAACATTAAGATTAAAAAAGGGGACTATCAGCAACACTCCCCCGATTTACAGATACATTGCTCGAAAAACTCCTTAAAGAGTTCACGAGCCAGTTGCCAATTCTTTCGGTTGATACAATATTTCACTTTAGGTGTTTCAACCTCTCCCTGTATAAGTCCCGCATTTTTCAACTCTTTTAGGTGCTGCGATACGGTTGCTTTGGCAATAGGAAGTTCTTCATGAATATCCCCAAAGTAACATGTTTTCTGTTTTGCCAAAAAGTGCATAATGGCAATTCTGGCGGGATGTCCTAATGCTTTGGCAAATCTTGCCAACTGTTCTTGCGTAGCTGTATAATCTTTCTTTTCGTCCATACATAGAATATTGTTCGCAAATATACGAACAATATTCTAAATAACAAACCTTACTATATTCTTTTCAAGTACAAAAACGTGACAATTAAGTAATATTCACCTACCAACAAGCAAATAGGTTCATCAAAAATGTCATTAAACATACACAAGAGATCAAATATAAAGCTGTAAAAGAATGGATTACCCCCAATGTTTTTTTTGAAAGACAGTTGGAATCCTAAAAACAAAAAAACGAAAATATAGCATATGAAATGAGACTAATTGAATATTAAAACCCAAATACAGAAATAAGTTTCTCTCTAAAAATGCAGTAGATATCATACTGTATATCAAACAAAAAACTCTTTTTAACAATCCCATCATGCAGCTATTTAAATGGGAACTGCATTTAATGTGCAAAAGCCGCCATAGATTGGCAGCACAGTATTAATCAAATTTTAAAATTAAAGAAAATGAAAAAAGTTTTTAAACCCATGAGAGTATTCGTATCAATGTTGGTACTTAGCAGTTCATTTTGTTTCACAGCTTGTAGTAATGATGACGAGAACACTCCACAACTTCCGGATGAAGTCACAACGGGAACAATGTTCGGGAATTATACAGGTAAAATGCTTATCTCCAGCTTGTCTCCAACAGAAAAAGAAAACAATGAAGAAGCGCCGGTTGGAGTAGATATATCAGCTACAGTTAATAATGATACCGTATATTTTGAGAAATTTCCCATTAAAGCCATTGTTTTGTCTATCGTCAAAGATGAAACCTTGACAGACAAAATTGTAGAAGCCGTAGGTGACGTAAACTACAAAGTAGGATACAAACCTACGCTCACAGCGGCCAAAGATAGTATTAAATTCGTTTTGAATCCGGAATCATTGAAATTGTCTGTTGCGATACCATCAGAAACCGAAAATGAAAATCCGGAAGCCTTACTTATTGAAGTAAAAGTCGAACCTGGCAAAGAAGCCGGATATTCCGTTGAAAGTGCAAATATGAAATTTAATTTTGCCGCAACGAAAGTTTTGCTTGGAGAAGGAGAAAATCAGCAAGAACTCTCGGACTTTGCTCCGACAACTTTCAATTTTGACATGAATCAACATAAGATTGCTCATTCACGTTTTTAAAGTAAAATCATTCAGTATTCAAAAGAGAATGTCTATATTAGCCTATAGATATTCTCTTTTTATTAATTACAGAGTTTTTTTTAAGAATAGCAGAATAAAAATGAATCATTTAAAATGTACGTTATTAGTTTTTTCAGCCGTATTGCTGACTGCATGCGGAAAAAATGAAAACATTGTCGGTAAATGGATGCAAGCTGTCCCCGGGCTACCGGAACTCAAGCAGGGCTTTGTGCTCGAAGCGGATGGAAAAGCATCATCGGTCAATATGGCTACGCTGTCTTATAAAGCCTGGCAACAGGAAGGAGCTTTCCTAATTCTTTCTGGGAAAAGTGTGGGCAACCACCAGGTGTTACCCTTCTCCGACACGCTTCATATTGAAAAACTGACCCAAGACAGTCTGATATTAAAAAAAGGAGAGCTTATTCTCCGATATGCAAAAGAAGATACCATATCCCAGAAGAAGCTGAACGAAAACATTCCAGCCTCTTTAATTGCTCCAGCAAAAAAAACATTGAGTGTAAAGGGAAAACTGATAATCGGGGCAGAAGTCCGGTCATTCATTCCTGAAGGAAGCGATGAAGCTTATTGGGTCATAGACAAGACCGGGAAACTTTATCAACAATATGACAAAATAACTAAAGGAGTGAAAAACGGAATTCCTGTATACGCTGAACTACAGGTAGAAGACATGGGAAAATCAAACGAAGGCTTTGCTGCCAACTACAAGAGTGTATATCACATACATAAAATCAACAAATTACATAAATAATACACTCTAAGAGAGACATACGTTTTCCGAAGTGTCCACATCACCATGCCAACATACAACAAGCATTTACCCGGACACATTTAAGGATAAAAGTTACCTATTTATTAGATTTCAGTTTTACAATTTACCAATATAAAAGAAAGGGAAATTGCCATTTAAGTATCAAGGCAATCTCCCTTTTTACTACAAAATAGGAGACCCAATCACAATGAATAAACGAATCTATTGAAGAATCTTCCAAACTGCCACCTAATCCTATTTTAGTTCTATTCAAATCCTCTTAATCCGTATTTCATCACCCCAATTCCGTATTCAGGTATTGTTTTCCCGACTTGGGTAAATTAGACCGAAAGATGCATTTTTTATTCTATACTTTTGTCGCTGTTAATATAACATATTAAGAGATATACACATGAGAATAAAAGTATTTTTATGGATGTCCACAGTGTTTACACTGTTGGTTTCCTGCACTGGCAAGAATGAACAAGTACGGTCGGGAATGATTGTCAAAACTGAAAAAGCAGTTCAATATTCCGGTGGGAATGGAAAGGAATATGCTTTCATCTCCCGGCCATACCGTACTTCGGAATTATCCTTCCGAGTAGGTGGTCCGATAGACCGCTTCGATGTATATTCCGGTAACTATTATTCGCAAGGAAGCATTATCGCCGAGATTGATCCTCGAGACTTTCGCATACGCAAAGAACGGACTAAAGCCATATATGAACAGATGAAAACGGAATTTGACAGAATACAGAAATTGTATGAAAAGAACAATATTTCTGCCAGCCAATATGAAAAGGCAAAGGCCGATTATACTACGGCCAAGACCTCCTTTGACATGGCTTCGAACGAACTGGAGGATTCACGTCTCATAGCTCCCTTCAATGGATATGTGGGCGAAGTATATATAGAGAAGTTCCAAGATGTAAAAGCTGCACAGCCTGTCTTGTCGCTGATAGACATTGACCGTCTCCGCATCGAAACATATGTGACACAAGAAGTGGCAGCCGCAGCCCAATCGCTTGATTCGGTGAAAGTGTGTTTCGACATGTATCCCGACAAAGTTTATAAGGCGGCAGTAATTGAAATATCCAAAGGCACTACCCGCAATAATCTTTCCTACCTGCTAACCGCACTATTACCCAATCCGGACAGAAAGCTGCTGGCCGGAATGTCAGGCAAGGTATATATGGATATTTCCACAGATCAGAAAGCAGGTGTAGTTATCCCACAGTATGCCTTATGCCACCGTCCCGAAGTGGGTGACTTTGTGTGGATAACCAACGAAAGTACTTCCAAAGTAAGTCTGCGCAAGGTGACAAAAGGCGATTTACTGCCCAGTGGCAAGGTACTTATAACCAAAGGGCTTTCCACCGATGAGACTATTGCAACAAGCGGTTTGCGTTTCCTTTCGGACGGCATGGAAGTTGAGATCTCCTCTAAAAAATAAACCTATGAAGTTCGTAAAATATTTCTTGCAGAAAAGATCCGTCACCATTTTACTACTGGCGCTGGTACTGGCAGGTGGATTGTTTTCCTATATCAAAATGGGAAAACTGGAAGATGCGCCTTTTACTATTAAGCAGGCATTGGTACTGACTCCTTATCCGGGAGCTTCCCCATCGGAAGTACAGACGCAAGTAACCGACATTTTGGAAGAAGCCATACAATCCATGGGTGAACTGTATTACCTGAAAACAGAAAATCGTGCAGGTCTTTCCAAGATTACCGTTTATGTAAAAAAAGAGATTCGTGCAGATGAGATGCAACAGCTTTGGGACAAGTTGCGTCGTAAAGTGAATGACGTACAGGGGAAATTACCCGCCGGAGCAGGTGCCTCCATTGTCAACGATGACTTCGGCGATGTGTTGGGCGTGTTCTACGGGCTTACCGGTGACAATTACTCATTTCGTGAGCTGGAAGACGAAGCCAAGCTGATAAAGAATGAGCTGTTGAAGGTGAAAGACGTGGCCAAAGTGGAGATTTACGGTGTGCAGACACCTACTATTGACGTAACCATCAGCCCGGCTGTTATGGCACAAAGTGGAGTGACCACTGCGGACATCGCCCATGCATTTGAAGCACAAAACAAGGTGGTGGATGCCGGAGGAGTGGATGCTGGCAGCAATCGTATCCGAATCGAATCCACCGGCAATTTTTACTCTTTGGATGACATACGCGAGTTAACTATTGTATCACGTACAGGAGAACATTTCCGTTTGGCCGACATTGCCAATATAGAAGAAAGCTACCAAAACCCTCCGGGCAACATCATGCGGATTGACGGAAGTCCTGCCATAGGTATTGCTATCTCCACCGTCCCCACCGGCAACGTAGTGGATATGGCAAAGGCTGTGCAAATCACGCTTGATAAGTTTAAAGAGACAATGCCTGAAGGCTTTACACTGACTGCCATCTATGATCAAGGATATGAATCGGATATAGCCAATCAGGGATTTATTCTGAACTTAATTATTTCCGTACTCACAGTAGTAGCCATTCTATTGTTCTTTATCGGATTCAAGAATGGTATTCTGATAGGCAGCGGACTGGTATTCTCCATCTTCGCCACGCTAATAGTCATGATGGCTTCAGGCATAGCCTTGCAACGCATGTCACTGGCCGCAATCATTATCGCCATGGGTATGCTGGTGGACAACGCCATTGTGGTATCCGATTCGGCATTAGTCAATATGGAACGGGGCATGCGCAAACGAGTTGCCATCATGCGTGCCTGTTCATCCACTGCACTACCTTTACTGGCTGCCACTATCATTGCCATACTGACTTTCCTACCGATATACTACTCTCCGCATATCACCGGAGAATTGCTTTCGTCACTGGTCATCGTCATCGGAGTTTCCCTGATGTTCAGCTGGGTATTCGCCTTGACACAAACCCCATTCTTCATTCAGGAGTTTGTACGCCGTCCACGTCCGGAGGAATTAAAAGCCGGTCTTTTCGACGGTAAATACTATAATATATTCCGTAACGCCCTCCGTTGGGTGCTACGCCACCGTACCATGGCAGTCGCCTCTCTGGTAGTGATGTTGGTACTTTCAGCTTGGAGTTTCAAGTTTATACCGAAAGTATTTGTTCCTGCACTGGACAAACAATACTTCACGATGGACATGTGGCTACCGGAAGGCACTAACATTTATGAGACAGACCGTATAGCCGACGAAATGGCAGATTATGTACGGAGACATGAAGAAGTGGAAATGGTTTCCAACTACATCGGCCGCACACCGCCGCGGTATTATTTGTCCAATATAGCTTTCGGGCCACAGTCCAATTATGCGCAGTTACTCATCAAATGTCATACCTCCAAAGATGCGGTAGCCATGCACGCCCTGTTGCAAGACTCCATCCGGCTGAAGTTTCCGGAGCCACTGATCAAGGTCAACAAATTTGAGCTGAGTCCATTGACGGAAGCGATGATTGAAGCCCGCTTCCTTGGTCCGGATGCCGCAGTTCTGGATTCACTGGTAAACGTGGCAACCTCAATTATGCGGCGCAACCCGAAAGCAGCAGATGTACGTAATGAATGGGGTAACATGACCCTGGTTATGCGCCCTATCTACGACCCTGTCAAAGCTGGTGCACTTGGCATTACCAAAGCACAGATGATGCAATCCGTAAAATCCGTCAGCGATGGACTTTCCGTAGGCATTTACCGCGATGACGAACGGAAAGTTCCGGTACTGCTGAAGTCTGATAACACCTCCGTAACAGATGCACACTCATTGGAAAATCTCTCTGTATGGAATGGCAAACATTCTGCACCATTGTCACAAGTCACCCAAGGAGTGGAAACCGCTTGGGAATGGCCTCAGATACGTACCTACAACCGCCAACTCTCCATGGCCGCCATGTGTGGTGTACAGCCGGGACATACAATGGCCGAAGTCCATGGAGAAATACGCAAGGAGATTGAAGCCATGGAATTGCCTGAAGGTTATACTTTCTTTTGGGATTCACAATATAAGGATCAGAACGAGGGCTTACAGGCACTTGCCAAATTTTTCCCATTGGCATTTTTAATGCTGATAGTGATTCTGGTTGCCTTGTTCGGAAACTTCCGCGAACCAGGTATCATCCTGTGTATACTTCCCCTTTCCCTTATCGGAGTGGCCGTTGGTATGCTACTTACCGGTTTCGATTTCGGGTTCTTCCCGATTGCCGGCTGGTTAGGCTTGCTGGGTATGATCATCAAAAACGTCATTGTGCTGCTGGATGAAATCAATGTACAGCGCCACGATGGGATCATCCCCTATACGGCAGTTATAGAAGCTACCGTATCGCGTACACGCCCGGTACTGATGGCAGCTACTACTACCATTCTGGGTATGGTTCCCCTGTTGTTCGATGTTGCCTTTGGCGGCATGGCTGCTACCATTATTTTCGGTCTGACCTTTGCCACCCTGCTGACATTGTTCGTCACACCGGCTTTGTATTCTATGTTCTATAAAGTAAAAGAATCGTGATTATGTTAAAGAAATATATACTGGCTTTATTTTCATTGTGTGTTTCCTCCGTAGCTGTATCCCAGCAGAATCCTCTACTGGAAAAATACAGGTCAATGGCTGTTGAATACAGCCATGACCTGAAGGCTGCGGATAAAAATATTGCCGCCAGCCTCGAACTGGAGAAAGCAGCCCAAAAGGATTTATATCCCAAGCTGTCCGGAGGAGCTAACTTCCAGTACACAGGAAACCCATTGCAATTGACGCTGGATTTACCTTCCATGGGTAATCCGGTCACTTTCGAAGGAAAAGACATGAAATACGGTGCTTCCGTCTCCCTGCTGCAACCCATATATACGGGAGGACGCTTGCTGGAAACCATACGGATGGCCAAGTACAGGCATAATGTCAGCGGCTTTCAGGAAGAATACATCCGTTCTGGCATCTATTTACAGACGGATATGCAATATTGGAATACAGTGGCACGTACGGAGATTGTCCGCATATCCGATGACTACCGCAACTCCGTATCTTCCTTGACTCAGACCATCCGCGAACGGGTCGAAGCCGGACTCACAGACCGACAGGATTTGCTGATGATGGAGGTAAAACTGAATGAAGCGGAATACCAACTCCTGCAAGCCAAGAAAAATCTGGAGAACGGTCGTATGGCCCTCAATTCGCTCATTGGAGTGGAACTCCAATCACAGACCGAAGTGGAAGACAGCGTAGCGATAGTAGTGACAGATGACGCATCACTTTGGAGCGATAGCGGCTCTGTCCGTCCGGAACTGAAGATAGCCATGGAGCAGATAAAGATTGCCGAGAGCGAAAAAAAGCTGACACTCTCCAAGTATATGCCACAATTTTATGTGGGGATGGACGGAAGTTATTCCTCCCCCGGTTACAACTTCCATTCGGATATGGATCCCAATTATGCCGTATACGCTACGGTCTCCATGCCATTATTTGAATGGGGTAAACGTCGAAATGAGAAACGGGCTTCTTCCTTCAAAATGGATATGGCAGCTGAAAATCTGAGCAAAGTGACAGACGGAGTAAACCTGGAGATTCAAACGGCACGCAATTCCCTCCGGCAAGCAATAGAACAAGTGAACCTGACAAGAAACTCGCTGGACAAGGCCTGTGAAAATGAAACAATGGCTTTAGAACGCTATGGCGAGGGTAAGTCCTCTGTCATTGAGGTGATTGATGCCCAAACCTATCGCCAGCTGGCACAAATGAACTATGTACATGCCAAGGTTTCGGCACAGAATTATTATTCCGAGCTACTCAAAGCGCTCAACAAATACTAAATCATCAGAATTTATAGTATCTTTATCCCCTATGAAATGGACCACAATAACATATATGCTATTATTTTCAGGGCTGGGACTTTTCTCCTACTTCCTGATTGCCAACTATACGGATTTCTCACCTAAGACGGCTGAGGCGTTTTATTCATGGGGAGCGGTTGTCTTCACCATACTCGCATTCAATTTGGTGGGATATTCCACACTTCGATTGTCCGAATGGGTAAACAGGCAGTATGTTATTAATACTTTCCGGAAATGGAAGCTCGTCATGGTCTATATGAGTGTCATTTTCCTCTTTCTGATGTTGAACTACGGTGTATTCGTAACGGCTAAAATTCTGGCAAATGTAGAACCGATATTCAACTTCTCGCGTAGCGGTTGGAATTTGCTGATAGTCGTGTGGATGGCAGAAATGGTAGTCATCGGGCTGTTACTCTCCAACCGTACCCTGCAAGCTAACTGGTTGTTACAACAGGAAGCCGCTAAATTGCAGATGGAGAACTCTCGGGCCAAATATACAGCCTTGCAAAACCAGCTGAATCCACATTTTCTGTTTAACAGCTTAAATACGCTGATTGCCGAAATAAAATATAATCCGGACAATGCGGTATGCTTTACCCAAAACCTATCATCCGTATACCGCTATGTTCTCCAATGTCAGGACAGGAACTTGATCCCGCTAAAAGAAGAATTAGACTTTATGAATTCCTACTTGTTCCTACACAAGGTTCGTTTGGGCGATTGCATCAGTTATGACTGCCGTATTCCCCCCGAATATATGGAACGGCAGATACCTCCACTTACCCTGCAATTATTGGTAGAAAATGTGATCAAGCACAATTCCATTTCCCCCGATAAGCCCATGACTATCCACATCGAAATAGACAATGAATATTTGGTAGTCAGCAATCCGGTTTCTCCAAAGAAAAAAAAGGACTCCTCGTCTGGGATAGGACTGAAAAATTTGTCAAATCGATGTCGGCTGATGTCGAATAAGAATATTGTCATTCAGAAAGAAGATTCTGTTTTTACAGTTAAAATACCGATTATACAATGAAGCTAAATACAGTCATTATAGAAGATGAGATACCTGCGGCACGCCTGTTACACTCTATGGTATCTTCACTGCGCCCCGAATGGAACATTGAGATTATTCCCGGCAGTGTGGATGACGCTGTGGAATGGTTTGCCTCCCATGAACATCCTGAACTGATTTTTCTGGACATACATCTTACAGACGGAGATGCCTTCGACTTTCTGTCTGCAGCCAAGCCGAAATCAGCCGTTATCTTCACAACAGCATATGATCAATATGCCATACGCGCTTTTTCCGTAAACAGCATAGATTATATACTTAAACCGGTAGACGAGCAACGCTTATCGGATGCTATCGCCAAATATGAGACCCTCCATGGTCAGGCATGGCTGAAATCGGAGAAATATATGGAAACACTGCTTGAGACATTGAAACATCCTGAAAAGAAATATAGAAGTCGTTTTCTTATTTCCGGGACCGATGAGTTCTGGTTGTTACGGGTGGAGGATATTGCCTATTTCTATTCGGAGGAAAAGACGACGTTTGCAGTCACCCCAAGCGGCCGGGAACATATACTGGACCTGTCTTTAAATAAACTGGAAGAACAACTGGATCCTGAACAATTCTTTCGTGTGAACCGGCAAATGATTCTTAACGTGGATGCCATTGACCGGGCAGCTCCCTTTTTTAAAGGAAGGATAAAGGTCGTAGTACATCCGCCATTCAAATCGGACATTATCATAAGCGAAGGCAAAGCCTCTGCGTTCAGGTTGTGGCTCAATTATTGATTAATATTTTTCAAGACAATCCTCTCAAATAAGGCCACATCCTGCCTCTCATCAATTTTTATTGAGCAACCAGTCATCAGATGGCCGTTTTTCTCTCCTCCACCGGTTCATTTTGTGTCTCCCATATCCCATTGTACCTGAACTAACTTGCCCGGCAGAATGTTATAACAGCACTAATTTAACGTGAGTTCGATGAAAATTAAGTGATTGAAAAA
>UMCM01056815.1_pt1 | contig 11691 bp, 6 predicted proteins | sample 1964231 | NCBI WGS metagenome assembly UMCM01 (sample SAMEA4835968, study PRJEB28245) | human gut metagenome | biome: gut microbiome; material: fecal sample | place: Denmark | collected 2008
CGTTAAAAAAACCAAAAGTTCAGGATATTTATGTTTCATAGTCGTTATGTAACCCGAAATTTCATATTCCATACCTTTCAGTACACCTTCACGCATTGCCGTATCGGTGTCCTTGCCCAACGGCAACCGGCGCCCTTCCCGAACAACCAGCGGAAGCCGTCCGGTGAACTCATGGAGCGCCTTGAAGCGCATTTGCACGCCCGGCGAAATGTTTCCGCCATGATATCGTCCGGCAGCATCAATAAACTCGTAAGTGATGCAGGTTCCGGCATCTACCACCAGAATATCTTTTCCGGGAAATTGTTCATTGGCTCCCACAACAGCCGCCATGCGGTCGTACCCAAGTGTTTGGGGCGTCTCGTAAAGGTTCTCCACCGGAAGCGGTGTTTTTTCGTCCAGCCACAACAGCGGAACAGGCAGGTGTGCCAACTGCGCCAGCACCCGTTCGCCCAAATCAATAACAGTGGCGACAATCGCTTTATCAATCGGATATTTTGCACAGATATCCGGCAGTTGCTCAAGGGTTTGATTGGAGTCGTAGAATATCTCTACAATACTTCCGTCCCGAAACACCGCTATCTTTGCTATGGTATTGCCTATATCAATTACAAGATTCATTCCATGTTTTTTTTAAGCGGTGCAAAGGTAGCACTTTAATTTCGCATAATCCAAGATAATACAGGGTATTTTAATCATAAATAATTACATAAAAGTGAAACAGTTTATGAAACAGCAAATGAAACAGTTTACGTTCTATCAGCCAGCGCATTACAAGCAAGGCTGAAACAGCAGGTGAAACAGTTTGTGAAACCAATATAAAAAGATATACCAAAATAGAGACAGGTCTATTTCCTTTGTTTTTTTGTTTTTTCGGGAATGCCGGGATTCTAAAATAACAACAGTTTTATTCCTCCACCGGAAGAAAACCGCATAAGTTCCGAGCATATCCGCTGATCCTCCGAAGAAAAAAAACATTCCACCTTTTTCCGCGCTTCAACCGCTTATTCCGAAGATTTTCCGTAAATTTGCATCCATGAAACAGTATTTAGTCTTTTTATTATCCCTATTGACCTGCCTGCCTTGCTCCTCCACCGCCACCGCACATACGGAACCAGCAGCAAAGGCCTCCCCTACGGCGGATTCCATACGCATCAGCCTGCTGACATGCGCTTCGGGAGAGGAGATATATTCCCTTTTCGGACATACCGCCATACGATACGAGAACTACACACGCGGCATCGACGCCGTATTCAATTACGGCATATTCAATTTCAATGCACCAAACTTCATCCTCCGTTTCGCTTTAGGTGAAACGGACTACCAACTGGGAGCCGGCGATTATGAACGCTTCGCGGCGGAATATTATTATTTGGAGCGCGATGTCTGGCAGCAAGAACTAAACCTCACCCCGGCGGAAAAAAAGAAGCTGGTCGCCCTGCTTGAAGAAAACTACCGTCCCGAAAACCGGGTGTACCGCTACAACTTCTTCTACGACAACTGCGCCACACGTCCGCGCGACTTAATAGAAAAATCCATTGACGGCACACTGCAATATGCCGACAACATGACCGACACAAACACCGGAACCTCTTTCCGCGACCTATTGCACAAATACAGCAAAGGCCATCCATGGTCACGTTTCGGCATGGATTTGTGCATGGGCAGCCAAGCCGACAAGCCCATCAGCCGCAGACTGATGATGTTCGTCCCGTTCTACGTGCAGGATTACTTCAACACAGCCCGGATCATCGGCAGCGACAAGCAAGTGCGCCCCCTGGTACTGAACGAAGAGAAAATCATAACAACCGGAATGGAAGAGACGGGACAGCCGTCCGAAGGATTCACCCCGTTGCAGGCCGCCTTGTTGCTGTTTATACTGACCGCAGCCGCCACCCTCTACGGCATACGCCGAAAGAAAACGCTTTGGGGAATAGACCTCGTGCTGTTCTTTGCCGCAGGAATGGCGGGATGCATCCTGACATTCCTCGTCCTGTTCTCCCAGCACCCGGCTGTCAGCCCCAACTATCTGCTGTTTGTGTTCCATCCTCTCCACCTCCTCTGCCTGCCATGCATGCTGAACAGGGTGCGAAAAAGGAGAAGAAGCCGTTATATGCTGGCGAACTTCCTGGTTTTAACACTTTTTATATTGCTTTGGCTCATAATACCGCAAAGATTTCCGTCAGCTGTATTACCTTTGGCACTTTGTTTGCTGATACGTTCTGCGAGCAACCTAATTCTCACATACGATAAGAAATAATGAAGAAAGGACTGATAACTTCCATACTCGCACTGACATTCGGCAGCCTGCAAGCCCAGCCGATGCCACCTTCACCCAAGCTGGTGGTGACACTGACAATCGATCAACTGCGTACGGACTATATGGAAGCGTTCTCTTCGCTCTATGGGGAAAGAGGATTTAAACGGCTGCTACGGGAAGGGAAAGTATTCCGACAGATGGAATATTCATTCAACGTCACCGACCGCGCCTCAGCCATGGCCGCTCTCTATACAGGCACCACACCGTCCATGAACGGCATCATAGCCGAACGCTGGTTTGATCCGAAAACCTTGCGCCCGAAAAACTGTGTGGATGATTCGGCCTTTATGGGCAACTACACCGACCAGAACACAGCCCCTACGCAACTTCTGACCTCCACCTTTGCCGATGAGCTTAAAATAGCCACTAAAAATGCCGCACTGGTCTATGCCATCGCCCCTTTCCGCGACGCTGCCGTCCTTTCAGCAGGACACAGCGGGAACGGCGCCTTCTGGCTGAACCATGCAACCGGAAAATGGTGCGGAACAACTTACTACGGTGAGTATCCCTGGTGGCTGAGCCAATACAACGAACAGCAGTCACCCGACTTCCGCATCAAAGAAATGGAGTGGAATCCTCTCCACCCCATCACAAGCTATACCTTCCTGCCCGAATGGCGCACTATCCCTTTCAAGTACAAGTTTGAGATAGAGAAGGATAACAAATTCCGCCGGCTGATCACCAGCCCGCTCATCAACGACGAAGTAAACCGCGTGACAGAAGATCTGCTGGACAAAAGCAACATCGGCAAGGATGAGATAACCGACCTGCTTGCGGTGACCTATTATGCCGGCAACTACAACCACCGCAGCACACAAGAGTGTGCTATGGAAATGCAAGACACCTACGCCCGCTTAGACCGGAGCATTGCCAACCTGCTGGACATACTGGAGCGTAAAGTAGGCCTGCAAAACGTACTGCTGTGCATCGCATCCACCGGATATACCGACCCGGACGGAGCCGACATAGGCATCTACCGTATTCCCGGCGGAGAATTTCACCTGAACCGTTGCGCCACTTTGCTGAACATGTATCTAATGGCCACTTATGGCGAAGGGCAATACGTGGAAGGATTTTATAACCAACAGATATATCTCAATCATAAATTAATAGAGGAGAAGCAGTTAAGCCTTTCCGAGGTACAGGAAAAGTCAGCGGAATTTCTGGTGCAATTCAGCGGGGTGAACAAAGTATATTCCGCTTACCACCTGCTTTTGGGCTCCTGGTCACCGCAAATAGACCGCATACGCAACGGCTTCCACCGCCACCGTTCCGGCGACCTGATCATTGAAGTGCTGCCGGGCTGGACCATCATGCAGGAAAACAGCAATGACAACCGCGTGGTGCGCGCTGCCGCCATACCTGCTCCCCTCATCCTACTCGGCAAAGGAGTAAAACCGGAAATCATCCGTACACCGGTCGCAACAGACCGCATTGCTCCCACCCTGTCAAATGCGATGCGCATCCGCGCTCCCAATGCGTGCACAGCCACACCACTCACTTACTGATAACTGATAAAGATTCGTTGCAAAGCGCACATAAAAACGAAGAACTCCATGAGCCCCTGCGCCCTCTGTGGAGATTCCTTAAAATAATCAGTGTAACGTTACGTTATCTTTGCAAAATCAGTAACTTTGCGCACCATAATAAACTTAGATAATAATAATAAAAACAAATACATAATGGGATTTAATGAATTTTTAAGCTCGATTTTCGGAAATAAGGCTACTCGCGACATGAAGGAAATAAAGCCATGGGTAGACAAAGTAAAAGCCGCCTATCCGGAAATAGCCGCATTGGACAATGACGCCCTGCGCGCTAAAACCGAAGAACTGAAGGCATACATCCGCAACTCGGCAGCAGAACAACGCGCCAAAGTGGAAGAGCTGAAAGCAAGCGTTGAAAACACAGAGCTGGAAGAACGTGAGGAACTCTTTGCTCAAATAGACAAAATAGAAAAAGAGATTCTGGATACTTACGAAAAGGCACTGGACGAGGTTTTGCCCGTTGCCTTCTCCATCGTAAAAGAGACGGCCAAACGCTTCTCCGAAAATGAGGAGATCGTAGTGACCGCCACGGAGTTCGACCGCCATCTCGCCGCTACCAAAGACTTTGTACGCATCGAAGGCGACAAAGCCATTTACCAGAACCACTGGGTGGCCGGCGGCAACGACACGCTATGGAACATGGTGCACTACGATGTGCAGCTGTTTGGCGGTGTGGTATTGCACAAAGGCAAGATTGCCGAAATGGCAACCGGTGAAGGTAAGACATTGGTTGCCACCCTGCCGGTATTCCTCAACGCACTGACCGGAAACGGCGTACATGTGGTAACCGTCAACGACTATCTGGCAAAACGTGACTCCGAATGGATGGGCCCGCTCTATATGTTCCATGGTTTGAGCGTGGACTGCATCGACAGGCATCAACCCAACTCCGACGCACGCCGCCAAGCCTATCTTGCGGACATCACTTTCGGTACGAACAATGAATTTGGTTTCGACTACCTGCGCGACAACATGGCCATCAGCCCGAAAGACCTCGTACAGCGCCAGCACAATTACGCAATCGTCGATGAGGTGGACTCTGTATTGATTGACGATGCCCGTACCCCGCTGATTATCTCCGGCCCGGTTCCCAAAGGCGACGACCAGCTCTTCGAGCAGCTCCGCCCGCAAGTGGAACGTCTGGTGGAAGCGCAGAAGAAACTGGCCACGCAATACCTTGCCGACGCCAAGCGCCTGATAGCATCGAACGACAAGAAAGAACAGGAAGAAGGTTTCCTTGCCCTCTACCGCAGCCACAAGTGCTTGCCGAAGAACAAGGCATTGATTAAGTTCCTCAGCGAGCAGGGCATCAAAGCCGGTATGCTCAAGACCGAGGAGATCTACATGGAACAGAACAACAAACGCATGCACGAGGTCACCGACCCGCTGTATTTCGTGATTGATGAAAAACTGAACAGCGTAGACCTGACCGACAAAGGCGTAGACCTGATCAGCGGTAACTCCGAAGACCCCACATTCTTCGTACTCCCCGACATCACCGCCCAACTCTCCGAACTGGAGAACGAAAAGGAACTGACGGACGAAGAACGCCTTGCCAAGAAAGATGCCCTGATGACGAACTTCGCCATCAAGAGCGAGCGTGTACACACCATCAACCAGTTGCTGAAGGCCTACACCATGTTCGAGAAAGACGACGAATATGTGGTAATCGACGGACAGGTGAAGATTGTAGACGAGCAGACGGGACGTATCATGGAAGGCCGCCGCTATTCCGACGGTCTGCACCAGGCTATTGAAGCCAAAGAAGGCGTGAAAGTGGAAGCCGCCACACAGACTTTTGCAACAATTACTTTGCAGAACTACTTCCGTATGTATCACAAGCTGTCCGGTATGACCGGTACTGCCGAAACGGAAGCAGGTGAACTTTGGGACATCTACAAGCTGGACGTAGTCGTTATCCCGACAAACCGCCCCATTGCCCGCAATGACATGAATGACCGCGTTTACAAGACCAAACGCGAAAAGTATAAAGCCGTCATCGAAGAAATCGAGAAAATGGTAGAAGCCGGCCGCCCTGTGCTGGTAGGTACCACCTCCGTAGAGATCTCCGAAATGCTGAGCAAAATGCTGACCATGCGTAAGATTGAGCACAACGTTTTGAACGCAAAGCTGCACCAGAAGGAAGCCGACATCGTGGCCAAAGCCGGTTTGAGCTGCGCCGTAACCATTGCCACCAACATGGCAGGTCGTGGTACGGACATCAAGCTGAGCCCGGAAGTGAAAGCTGCGGGCGGTCTTGCCATTATCGGTACGGAACGCCACGAATCGCGTCGCGTAGACCGCCAGTTGCGTGGTCGTGCCGGACGTCAGGGCGACCCCGGTTCATCCGTATTCTTCGTATCTCTGGAAGACGACCTGATGCGTCTGTTCTCCTCCGACCGTATCGCCGGCGTAATGGACAGGCTCGGCTTCAAGGAAGGTGAGATGATTGAGCACAGCATGATCTCCAAATCCATCGAACGCGCACAGAAGAAAGTGGAAGAAAACAACTTCGGTATCCGTAAACGTTTGTTGGAATATGACGACGTGATGAACAAGCAGCGTACCGTAGTCTACACCAAACGCCGCCACGCTTTAATGGGCGAACGTATCGGCATGGATATTGTGAACATGATTTGGGACCGTTGCGCCAATGCCATCGAGGCTCCTACTTATGAAGACTGCAAAATGGACCTGCTCCAGACCCTTGCCATGGAAACTCCGTTCACTGAAGAGGAATTCCGCAACGAGAAAAAAGAGAAACTTGCCGACAAGGCCTTCGACGCCGCTATGGAGCTCTTCAAGCGCAAGACCGAACGTATGGCGCAAATCGCTTATCCGGTCATCAAGCAGGTCTACGAAAATCAGGGACATATGTACGAAAACATTCTGATACCTATCACCGACGGCAAGCGCATGTATAACATCTCCTGCAACCTGAAAGCGGCCTATGAAAGCGAATGCAAGGAAGTGGTGAAATCATTTGAGAAGTCGATCCTGCTGCACGTCATCGACGAGGCATGGAAAGAAAACCTGCGCGAGCTGGACGATCTGAAACATTCCGTACAGAATGCCAGCTACGAACAGAAAGACCCGCTGCTGATTTACAAGCTGGAGTCTGTGAACTTGTTCGACACAATGGTAGACAAGATAAACAACCAGACAGTCTCCATCCTGATGCGCGGACAAATCCCGGTACAGGAACCGCAGGAGGTTCGTCAGGCCGCCCCCGAACAACGTCAGGACCTCAGCAAGTATCGCGAACAAAAGCAAGACCTGAGCGATCCCAACCAACAGGCTGCCGCCCAGCATGACACACGCGAACAGCAGAAACGTGAACCTATCCGCGCAGAAAAGACAGTGGGACGCAACGATCCCTGTCCTTGCGGAAGCGGCAAGAAGTATAAGAATTGCCATGGGAAAAATGCGTAAATAGCGGAATAGTGATTAGCGGTTCACTAATCACTTCACTAATCACTAACAAAAGCCTCGAACGGTTAAAAACTGTTCGGGGCTTTTATTTATTCAAGTAAAAGATTACTTTTGTTTTCAGAACAAAGAATAAAGGCTATGGCTAAATACTATCATTATCTGTTATTGTCTTGTTTGCTACTTTTGGCAGGCTGCCAAAGCGTTGAATATCTCGCTATCGACTATATGCTACCGGCGGATGTCAGTTTCCCGCCAAGCCTGAAGCGGGTGGGCGTCGTCAACAACATGCCCGCAGTTCCGGAAAACAAGCCTATCCTCGCCAAAGAGAAGAAGAAAGACGACTTTGAAATAGCCCGGAAGGTGGACTATTACAACGGCAATGCCGCCATTGCCACCGAAACACTTGCCGAAGCGCTTGCTGATGAGAACTACTTCAACGAAGTGATAATCTGCGACTCTGCCCTGCGCACCGGCGACATCACTCCGCGAGAGGCAATGCTATCACAGGAAGAAGTGAACCGGCTGGTGGATAATCTGGACGTAGATTTCCTCATCGCACTGGAAAACGTGCAGATACACACCACCCGCAAAATAAAGTATATGCGCGACTGGGGTGTCTACTACGGAACGGTGGACGCCAAAGTCTATCCCACCGTCAGTGTCTATCTGCCCAATCGCGGCACACCTATGGTGACCGTCAACAGTAAAGACAGCATCTTCTGGGAGGAAGCCGGAAACGGGCCTTTCGTACAGTCCCACCTCATCAGCGAAGAAGACGTGATAAAACAAGCCTCTGAATTTGCCGGAACCATCCCCGTAAAAAAGCTGTTGCCCTATTGGAAAACAGCCAGCCGATACCTCTTCTGCGGCGGTTCGGTGAATATGCGCGATGCCGCCGTATATGTCAGGGAGAAACAATGGGAAACCGCCATCGACTTGTGGAAGCAGACCTACGCTACCAAAAAAGGGAAGAAAAAGATGCAGGCTGCCTATAATCTGGCTGTCGGCTACGAGATGCTGGACAGCATCACCACTGCTGTCGGCTGGGCTTTGAAAGCACAAGCCGAAGCACGCATTGTGGACGGCGTAGACAAAAAAGATTTGACTCACCTGACCCAGGCAGACCTCCCCAACTACGTCCTCACAACCCTTTACGTCACCGAATTAAAAGAACGCGAAGAAGGCTTGGCACGCCTAAACATGCAAATGCAACGATTTAATAATGATTTTTAGTCAAATACAGTAAATGTAACTGTTTTTTTTATACCTTTGAACATCCATTTAGTAAAGAAAAGCAATTATGAAACTCAGTCAACCGGCATTATCTCTCCTCGAAGAAACCATTAAACAGGCAATCGGCAAGTACACTTGCGGTTGCGAACAAACAATCGTTACGGATATTCATCTGCAAGCAAACCAAAGTTCGGGCGAATTCTGCATTTTCGATGATGACGACAGGGAACTTTCCAGCACCGTTATCGAAGAATGGATGACTTATGAAGGCGATGACTTCTATGAAAACATAGAACGCATCCTGAGCAACCTGCTCTGCAATATGAAGAGCAAGGATACCTTTGACAAGCTGACTATCATGAAGCCTTTCTCCTTCGTGCTGGTGGATGATGACAAAGAGACCATAGCCGAACTCCTGCTGCTGGACGACGACACCCTGCTGGTAAACGAAGAATTGCTGAAAGGGCTGGATGAAGAGTTGGACGCTTTTCTGAAAGACTTATTGGAGAAATAGGCAGTCGGAGTTGCCAAAGGCCATAATCGGAAAGTAACTATATATTGCCTTACAGTGTGAATCCTTGTTAAACAATAGAGTATATCAAACTATAATCCCCCTATAAACAATTAAAGATTTATAGGGGGATTTGCTGTAAGATAATATAGTCGCCTATCGGAAATACCGCTTACGCCTTTTTCAAAGCGGCAATGCTTTCTTTCAATGAGTTGATGATGCTCTCTGCATCCGCCTGTTTCTTGCGTTCCATTTCAATAACGGCAGCCGGAGCATTGTTCACGAACTTCTCGTTGCTCAGCTTCTTCAAGACTCCCTGCAAGAAACCCTCCTTATGTTTCAGTTCGGCTTCCATACGGGCTATTTCGGCTTCCACATCAATCATGTTACCCAAAGGAACGGCATATTCCGTTGTACCCACCATGAAGGCGGCAGCACCGTCGGCTTTCGCCTCAACCACGCTTATGGCAGAGAGGTTGCACATCTTCACGATGACGGCATCGAAAGCAGCCACCGGATTTTCGCCGACAACCTGCAACTCCAATGCCTCCTTCTGGGCAATGTTCTTCTGCAGGCGGATAGAGCGTACATTACCGATGACCTCTTTCACCACCTCGAACTGCTGCACAAAGGCTTCATCAACTTCCGTTGACATGGAAATAGGACTCACCATAAGGCTCTCCCCGTCTTTACGGTCGAAGATATGCTGCCACAGTTCCTCGGTGATGAACGGCATGAACGGATGCAGCAGATGCAACAGGTTATCAAAGAAGCCGATAGTCGTTTCGTACACCTTTTTGTTGATGGGCTGGCCATAAGCAGGCTTGATCATCTCCAGATACCAGGAAGAGAACTCGTCCCAGAAGAGCTTGTACACTGCCATTAACGCTTCACTCAAACGATACTTGCCAAACAAGTCCGCCACTTCGGCAGCTACGGCATTCTGTTTGGACTCAAACCAGCGCATTGCCAGTCCGGCAGCTTCCGGCATGGGCACTTCGGCACTTACTTCCCAACCCTTGATCAGACGGAAAGCATTCCATATTTTGTTGTTGAAGTTACGTCCCTGTTCACAAAGCGCATCGTCAAAGAGGATGTCGTTGCCGGCGGGAGCCGAAAGCATCATACCCATACGCACACCGTCGGCGCCGTAACGGTCTATCAGATCCAGCGGGTCGGGTGAATTGCCGAGCGACTTGGACATCTTGCGTCCCAGTTTGTCGCGTACGATACCGGTGAAGTAAACATTCTTGAACGGCATCTTGCCTTCGTATTCATAGCCCGCCATAATCATGCGCGCCACCCAGAAGAAGATAATGTCCGGCCCGGTCACAAGGTCGCTGGTGGGATAATAATAGTTGATTTCCTCGTTGCCCGGATTCAGGATGCCGTCGAACAGAGAGATGGGCCACAGCCAGGAAGAAAACCATGTGTCGAGGCAGTCCTCGTCCTGACGCAGATCTTCCGCTTTAAGAGCAGGATTTCCCGTCTTCTCCTGTGCCAGCTTCAATGCCTCTTCGGGAGTGGCTGCCACCACATATCCACCTTCCGGCAGGAAATAGGCAGGAATACGGTGTCCCCACCACAACTGGCGGCTGATGCACCAGTCCTTGATGTTCTCCAGCCAGTTCTTATAGGTATTCTTGTATTTGGCAGGGTAGAATTTCAGGTCATCGTTCATCACCGGCGGCAAAGCCATGTCGGCAAAGTGCTGCATCTTGAGGAACCACTGCATGGAGAGCTTCGGCTCGATTGCCACATTGGTACGCTCGGAGAAGCCGACCTTGTTGGTATAAGCCTCTACCTTTTCCAACAGTCCGGCATGCTGCAAATCCTTTTCTATCTGCTCGCGTACATCGAAACGGTCCATACCGACATAGAGTCCGGCGGCTTCGCTCAATGTTCCGTTGTCATTGAAGATGTCGATGGCAGGCAGGTTGTATTTCTCGCCCAGCATATAGTCATTTACGTCGTGCGCGGGAGTTACCTTCAGACAGCCCGTACCGAACTCTACATCCACATAATCGTCCTGTATAACGGGGATAACCCGGTTCACCAGCGGCACAATCACTTTCTTGCCCTTCAGCCATTGGTTCTTCGGGTCGGCGGGGTTAATGCACATCGCCGTATCACCCATGATTGTTTCGGGACGCGTAGTAGCCACTACGGCATAACGCCTGCCGGAAGCATCACGATGAACCACCTCACCTTCGGCCCCCGTCTCACCGGACATGTCATCATCGGCAACGTAGTATTTCAGATAATACAGTTTGCTATGTTCTTCCTTGTAGATAACCTCTTCATCGCTGAGGGCGGTGAGCGCCTTCGGATCCCAGTTCACCATGCGTACGCCACGATAGATCAGGCCTTTATTGTAGAGGTCTACAAATACTTTGAGCACGCTTTCGCTACGCTTCTCGTCCATGGTAAAAGCAGTACGGTCCCAATCGCAGGAAGCACCCAACTTGCGGAGTTGTTTCAGGATGATACCGCCATGTTCGTCCGTCCATTCCCAAGCGTGTTTCAGGAATTCATCACGAGTAAGATCCGTTTTCTTGATACCCTGTGCGGCAAGTTTGTTCACAACCTTGGCTTCGGTGGCAATGGAAGCGTGGTCCGTACCCGGAACCCAGCAGGCGTTCTTGCCTTCC
>UMCM01062370.1_pt1 | contig 11598 bp, 16 predicted proteins | sample 1964231 | NCBI WGS metagenome assembly UMCM01 (sample SAMEA4835968, study PRJEB28245) | human gut metagenome | biome: gut microbiome; material: fecal sample | place: Denmark | collected 2008
AAAGTGATTCTTGTATGTCCGTCATAACCGAACTTGACCTGCAGCCCAAAGGCTTCGGCATCGCTCGATATGGCACAGATATCCCAGATACTGAGTTCCGCACCACAGGTTATGACGGTATTGTCTTCTGAAATCTGCGGTGACTTGTCTTTCAATGCGGCTCCGCCGCAGATACCGCGCAGGATTACACCACGCCGGTGGGTGGATAAGTTGTTTGTTCCCATGGTTCTCCTGTTTGTTTTTCCGTTATTTTTGCCATTCTTTTTTTCTCCTGTTTGTAAAAGCATAGGGGCATTCCGCCCCCATGGTTGTTATTAATTCATATTATTTTGTACTGACTGTCTGTGGCGCCTGTTCCACAAGGGTGTACCGAAGTGCCGGCTTCCCGTTTCGGAATATGGTAAACGAGTTGCCTTGTACCTGCACGTCCTTTGCTTTTGGCCACCAGAGCCACGAGAGTTTCCCACCGCTGAGGAAAGCCACGGCATTGCCCTGTACTTTGCCGACCTCACGTACGCCCATATCCTCGTTGCCTCCGGACAGCCTGACGCAGTGCCAGTTGGAACCGAGTTCCATTTTTCTTTTTACATCTGCTAATGTTCTCATGTGATTATGTCTTGTTTTGATTATTGCATTATACCGCATGTATCCGGCATTTCCGGTTGCAACTTCTGAGATTGTCGGCATATGGCACCGGGTATGACCTGTTCATCCAGTCAGGAAACCCTTCACGGAAGCAGTGTTCCGGAGTCGGGTATTCTTTGCGCAAACGTTTCCTGTGGCGTCTTTTTGTCCTGTTTTCGACGGCATGGGGAACTTTGGGTATCCGTGGCGTATGCCATTTCCCGCCGGAATAAGTTGCGACATATTCCTGTTGCGGTTCGTCATTCTTGTAGCTGCACACCATGACAGCCGGTTTTTCGCTGAGTATCCCGGCATCGGCAAGCCCGCTGAGTGTACCTTTGGCAGCCTTGAAATTTACAAAGCAGCCCAGACTCATGGTACGGTCTGTGGAGAATATCTCTACCATGTTGAAATATATTATAAGTTATCTGTTTCCGGTGTTTCCTTTTACCTCACGTTCCAAACTGGGGATAACAGCGGGACGTAGCTCACCCAGTGAAGGGTGATTTGAAGGCAGCCCTGCTGCACTACGTCAACCGTGTTATGTCGGGGGTGGGAACGGCATCTCACGACGCAAAGAAGTAAATTGTGGAAGTTAAATTGGAAGTGTGGGTGTACGGGAATCGAACCCGTTTTCAGCCAAGACCTGAAGCACCCGTGAATTTAATCCGGCATCTTCCTGTAAAACGGGAGTTATGCTGATGGCGGCATTTTGACCGCAAGTGTTTGTCCGGATGTGCCACGCTGTATAACAATGGCGGTGATACGGCAAATAGCAACATCTTTACTCTCACAAACCACTTTGTTGCAGGATATACCATTGGCATACAGTGATATGTAGACAGTTGGACGGAAAAAGCCCGCAAAGTCGGCACACTGCCATACAATGCGGGCATGTTACCTGCAATTCACCGGAAATTCCAATGAATCAGGCGGCAGTTTTCATATCAGTGGAAGGTTGTTGTCCTGCCGCCTGTTCGGAAACAGCTCCGGCGGTTGTTTCAGCGGTTACTTCAGCAGGCTGTTCTTGGGACTGTCCGGCAGCCGGTTGTTCGGTTGCTTTGTTTCTGCCTGCGTTTCTGCCTTTGCCCTTGCTTTTGGCGCCCGCCTGTTCCGCCACGGTTCCGGCAGTCGTTTCTACGGTCACTGCTGCCGGGACTTCGGCAGGTTGTGGTACCGGTTGTTCCGCTTCTCTTGGCAGCGCCACACGGAAACCAAGCGCATCAAAGGACGCTTTTGCGGCGGCATGGATAGCTTTCTTGTAGTCACGTGCCGTGCGTTCAAAGTCCTTTTTGGTCGGTACAAGACCGATTTTTGCCCATACGGACTCTTCCAACTCGAAGCGTTTCACCGTTTCACCCTTTTCGGTGCGGAAGATGACGGCACACGGAGTTGTGGCACGGAGTTTCGAGCGGATGCCGTCGTTCGCCTCACGCAATTTGATTTCTTCGGCTTTGACAGCCCAGAAAGTCATCACCACATTTTTCCACACACGGAAAATTTCATCCTGCGTCTTGTCTTTCGGTTCATAATCCGCACCGAAGAACTGTTGGGCGGTTTCTTTTTCATTGCCGTCACGGTCTGTACTTTTGTACACAAGGATCACGCCTTTTAACCCGTTCACCAAATTTACAAACTCTTCTGAATTTAATCTGCTTGTTGCCATAATGATAAAGTATTAGTTACTACGCAAAAGTGCGTATTGCGGGCACTTCCGGAATCGAACCGGAAATCTCACATTGCTGCGAAATGTGGCAGCCATTGCCACGTGCCCATAACCCGCCCATGTATTTCACCCTACATGCGCGGGTTTTAATTCATTTCCGCAACTTTCTTAACGTGCCCTATAGTTTGCTCGCAAAAAAATACTATATTTGCAATGTTAAATGACAAATACCTGTAACTTCGCATCATGGCAAACGCTCGCTTACTCCAATTTCGACAAGACGTTTCTTTGGCACGTCCCGGATCTTTTCCAATCCGGCAGATAACTTTAAGGTGAGGCATTTAGGCGTTTTGCCGAGCCGGGTATTGCGCATAGCACTGGCATATACATTTACCGGCGTCCCCTATACGGATAGTTTTTACCGTTACCGTGCATTTTATTCCGAGCGCACTGGGCGCAATTATGGCATTATTCTTACACGTCCTTTTTCATACAACTTGCACTCCCAAATTTGCGTGCTTTGTGTATGCGGTCTAAAAACACGTTTTTAGCCGTTCCAACTTGCTACATTGGTTTGTAGTCCTGCTCGGTGTGGTTATTTAACACCCTATTTAATCGCTCCAAAGCGAACAGGCGAATTTTTGATTTTCCAAGCCTCAAAAATAGGTTTCCCACAAAAAAGGCTTTTTGTTTCTCGCTCTTGGCGGTCTTTGTTTTTCTGTTTTTTAAATCTGTTTTTTAGTTATCTATTTTTTTTCTTTTTTTCTCCGTACTTGTTTGCCGTTTGTTTGGCTTTCGAGTACATGACTATTATAAAACTGTTTTTCAGAACTGCAAAACTTTTTGAGATTTTTTTTTAGATTGTTTCAAAAACACCCCTTTTGCGAATATGGTACGCATACGCGCGAAGAGAATTGTTAAACCATTGAATATCAATAATATATAAAACAATAGCTTTTGCGAAAAAAAAATTTTCATTGCAAAAAACGAAAAAAGCCCGTTTCTATATGTATATTAAAATGAAAGTTTTACTATGTATTTAATTATCAATGGTATAGGTCTGAATAAATATCCAAATTAGATAAAAACAGAATGAAAAAATATATATTGCTTTCATTTTGTAACTAATAATAATAACAAAGTCTGTTTTATGTTTACTTTATATAAAAGTAAAACAAATAACTTATTATAAATCAATATAGTAACAATTTTAAAAAGAAACGGGTGGGTGTACTCCAAGGTGCGGATTCGGTATCTGTCCTCGGGGCATTTTTCCAAATCCCGTTTTCTAAAACGACCCAATATGGGGCCATGTCATAAAATTGTAAGTAGACGTCAAAAAATATATAGTAACGGGACATGGACTTGCAGCGGATTTAAATACAACCATAACTGTTATTCAGGTATTTATAAGACATGCCAAGCCACAGATACAAATACTTCCGGTTTTCATGGATATACAGACTTTCAGAAGACTTTCGTTTCTTGCGGGTAAGGCCGGTTTTGGGGAATATCGGAAATGGAGGCATAAATATATAGTGCCAAAGTACTCCGGCTCTTGGTGTATATTCTTAATTGTACCGATAAGAAACGGCTTGTTGAATCCTGTAAAACAGCATGTTAAAAAGGGATTCCCATCGGTAAGGATTACAATGTAACAGCCTATTTATTAACCATATAGAATATATACAGTAATGCATGTGTATGAGTTTTGACTTTTTTGTATGTTTTTTGTGTTTTTGTATAAGAATCTTGATAATTGGTATTTAAACGCCTGTCTTTTTTGATGGATTTGTGTATATTTGCCATAATTTTTCTCTTATGTATAAAATATGGCTTTTGAATGTTACAGGAAGGAAGCGAAGAAAAGGATGAATAATGAAACCATATCGTAGAAAGGATATCAGGAATATTCCGGGCAAACTCTGCATAAGCAAGGGGGTGGTCGTGTTCAATGAGGCAACATTGGAGACGGGGCTTGTGAGGGATGTTTCCGGCGAGTGTATTTCAGTCCCAGTCAGGGTGACAGCGGACAGACAGCTTCTTACGGACGATGTCGTAATGCCCCTGAAAGATTGCCGGGAAGCGGATATGGAACAGAAGATTGCGGTACAGCGTCTGTTGAACAAACGGCATCTGGTATGGGACAGGCGCAAAGGCGCATTGTCGGAATCCATGTACATACCCAAAGACGGGCAGCAGGTGAAAGTGAGTCTTTTGGACGGGCATGTCATATTGGGGGCGTTCAAGGAGATCGACAGGAAAGGAAATCTTGTGCTGTATTGCCTGATGGAGGAGGACGGTACCCTGCGTCATTCGCTGCATGAGGAAATCGGCGTTGCGGAGAATTGGCAGATTACCCCGATAGGAACCAGTGCCCGCAGCCGGTTTGCCGATGCGCTGCACCGGGAAGGGATTGTGTGGAACGGACGGCTGAAACGCCTTGAACCGCTGGAAATACGTATTAACCGTGGCGGGAAATACTATTACCTGAATGATGTCCTGGAAATTTGTGAATGCAGGGACAGCAGCCGGCCGTCAGACAGAAAGCGCTTGGAATGCGGCAACTATTTCAGGGAGCGTAAGGATGCCGAACTGGTGTGTGACTGTGTGCGTTCCATCGTCAAGCTGAACCGGGGCAAGGATGTCAGGCGATAAGCACGACAGCAGGGGTAGAATATTATTTTATCGTTCTCTCCTTTAGGAATCTGAAGGGGGAGCAGCCCTTTCTTTTTTTGGTTCTTTCCCTTATAAAAACAAAAACAGACGGCGATGCCGTCTGACATCCATTTGTTTCTTTTTTGGTATCTTTTTTCTTTGCTCCAAAGAAAAAAGTACATCTACCATCTTCTTCTTGTATAATACTGCTTATAGTATTGTTGCTACATTTGTAACACCCCTCATCTCAGTCATCCGGTACATTTGTATCATCTTCAAGGTAAAAAAACGGGGCGTCCGGGGCTTCTCTCCCTGGCGCCATATTTTGTTTCAAATTGACATCTGTTGTTTGTCGCATATGGATACGGACATAAAAAAACAGACGGCAATGCAATGATACCGTCTGTTATTCTTACATGTGCCTCTTTTCAGGGCGGACATGTTCCGTGCTTTTGTCCGTTCTCCTTCCAGCGGTAAACCTCCTTGTCAGAGACGGACATCACAGTTCTTTTTTCCACATCAAACACCTGCCGGCAGAATGCCTTGGTACAAAAGGATGTTTTCAGTTCCGCCAGTATTTTCACGAGTCTGTCATAAGCGCACATATCCCAGAGATAGTCATACATTCCGCCAAGCGGAACCCGTTTAAGCAACCCCATGCATGTTGCCTTCTTCACGCATTTATCAAAAAGGCGCGAACCGATCTCCATACTCTCCATATGATATCGTTTGCTACGCAAAGTATCATATCCCTTCTCCCGCAGACGCGTGCGTTCCGCCATGTACACCATGAATATGACCTCTTCCGGTGAAAACGCTCCCAGCAGTCCGCTGAAGCATTTCAGAAACGGTATCACGGCCGTTTTTTTTCATTATGCCCTTTCATGGCGCGCTATTTCCCGGACACGTCCGTTTGTGAATTTCCCGTTTCATCATCCCTTATTGCGGGATTGACATAGAAGTGGCATATTTTGCCGTTTCGCATCGGTTTATACACGGAGTAACCCAGTTTCCTGGCATAACGTCCCACGGAAACCCGGTTGGCGAACTTGCCGGTATGTTCCCTCAGGTGTGCCGCCATCTCTTCGACGGTCATTCTGCTTTTTAATTCCATATCATTGCTTTTATTTGGTTTCATGGTAAGGATAGCCATGACTGGTGCAAATTGTTTTCAATTGATATGAATTGATAAAAGACGGCTCCATGAAATCGGCGCGGAGGAATTAACGGGTTATATCTTTGCATCATTCACGGAGCCGTCTCCTGACTATTTCTCCATCAGCCGGCAGGTCTCCCGTATCGTACCGGCATTCCGTTCGTCCAGCCCCACTCCCCGGCCTCGTTCCAGGAGAGTGATTGGCTGGATTTCAGGTTCTCCTTTGTGATGGTGTGTATGACGGTTTTCCTACCGTAGGTTTGAATCCGACGGAGTGCAGCCCGTATAAGCCGTCCCGGAAAAATGTACATCTTCCGGCGTACCAAGACACGGGGTGCGGCATTGCTGCCGGCATAGCGGACAGCGGCATTCCACCGGAGTCCTTCCTGTCTTGCGGATTATCCGCTGTAATGCTGTCTCCATCGTTATGCACCCGGTAAATGGTATTCCGGATTCTTTTTCCGCCATAACTCTATGATGCATTCACGGCCAGCCTGCGTCCAACGTTTTGTCGAACCGAAGGTATATACCTTTCCCCGGCTGTTCTCCCATGTGTAGGGGACATCACATTGCCATGCCCGGCAGGAGGGGAAGACCACCCACTGCCGTTTTTCGTACTTGCAGATTCCTTCCTCGGCAAGAAACTGATGCAGCTGTCGCGGGGAGATACCGAGCTCGTCGGCGATACGTGTACTCTTGAACCACTCCCTGTTCTCGATGAACTCCTCGTAGAAGACAATTTTGGGCATGGAGTCGCGCACCACTTTCCGTAGTTCCCGGATCAGTTCCTTTGCCCCCTCCATGTCTTGTGGCATAGGACAATCCAGACAAGGCATATTGGGTGGCGCCGGCTTCGGATGTTCACGAATGGCGGGCGTCGGGCGTCTCATGGACAGTTTTTCAATAGCTTCACCACACCATTCCGCCAGGGACAGGTCTTCCGGTGCGACCCACCGGGCCAACGGTATGACAAGGGGGGATTCCAGCCAGGTCGCTCCATGCCCACGTCCACGCGTGGTGAAGATTTGCGACTCATACTTTCCGGTACGTCCGTTACCCGCCAACTCCCTGCGGAGCATATCTGTAGAGGCAATGCGGAGCCACTCGGATGGTATCTTCCCGAAATGCATCGTGATCTGTGTGGCGTTGATCATCAGTTTGTCGCCGATGCGCCGGAATGTGACAGGAAACCCTTCCTTGAAATGAAGGATTATGTCATTCCGGGCTGCGACGTGCCGATCATCAGACTCCTGTTCCAGAAGTTGGTTGCCCCATGCCTCCAATTCGTCGAGTATGTCGCGGGGTATAATAGTCTCCTTGCACACCATACGCAAAAGCCTGCGCATATCAACGGGCCGGAAACTCCACTGCTCCCGTCCGTTCTTCCGGAAACTGATCCTCAATGCCGTCGGGCAGATGCGGGCGATAGCCCCGTCTTCAAGCAGCTCGCTACGTTTAAGTATGTTACATACGTCCATGGCACAGATGTGCAGATGGCCGCTGTGGTCTCGGGAAACCCGTATGTTCCAGTCCCGAAACGGAATGTTCCTATTCTCTCTCATTGTCATTTCCTCCTTTCTTCCTGTTGTCAGATTTATGTTTATTTTCAAGCAAGGCCCGCTTGTGGGCCATTTTGCGTACCGGATAGTATGTACGTTTTTCACCGCAAAGGGCATCATAATCCTTCAGCATCAGCGTGCCAAGGTCGGACAGTTCGATCTCGACATCCGGATGCAGATGTCTGAAATAGAGCCCTCCGCTGCATACGTACTTGCCCGTGCAACAAAATGAAATGGCCTGCAAGTTGCCTTTTGTCAGTTCCGCCGCACTATGCAACGAGCGCGTAATGGCGACAAGAACCTGTGCCCCGTTGAAAATGAGCACCATTTTCGGCCGTTTAAATGTACTACGTCTCATGTTGTCCTAATATTTGCGTTAATTCCTCCTTTGTAAATCTAAGGCAGGCAGTCTGTACCAGCCAAGTGTCTGAAACGGTAAATCCACCGGACAGCAATTCGGACATGCGCTCCAGAAGGTAGGCACCGAATGCAGGATCGATGTAAACGACAAATAATAGAGCCAGACATTCATCAATTAACAGATGTCCCGACGCCTCGTCACGGATAATCATATTCTCCTTGTCTATTCCGTAAACATCCGTCAGCGCTGTTATCCAATGATGGAAAGAGGCGCGGAAGTCACGGACGTTGTGCCGGCATGCGTCTCCTCGGACCCAGATAAAATGTGTTGCGTCGAAATAGACCGGTCCGTCCTCCTGTGACGTTCCAAAAAGCAAATCGGGGAATTCCCTGTACCGGACTGTCCGGCAGGAAATCTTTTCTTCTTTCATGTTCTTTTTTCCTTTGTTTTCAATTTTGTATTCAACATTGTGCAAATATATATCTTTTTATGGTGAAATATCACAAAAAACAAGACTGTTTTTTTGTTTTCATTCAATTAATTGTCGTTGATAATAAGCAGTTTACATAAAATTTAAATCGAAATATCTATATATTTGGTTGTGTTATTTCGTTTTGCAAATCAAGCATTAAGAAGCTTGTTTTTCATATACTTTTTTTTGTACAAAACTTCTCTCCTGCCTGCGCTCTACTCTTTAGGTAAAAAAGCAAAAAAAATATGGTGACATCGGACAATTCATTCAACGGGGAGCTTTTGGAGAGCATATTCAGGACCTCCAAGAAAACCATTCAGGAGTATGTCCGCGAAATCGAACGCAACAACCGCTACCGTTCATGCCGCCAGGATATAAGTTCAGGATACATCCTTGATGACCGTGCCAGGCTCATTGACTTATACGAGGCCTGCCTGCAACAGGATGCGCATATACGGTCGGTGGTCGAGACTTTGGAGAGCCAGATACTTGGTGACCGTTATATGCTTGCGCATGTGAACGGGAAAGGGAAATATACCAAAGACGTGGTGAACTCGCAAAAGATACAGGGCTCGCAATTTGACAAGATAATCAAGGGTATCGTGGAAGCCAAGCTTTACGGGTATACTTTACTCGAAATCATGCCGTATGTTGATTCTGGAACAGGCAGGCTGGCGGAAGTGGCGCAATGTACTGCCGGACCAGAGAGTCGTATTGAAAAGGCAGGGGCTATGGGAGCCGCATTGGGATTTGCGCAATCCGGCCTACCACCGTTGTTATGTGCTGGTGACGTCGGGGGACCTTGGGCTTTTTTCTGCCACAACGCCATTGATACTCGCCAAAAAGTTCACGGTGGCCAATTATGTTAACTTCTCCCACACCTACGGACAACCGATCATTCATGGAAAGACGGTCAGTGAGAGCAATGCCGACCGCAAACGGCTGGCCGGTGAAATAGCCAATGCGGCACAGAACAAGGTCGTGGTCACCGGCATCGAGGATGAGGTGGACATCAAGACCTTCACCATGTCCAATTCGGAAAAGATATATACCGGACTGATTGACTTTGTCAACAAGGAGGTTGCCAACCTTGTGCTCGGCTCCGAGTCCATGGCCGGAGGAATGCAGTCGTATGTGGGTTCGACCAAGGCGCATCAGGACATTTTCCGTGACCGTATCGAGGTTTACCGCAGATATATCGAGAATGTCATGAATGAGGAGATAATCCCCCGGCTGGTAGCCATCGGATATATTCCTGCAGGACTGGAATTCAGGTATTCAAACCGGATAGAGATGAATAACGAGGACCGTATCAGGCTCTATTCGCTCATTACTGAAAAATACGAGGTCGCGGCTGACGAAATCGAGAAGGAGTTCGGAATCAATGTGGGCAGGCAGCTTAATGCCATCCCGGCTATGGGGCTTGAAGCGGATGGCGGCCGGTACATTCCCGGCCATAACGACCGTGGTATCATGTCAGACGAAGAGTATTTCCGGCGTTACGGGCATCCTCGGGGGAGTAAGGTTGAAAATTTTTTGCGGGGAACGGAGTGATGGCCCGGCTTCCGTTCCCAAACGGTGTTCCATATGGAGCTGTCAGGGCGTCCGCTTCTCAGGAATCCGGTACGGAAAAGGAGTACCGTGTCATATTTGAGGCATTCCGCAGGTTCATTCTCCACTACGAAAACAGTGCCGAACGCCTCGATATTATGGAGGATATCATCACTTTGCGTGCTTCTTTCTTGATAGACAGAGCGTTGACAGGTTTACGTATTGACCTGGACCATGCATTGGAGATTCTGAGAAACCATAATGACTTTACGACGGAGAGAGAGCGGCTGCAGCGTGATATTCTCATCGCAGCCATAGACAACCTGGTTGATTTTGCGGCGGCCGAAGAGTATGCGATGTTCAAGGATATGCCTGAAACAGTGGATGAGCGGGATATGGAGGCATACGGAGAGATATGTCACCGGTATAACTTTATTTATGCGGAGAGAGAGAACAGCCAGGTGCTTTTCGCCGCTTCGATGGCGGCATGGTGGCTCACAGTGGATACGGACACGGTGCTGACCTATGTGACGCAGGGAGACGAACGGGTACGGGCGTGGCATCTGTCCCTCGAGGGACTCTCGTACCGTAAGTCGGAATTCCCGCCGGAGTTGATACCGCCCATTGAGTGGGGATGCCGTTGCTATCTGGTAGCGGACGGGTTCGCCGCAGTACGGGCTGCACTGCCCGTTCCGGAAAATTGCAGGAAGAGGATTGATCCTGTCTTCTGGGAGAGCCTGGCCACGGGCGGACGCATTTTTTCCAGGGCACACCGCTATTTCGACATGCCGCTGCCGGAGCACATGACTAAAATTGTAAAACGGATAAAAGAAAAATTTCATGCAAAAGATAACACTCGATGAATTTTGCGCCCATTGGGTGAGGGAAAGGGAAAAGGGAGGCTGGGATCCGTTCCTGCCCAGCCGTCTGGCGGGTAACACGTTTGATTTTGCCACCGAGGCCGGACAGTACAGCCGGCGGCAATTTCTTGCCTCCTTTCCCTCGGGAGGTTTCTGCGGCGGCACATGGACGCCACGTACCTCCCGTTGGGGGCGGAAGTTTACACATCCGGTCATGAATGACACGGGAGCTCTTGCCGCAGGTATCAAGGGAGAAGCGGACAGGACCGATATCAGGGGGCGGCGCAGCGACGGTAGTTGGATATTCCGTAAAGGGGCCCGCTACTCAATATGGACTACCGAGAAGAGCATTCCGGTCAAAGGCAAACGGGGACGTAGCAAGAACCGCTACGGGCATTATGCCGCCGTACACAATACCGACCCGAAATTTGGCCTGTACACTGTGAACCAGCATTCTGCACGGCGTCCCGTACACCGCCAGTTCATCGGTTTCTCCCCGAAGATAGAGGATTACATCGCTGATAACTTTATGGATATGATTTTTAAAGGATTTCCGGGCGTATGATAAAGGACAAGCATTCCGTAAGGCAACCGCATCAACCGGCTCCCGTGCAGGAAAGCCTGCCGGAAGAAGTGTCTGAAAATCCGTTTGTGAACATGTATCAGGCGGTGAAGCGGGCCATACAGACCA
>UMCM01031336.1_pt1 | contig 11592 bp, 9 predicted proteins | sample 1964231 | NCBI WGS metagenome assembly UMCM01 (sample SAMEA4835968, study PRJEB28245) | human gut metagenome | biome: gut microbiome; material: fecal sample | place: Denmark | collected 2008
GGACTATGAGAAGCTGGCAGAGGTAGATGAAAAACGTCCGGAACTTGCTTTTGATGTGCAGGAGCAGGTAAATATTGAGATCAAATACGAAGGTTATATCAAGCGCCAGATGCAGCAGGTAGCCCAGTTTAAGAAGTTAGAGGGCAGAAAGCTGCCGGAAAACTTTGATTATGCCCAGGTAAACAGCCTGCGAAAAGAGGCTGTACAGAAGTTAAATAAGATCCAGCCGTCTACCATTGGACAGGCATCCAGAATTTCCGGTGTATCACCGGCGGATATTTCTGTATTAATGGTATATCTGGAGAGAAGCAAGAGCGAAGCTTAAGGAAAAAATATGCACCCGCGAGAGTTCTCGCGGGTACATGCTGGTATGAGAGGTTAAAAATTTATGACAGAACAGTTTGTCCGGAAAATGGAAGAGGGAGTAAAACTTTTGGGCATCCAGCTAAGCGAAAAGCAGCTGGAGCAGTTTTACGATTACTTCCAATTTCTGGTAGAAAAGAATAAAGTAATGAACCTGACGGCCATTACAGAAGAAGATGCAGTAATCACAAAGCATTTTTGCGACAGTCTGTGTCTTGTAAAAGGGTTTTCTGACATTGAGAAAACGGTTTCATTGATTGATGTGGGAACAGGAGCAGGATTTCCTGGCATCCCATTAAAGATTACTTTTCCTCATTTGAAGGTCACTTTATTAGACTCTTTAAATAAGAGAGTCCGCTTTTTAGAGGAAGTCTGTGAGCGCCTTGGTCTTGAAAATGTCACCTGCGTCCATGCAAGAGCAGAGGATGGAGGCAGAAATAAGGATCTCAGAGAGAAATTTGATCTGTGCGTATCCCGTGCAGTGGCTAATCTGTCCTCTTTATCAGAATATTGTATGCCATTTGTAAAGGTGGGGGGATATTTTGTTCCTTATAAATCAGGAGATATTGAAGAAGAACTGGCTCAGGCAAAGAAGGCAGTGGCAATATTAGGCGGAGAGATCGAAAATGTGACTGGATTTGAGCTTCCGGGAGGCGAAGGATCCAGAAGTCTGATCAAAATTAAGAAAATGAAACCGATTTCAGCAAAATATCCAAGAAAAGCGGGACTTCCAGGAAAAGAGCCACTGGGAACAAAATGAGCATGAAATCGGTTACATGCAGATGAAAAACACATATTTATCAGATTATTATATCAAATACGCATTAAAAATCAGACTATTTTCATTGCCATTGCGGTCAGAAACATCTGAGACAATCAAATGCAGTGATAATAAAAGCAATAATAAAATAAAACGATACATTAAGAAAAAGGCAGAATGTAAGTTATGAATATCAAAGAAATGGCAAAGCTTGCGGGAGTTTCCTGCGCTACTATATCCAGAGTTCTAAACGACTCTGGATATGTAAAGGAAGATACCCGCAAGAAAGTAATGGGGATCATTAAAGAATACAACTATACGCCAAATATGATTGCCAGGAGTCTGAGCAGTAAAGACAGTTTTACGATCGGTATGATTATCCCGGGAGTGGGAGAGAAGCAGTATGGAAAGATATTAGAAGGTGCGGCAAAAGAAACAGCAAAACATGGCTACAGTCTTGTTTTTATGGACAGCGAAAATGACCTGAAAACAGAAAAAAAGTGGCTGGAAGAAGTAAAAAATCAGCATATGAAAGGCCTTGTTTTAGTGCCTGTGCGCAGTGAAAATAAAGAGCTGAGAAGCATTTTACAGGAATTAGAAGCCAACGGAACAGCGGTTGTACTGACTGAAAAAGACGTAAAAAATGCAGGAATGGATGGCGCTTTTGCAGACGAATTCCGTGGCGCTTATGAGGGCATCTGCAGACTGATCGAAAAAGGCTGCAAAAGGATCGGGATTGCAGTAGGACAGATGGAAAATGATACAGCTACAGAGGAGAGGTACAGAGGTTGTGTGCAGGCGTTAGAAGATAATGGAATTGCCCTGCCGGAAGAACTGATCCTGCGGGAAGTAGAAGATATAAACCGGGTATTGCAGGGAAAGAAACTTCCGGATGCTCTTTTTGCTTTAAATGAAACAGCAGTTGGACAGTGCTTTAAGGAGCTTTTTAATGGGAAAAAACAGGGAACAGAAAAGATCTTTTTTATGGGAATGGATGCTGAAAAGACGGCAAAACTCTTAGAGGATGAAATGCTTTCCGTAGAAAGAGATGGACGGAAACAGGGAAAAGAAGCAGTAAAGCTGCTTTTAGAGGCGTTTGATACAGAAGAAAATGACCGGATCCGGGGAAAAAGAGTAATGATCCCTTATAAAGTAACAGGGGTATAACAGTCTAAAATAATTCGCCAAAGCCTGGAAAATAATTACCAGGGACTTTGGCGAAGGATATTTTTTGACTTACTAATATTTCCATGCTTCCCGCATCATATCAATTTCTTTTGCATATCCAGCCAGATCATTAGGCGTTTCCAGATAGAAGGGAAGATGAGCCAGCGCCGGGTGATTGATCAGTCTCTTTAAAGCGGTCAATCCAATATGACCTTCTCCCAGTCTGGCGTGGCGGTCTTTATGGGCTCCAAGAGGATTTAAACTGTCATTTAAGTGAATGGCTTTTAAACGATCAAGACCGATGATCCGGTCAAATTCTGAAATTACTTCATCTAAGTGATCTGCAATATCATAGCCTGCATCCCATACATGGCAGGTATCAAAACATACTCCAAGTTGGCTGTTTAACTCCACTTTATCAATAATTGCTTTTAATTCTTCAAAGGTTCTCCCTACTTCGCTGCCTTTGCCGGACATGGTTTCCAATAGGACAGTAGTAGTCTGGTCGGGCTTTAAAATCTCATTTAACATATCGGCAATATAAGAAATGCCTACATCTGCGCCTTGTTTTACATGGCTTCCGGGATGAAAATTGTAAAGATTTCCAGGGGTAAATTCCAAACGTGCCAGGTCATCGGCCATCGTGCGTCTGGCAAAATCGCGGAGAGCCGGGTCTGCAGAACAGCCGTTTAATGTATAAGGGGCATGGGCTAAAAATGGATGGATATCATTTTTATCTGTTTCCACCAGAAAACGGGCAATGTCTTCCTGGTCCAGCGCCTTTGCATTACCTCCTCTGGGATTGCGGGAAAAATATTGAAAAGTGTTTGCGCGGATTTCCAGGGCATCTTTTGCCATAGCACAGTAACCTTTGGAAGATGATAAGTGACAGCCAATACGAAGCATAAGTGGTACCTCCTAAACGGGTTGATGTAGTGATCTTGTAACAGTAAAAAAGAACAGCCATAAAATGTTTCACGTGAAACATTATTATGGCTGCTGTGAAACAAACCTATGAACCAGTAATTTGAAAATTAAATAGTGGATGTTTCACGTGAAACATTTTTCAAAACAGGTGTTATTCTAAAAATGTTTCACACATTTCGTGAAACGCAGCAGGTGCTTCTAACTGAGGTAAATGTTTGGTATCCGGGATCATAATGGACTCGATCGCTGGATTGTAATTTTTATATTCTTCCAGGATTTCCTCCATTCCGGTCAGATGATCGCCGCCTAAAAGATAGATGCTGTTATCGATCTTCTTTAAAGCATTGATGATGTTGCACTTGGTGTAGTTACATTTGACACTGGCATATACAGATTTAGGAGAGTCGCCTAAATGTGCTGCTTCGTAGTAAGCGTCAATATCCCGGGCAGTGACAGAGTACGGATTAGAGAAATAGTGATTTTTAAATTCATCTGCAATATTCTGACGGCTGCTTGCAATGTGGTAGATCAGGGTGCCTACGATCGGCAGATCCAAAATGAACTTGTAAAGTTTCGCGTTCTTTCCAGGTACCATACTGCAGGAGAGCAGGGACTCCGGGTTGACCAGGATCAGACGGTCAAATAATTCCGGAGAATTTCCACATGCCATAACTGCCAGAGAAGCAGCAGCACCGGTAGCTACAATGTCTGTGCGGTGACCAATCTCTGATTTGATGAAATCGGAGAGCAGCTGCACATACAGATAGTTGGTGTAAGTGAGGTTGGGCTTTTCGGAACGTCCGAAACCTAACAGGTCAATGGTGTATACAGTATGGTTCTTTGCAAGTTCTCTGCGGACGGAATGCCATTCATAACTGCAGGATGCAGGTGAAAGGTCGTGTACAAGAAGGACAGGTTTCCCTTCGCCAATCTTTGTATAATGGATATTGCCCAGACGCCAGCGATAACAGAGAGAGACGCGGCTCTCTAAAATGTGCCTTGATACAGCAGAAAGTTTAACTGCTTTATTGATCAGCGCAGTAGTAGTAGCAGCGCCAGCAGAAAGGATAAGTAAGGTCAGTAATTTATTTCTTGTTTTCATTTAGATAATCTCTTTCTTCCTTATTATAATAGTGATGAAGTAATGTGGTATCTAAACAGTATTATAATACAATGGGTACGCTATTACAACGGACAAAAGATTTAAGAAAAGTTGATGGAATGTTGTGAAACTATTTATATGTTTCACGTGAAACTTTTTGCTATAACTATAAAGTTGTGCTATAATCGTTTTTGACGGTCAGAAAATGAATGTTTTTCTGAGAAAGGATGTAAAAAATATGGGACGAATTATTACAATTGCCAACCAGAAAGGCGGAGTAGGAAAAACTACAACAGCAATCAATTTATCAGCTTGTCTGGCAGAGGCAGGACAGCATGTAATGCTGGTAGACTTTGACCCCCAGGGAAACGCCAGCAGCGGACTGGGAGTAGAAATAGAAGAACACGAACATACAGTATATGATCTGATGGCGGAGGAGGCCGGACTGGACGAATGTCTGGTAAAGAATGTACAGGATAATCTGGATGTACTTCCTTCTGATATGAACCTGGCAGGAGCAGAAATCGAGTTTCAGGAAATAGAAAATAAAGAAACACTTTTAAAACGTTATCTGGATCAGGTAAGAGATGATTATGATTTTATTCTGATCGATTGTCCGCCATCTTTGAATATCCTGACAATTAATGCATTGACAGCAGCAGATACGGTACTGGTACCGATCCAGTGTGAGTATTATGCTCTGGAAGGATTAAATCAGGTATTAAAGACAGTAGAACTGGTAAGAAAAAAATTAAATCCACAGCTGGAACTGGAAGGGGTTGTATTTACCATGTATGATGCCCGCACCAATTTATCTTTGCAGGTTGTGGAGAGCGTAAAGAGCAATTTAAATCAGACCATTTATAAAACTATTATTCCAAGAAATGTAAGACTTGCAGAAGCACCAAGTCACGGTAAGTCCATTAATCTTTATGACACCCGTTCAACAGGTGCGGAAAGTTATCGGATGCTGGCAGCGGAAGTGATAAGCAGAGGAGAAGAGTTATAATGGCAAAGAAGGGATTAGGAAAAGGCCTGGGGGCGATTTTCGGTGAAGATGTTGTAAAAGAGAGCAAAGAAGAGCTTGAAAAAGCAAAAGCGAAAAGGGCAGCTGCTGCAGAGGAGATCGATGAAAAAGGACGCATCCTTATGCTCAAACTGGATCTGATCCAGCCGAATAAGGAACAGCCGAGGAAAACATTTGACGAAGAGCAGATCAATGAACTGGCGGGGTCTATTAAACAGTATGGAGTTCTTCAGCCTCTTCTGGTACAGAAGTCAGGCAGCTTTTATGAGATCATTGCAGGGGAGCGCAGATGGCGCGCTGCAAAAGCAGCTGGATTAAAAGAAGTTCCTGCAGTATTAAAAGAATACAGCAGACAGGAAGCAATGGAGATCTCTCTGATCGAAAATGTACAGAGGGCAGACTTAAATCCGATCGAAGAAGCTTTGGCTTATCAGCAGCTGATCAGGGAGTTTGATCTTACACAGGAAGAGATCGCTGCCCGTGTGGCAAAGAGCCGTGTTGCTATTACCAATACTATGCGCCTTTTGAAACTGGATGAGCAGATCCAGAATATGCTGATCCAGGGTGTGATCACCAGTGGACATGCAAGGGCTTTCCTTTCACTGGAGGACAAGGGACTGCAGTTAAAAGCAGCAAAAGAAGTTCTGGACAAAAAGTTAAGTGTCCGTGAAACAGAAAAACTGGTAAAGCGGATGCAGCGGGAAGCAGCGGGAGAGAAGAAAGAAGAAAAGAAACAGGATGAAGCTCTCACACTGATCTACCAAAATCTGGAAGACAGAATGAAATCTGTTATGGGAACCAAGGTAAGTATACATAATAAAGACAAAAATAAAGGCCGAATTGAAATCGAATATTATTCTGAAGCGGAACTGGAAAGAATCGTGGAAATGATAGAATCCATCGGCTGATCGACAGAAGGAGAATGATGCATTCATGATGGAAACCAGTATTTTAAATCAGCTTCCGTTTGACCCGGGATTTCTTATTTTGGGATTGATCGGTTTAGTGTTAATATTACTGATCTTTTTGATCTCCACTATGGTACAGTTAAAAAGTCTGACCCGCAAGTATGATTATTTTATGCGGGGAAAAGATGCAGAAACATTGGAAGATGTGATCATGGATCAGATTGAAGAGATCCGAAACCTGAAAGCAGAAGACCGGGCGGCAAAGGATTCCATCCGTACCTTAAACCGTAATTTCCGCGCATCCTTTCAGAAATTTGGAATGGTGAAGTACAATGCATTTCAGGGAATGGGTGGTAATTTAAGCTTTGTATTTGCAATGCTGGATTATACTAATACAGGTTTTGTACTGAACTGTATCCACAGCAGGGAAGGCTGCTATATATATATGAAGGAAGTGGATCGGGGACAGACAGATGTAGTCCTTGGAAATGAAGAACAGGAAGCTTTGGAACAGGCTTTGGGATATGTAGAGAAAAAGCCTGAATAATGAATTTTTATAGATACTCTGCAACATGTGTTTGTTTCACGTGGAACAGAGTATCTTTTTTTGTTTTATAATACTTAGATTTATAATACTTAAAAAAAGATTAAGTTGTAGTTTCACAGGTTATTATATAAAATGAAAGGGACCGTCAAAACAGGCGGCTGTATAAATGGGCTGAGTTTAAAGGACTGAATGATATGAAAAAAATAATACGGACAGCAGGGATACTTACAATGGTATTTGCCGCATCTGTGGCTGTGTATTTCTTTGCTGCAAGAAAAAATATGCAAAAGGAAGAGGCTGTTTATTCTTCAATGGATGCGCCTGAATTTCCTGTGGTGTATACAGAGTTTGATGGAAAAGAGATCAATGCTCTTCATGGATACATTCAGGATATGGGAAACCAGGTGGCAGGAGAGAGTATTTCCGTACTTCCTGAGGACAGAAAGCTGACATTGCATATTGATGAATATGATAATGGAATCACAGGGATCCGCTACGAAGTGCGCAATCTGGGAATGGACCGTTTGATCGAACGGACAGAGATTGATAACTGGCAGGAAGAAAATGGAAGTTTGCAGGTAGTGCTTCCTATTCAAAATCTGCTGACACAAAATGAAACTTATTTGCTGGATCTTACAGTAAGTACAGCAGAAAAAGAGATCCATTATTATACCCGCATTATGTGGGCTGATACCAACCATGCAGGAGATATGTTGGATCTGGCAGAAAATTTCACCAGAAAAAGTCTGAATTACGATGAGGCGAAAGAACTGGTGTCTTATCTGGAAACCAATCCGGGAGAGGATAACAGCTCTTTAGGCAATGTAAGTATCAAGGCAAGTTTTGATCATCTTACCTGGGACGGATTGGAAACAGAGCTGGAGGGAGAACCGCAGATCACATTGCAGCTGTACGATGGGATCATGGGGCAGGTCCAGGTAGAATATAATGTGTGGGTCACAGACAGCACAGGTAATCGTTCCCTGGTGCGGACAGAAGATAATTTCACTATGAAGTGGAATGATAAGAGAATTTACCTTATGAATTATAACCGTTATGCCAATGAAATGTTTAACGGAGAACAGAAGAATTTTGCGGGAAAAAGGATCCTGCTGGGGATTTCGGATGCAAAGCAGATCAAGGCGCAGAAAAGCGAAAATTCCCGGTATATCCTGTTTCGTGTAAATGGAAATCTGTGGCGCTATGATCAGCATGATAAAAAAGCCCTTTGCATGTTTACTTTCGCAGATGGCTCCAATGATGATGTGAGAGCGGATTATGGGAAACATAATGTGAAAGTTTTGGCAGCTTCAGATGAAGGAGATGTTGATTTTCTTGTATATGGCTATATGAACCGGGGAACCTATGAAGGGCAGATGGGAGTGGTATTTTACCATTATGATGAAGACAGTCATACAGTACAGGAAAAATTCTTTGTGCCTGTTTCAGAAGGATATGACCAGTTAGAGTCTGATATTACCACACTGGCATATCTGGGAGAAGATGGTATGACCTACCTGCTGCTTAACGGAAAGGTTACAGGAATTGACCTGAACAGCAATGAGTCGGTTACTGTAGCGTATGGCCTGAGCCAGGGAAGTTTTGCAGTCAGTGCAGATGGAAGCCGTATGGCATGGCAGGAAGGAAATAATGCATATCAGTCGGAAATGCTTCATGTTATGGATTTTAATACAGCACAGAAACAGGATATTACAGCTCCATCAGGAGATTATGTAAGGGCTCTTGGTTTTGTAGGAAGTGATCTGATCTATGGTTTCGGACATGAAAGTGATCTGTGGTCAGTAAATGGAATTGTAAAAGAACTTCCTATGTACGCCTTGTATATTGCTGATAATGAGATGAACATTCAGAGCGAATATAAAAAGCCGGGTATCTATATATCAGATGTAACGGCAGAAGATGGAAGAATCCATTTAAAACGACTGGTGAAAATAGGAGATGGGCAGTATGCTTACCAGGATGAGGACACCATTGTTTGTAATGAAAAAGTAGATAAGGATCCTTTTGAAGGACTTGGATGGTATGCGTCCCAGGACAAAGGCAGGGTCTATTTTGTACAGACAGATGGAGAAATAAAGGCTTCTTCTGTGAAAACAGAGGTACCAAAGGCATTTTCTTATGAAAATACCAGTACGTTGGAGTTGTCTGGCAGACAGAATAATCTTGAGGATACGGATCTTATTTTCTATGCTTATGGCGGTGGAAGATACCTGGGAGCCTTTAAAAATTTCAGTGAAGCAGTGAATACAGCCTATGAAAAAATGGGCTATGTAACAGATCAAAATCAGCATCTGATCTGGAATCGTATTAATAAGAAGCCGATCCGCAGCCTGAAAGATCCGGCCGGACAGGCAAGAGAGTTATTATCTTATATGGACAGCTTAGGTGAAAATAAGCTGAGAGATGGCGGACTTATGACATTAGATGGGTCCGGCTGTAATGTAAATCAGGTGTTGTATTTTATTGATAAGGGAATATCGGTGGTGGCATGCAGACCGGATGGTTCCTATCTGCTTTTATATGGATACGACCAGTACAATGTAAATATTTATGATCCGGCAACACAGGAGATCTCCAAGATGGGACTGGGAGATGGGGCCGTCTATTTTTCAGGAGCAAATAACAGCTTTTTGTGCGGTCTGAAAGTGGAATAAAAAAGCACACACTTTACAAATTCCATTCTTATGGTATAATCTAATGGATGTAAATAAATTGTGAACGAAGTTTTAGGGAATTCTTAAGTCCCATTAGAAGAATTTGCTGTAAGGATTGAATAAGATGTACTCTCGAAATCTTCTTGCAAAATAAAGCACAAAAAGATTTTGGGAGTACATTAAGCAACAGAGGTGTGTAATGGAACAATATATTATAAAAGGCGGTAATCCGTTAGTGGGTGATGTAACCATCAGCGGTGCCAAGAATGCTGCGTTAGGTATTCTTGCCGCCTCGATCATGACGGATGATGATGTACTGATCGATAACCTTCCAGATGTAAGAGATATCAATGTAATGCTGGAAGCTATCCAGGAGATCGGTGCAAGAGTAGAGCGCGTAGACCGTCATACAGTAAAGATTAACGGCAGCGGTATTAAAGAAGTGTCCGTTGATGATGAATATATCCGCCGTATCCGCGCATCTTATTATTTTATCGGCGCCCTGCTGGGAAAATATAAGAGCGCTCAGGTACCGCTTCCAGGCGGATGCAACATTGGAAGTCGTCCCATCGACCAGCATATTAAAGGTTTTCGCGCGCTGGGAGCGGATGTACAGATTGAATGCGGCGCAGTGATCGCCCATGCCATTGATCTGGTAGCAAGCCATATCTATCTGGATGTGGTTTCTGTAGGTGCGACTATCAACATTATGATGGCAGCAGCTATGGCAGAAGGCCAGACTATTCTGGAGAATGCGGCAAAAGAGCCTCATATCGTAGACGTAGCCAACTTCTTAAACAGTATGGGAGCCAATATTAAAGGTGCTGGTACAGATACTATCCGTATCCGTGGCGTAGGCAAGCTTCATGGAACCGAGTATTCTATTATCCCGGATCAGATCGAAGCAGGTACTTTTATGTGTGCTGCAGCAGCAACCAGAGGGGATATCATGGTAAAAAATGTGATCCCGAAGCATCTGGAAGCTATTTCTGCCAAGCTCATTGAGATCGGCTGTGAAGTGATTGAATTTGATGATGCAGTCCGTGTGGTAGGAAAACCGGTACAGAGACATACAGACATCAAGACTCTGCCTTATCCTGGATTTCCGACGGATATGCAGCCTCAGATGGCTGTTACACTGGCTCTTGCAAATGGAACCAGTATGGTAACGGAGAGTATTTTTGAGAACCGTTTCAAATACGTGGACGAGCTGGCACGTATGGGAAGCCATATTAAGGTAGAAGGCAATGTAGCTGTCATTGATGGCGTTGCAGGCTTTACAGGTGCTCAGGTAAATGCTCCAGACCTTCGTGCAGGTGCTGCCTTAGTGATCGCAGGACTGGCTGCTGAAGGCTATACCACAGTAGATGAGATTGGCTATATCCAGAGAGGTTATGAGTGCTTTGAAGAAAAGCTTCAGGCTCTTGGAGCTGTGATCGAAAAGGTGGATTCTGAGCGTGAAGTGCAGAAATTTAAGTTGCGTGTAGGCTGATTGAGAAAAATAGATATTGACATACCTGCGCAAATCCATTAAGATATGTGAGGTAATCCGTTTAGATTTACAATTAAAAAGTTCGTATATATCCCTTATTCAGAGTGATGGAGGTACAAAGGACCTGCGAAGTCACGGCAACCCCGGTTGAGTATGTGAAAGCAAGATGCACATGCGAAAGGGCCGGAAGGTGCCAGCCTGAGCGAGGAGCAGACGAGTACGGAAATTCCGGAAAACTGCTTGATCGAGCAATAAGAGGATTTGAAGATCTGCTATTTTCAAGTCCGCAATTGCTGCGGACTTTTTTCTTGCCATTGCATATGGGAGCGCGCCAGAGGTCGTTCGCTGTTCACGAAATGCAGTGCCCGCTTTAGCGGGTAACGGGTCAACAAAGCAAACTAAGATAACAATATAACAAAAACGAAAAAGGAGAACAAATGGAAAGAAGATTATTTACTTCCGAATCTGTAACTGAAGGCCATCCAGACAAAATGTGCGATGCCATTTCCGATGCCATTCTTGATGCATTAATGGAACAGGATCCAATGAGCCGTGTTGCATGTGAAACAGCTACCACTACAGGACTTGTAATGGTAATGGGTGAGATCACTACCAAGGCTTATG
>UMCM01008560.1_pt1 | contig 11453 bp, 8 predicted proteins | sample 1964231 | NCBI WGS metagenome assembly UMCM01 (sample SAMEA4835968, study PRJEB28245) | human gut metagenome | biome: gut microbiome; material: fecal sample | place: Denmark | collected 2008
TTCTGCGGAAGCCGATAACAGCAGGTCGGAAGAAGAGTTCAGTGCAGTTTCTACAGAGTCCTGAATCACTCCAATGATAAATCCAACACCAACTACCTGCATAGCTACATCATTCGGAATACCGAACAGGGAGCATGCCATGGGGATCAGAAGAAGAGATCCACCGGCTACACCGGATGCACCACATGCGGACAGAGTTGCCAGCACACTTAAGATCAGAGCACTTGGGATATCCACGGCGATTCCCAGTGTGTGAGCGGTTGCAAGTGCCATAACGGTGATGGTGATAGCTGCACCGTCCATGTTGATGGTTGCACCAAGTGGAATAGTAACAGAATAGGTATCTTTATCAAGTCCCATTTCCTCGCAGGCTTCCATATTGATTGGAATATTTGCAGCAGAGCTTCTGGTGAAGAAGGCAGTGATTGCGCTCTTCTTCAGACATTTGAAGATCAGTGGATACGGGTTTTTGCGAATACACCAGAATACCAGGATCGGGTTTGTCACAAAGTAGATAAACAGCATGGAGCCAACCAGAACTGCCAGCAGCTTTCCGTATTCGGTGAAGATGGAAAGACCATTGGTGGACACGGTATTGAACACCAGACCAAGGATACCGAACGGAGCAAAGCTGATGATCCATGTAACTACCTTGGACAGCGCTTTGGATACATCGTTCAGCATATTCTTGCTGGTCTCGCCTGCTGCACGCATACCGATACCGATCAGAATAGCCCAGAACAGAACACCGATGTAGTTTGCATTTACAAGGGAGTCGATGGGGTTGGCAACGATATTTCCAAGCAGTGTGCTTAATACTTCGGCGATTCCCTGAGGTGCAGACAGATCAGAGGAAGCCTCTGCCAATGTCAGTGTAACCGGGAACATGAAGCTGGATATGACAGCAATCACAGCAGCCAGGAATGTGCTGAACATATACATGATGATAACGGTCTTGATGACACCTCCGTGACTTTTTCCAGAGTAACACAGGGAACTGATGACCAGGAAAAATACAAGGAGCGGAGCGATTGCCTTTAAGGCACCAACAAATACATTTCCAAGGATGGCGATACCAGTTGCAGAAGGAACGGCAAGCCCCAGAATAGCTCCGATGACCAGACCGGCTACGATTCTCTTTACCAGACTGATGCTGTTCCATGTTTCAAATACTTTTTTCATAACACGTCTTCTTTCTTTCGTTAGTTCTGCGCAGCGCAGATGTTCATAGTATACATGAATTCTGTGAAAAATACAAATGTTTTTTTGGGACGGACAATTTGGCGAAAATGACTTTCCAAAAAGAGTGATGGCATAAATACAGATAGCCGGTAATATGATGTAAAAAACGTTCTTAAGGGGTTTTCCCATGAAAGAGTATATTGAAGAACGGGCAGTCTCAATTGCAAATTACATCATAGACCACAATGCGACGGTGCGGCAGACGGCAAAAAAATTTGGTATCAGTAAATCTACAGTTCATAAAGATGTAGCTGAGCGGCTGTTGTATATCAATCCGGGACTTGCAAAACAAGCCAGAAAAGTGTTGGACATTAACAAATCGGAGCGTCATATTCGTGGTGGACTGGCTACTAAAGAAAAATACCTGCATCAGCATGAGTTGCAGCTTTAACGTGATTGAAATTTCCTTCTTCATCTGATAGAGTTATTTCATATAAATATGATTTGATATAACAAAAGAGGATTGTGGAAGATGAAGGGAAAGGAAGCTGGATTATTTGATAATAAAGCACTGGCATCGTTGATACTTCCATTACTTGTGGAGCAGTTCCTGGCAGTGTTGGTAGGAATGGCGGACTCGATCATGGTTGCAAGTGTAGGAGAAGCAGCGGTGTCAGGTGTTTCGCTGGTAGATAATGTTATGGTATTATTTATCAATCTGTTTGCAGCATTGGCTACAGGAGGTGCAGTGATTGCTGGTCAGTATCTCGGACAGGAGGATAGAAGATCTTCCGGGAAAGCTGCTACACAGCTAATCTGGTTTATGACGGCTGTGTCGTTCGGAATCATGGTGCTGATCTACCTTGGGAAAAATTTCATTTTGCATCAGATATTTGGCGCTATCGAGGCAGATGTCTGTGCACATGCAAATACATATCTGTTGATCGTAGCGGCATCGGTTCCATTTCTTGCAATTTATAATGGCGGTGCGGCAATTTTTCGAACCATGGGAAACTCAGGCGTATCCATGAAGGTCTCTGTTATCATGAATGCAATCAACTGTGGAGGAAATGCCCTGTTGATCTATGGTCTTCATTGTGGAACAGAAGGTGTGGCAATCCCTACATTGCTATCCAGAGCAGTGGCTGCAGTCTTGATCGTCATTCTGTTGTCGCGTACCAAAGGACCCATTCGGATAGAACGAAGTCTGCATATAAAATTTGATGGACGGATGATCAGAAGAATTCTGGGAATTGGTCTTCCAAATGGTATGGAGAACAGTATGTTCCAGCTTGGTAAGATCATGGTGCTCAGCCTGGTATCTACATTCGGAACCTCTGCAATAGCAGCAAATGCGGTCAGTAATGCGGTGGCGCAGTTCCAGATCCTGCCGGGAATGGCAATCAATCTGGCAGTAACAGCGGTGATTGCCAGGTGTATTGGAGCTGGAAGATATGATCAGGCAGAGTATTATACGAAGAAGCTTGTACTGCTGGTGTATTTTTGTCATATTACTGTAAACATATGTATCTGGCTGGCACTTCCGCTTATTTTAAAGGTATATAATCTGAGCCCGGAAACTGCGGATACCGCAAGGCAGATCCTGCATTTTCATGGAATCTGTGCCTCAATCGTATGGCCGGTGGCATTTACACTTCCCTGCACACTGCGTGCGGCAGGTGATGCCAAAGTGACCATGTACATTTCTATCGCGTCCATGTGGTTCTGCCGGATCGTTATGAGTTATGTTCTTGGAAAATATCTGGGAATGGGAGTCTTTGGCGTATGGGTCGCTATGATCTTTGACTGGTGTGTGCGGTTTGTGGCTATGACATTTCGCTATCGACAGGGAAAATGGAAGCAGATTGATTCCCTTGCATAAATTGTGCTTTAGGGCTTGTCAGAAAATGGCCTGTAAATTATAATAAATGGTAATTGAGAAAACCTAGGAGGAAATACGGATTGAACAGAGAAATGGTTATAGTTCTTGATTTCGGCGGACAGTACAACCAGCTGGTTGCCAGACGTGTCAGAGAGTGTAACGTATACTGCGAAATATATTCTTATAGAACCGATATCGAGAAGATCAAAGCAATGAATCCCAAGGGAATTATCCTGACAGGAGGACCTAACAGTTGTTATGAGCCGGATTCACCGACTTATACAGATGAGCTTTTCAAGCTTGGTATTCCAGTGCTTGGTCTTTGCTATGGAGCACAGCTCATGTCCCATGTGCTTGGTGGAAAAGTTGAGCGTGCAGATGTAAGAGAGTATGGAAAGACAAAAGTTCTGATTGATAAGAAAACATCTAAAGTATTTGAGGGAGTATCCCCAGAGACTATCTGCTGGATGAGCCATTTTGATTATATTTCCAAGATTGCACCTGGCTTCGAGATCACAGCACATACGGCAGACTGTCCGGTGGCAGCTGCTGAAAATGAGGCAGAGAAGCTGTATGCGATCCAATTCCATCCGGAAGTGCTTCACACTGCAGAAGGAACGAAGATGATTAATAACTTCGTGAAAAATGTCTGTGAATGTGCGGGCGACTGGAAGATGGATGCATTTGTAGAGCATACCGTAAAAGAGATCCGCGAGAAAGTTGGAAATGGACGAGTACTTCTTGCCCTGTCTGGCGGTGTGGATTCTTCTGTTGCAGCAGGACTTCTGTCCAGAGCAATCGGAAAACAGTTAACCTGTGTATTTGTGGATCACGGTCTTCTTCGTAAAGATGAAGGTGATGAGGTTGAAAATGTATTCGGACCGAATGGTCAGTTTGATCTGAATTTTATCCGTGTCAACGCACAGGAGAGATATTATAAGAAACTGGCCGGAGTCACCGAGCCGGAGGCAAAACGTAAAATTATCGGTGAAGAATTTATCCGTATTTTTGAAGAAGAGGCAAAGAAAATTGGTGCGGTTGATTTCCTCGCACAGGGAACCATCTATCCGGATGTGGTAGAAAGTGGTCTTGGAGGAGAATCCGCAGTGATCAAATCCCATCATAATGTAGGCGGACTTCCGGATTTCGTTGATTTCAAAGAAATCATCGAGCCACTTCGCGACCTGTTCAAAGATGAAGTACGTAAAGCAGGTCTGGAGCTTGGAATCCCAGAAAAACTGGTATTCCGTCAGCCATTCCCAGGTCCGGGTCTTGGCATCCGTATCATCGGTGAAGTAAATGCAGAAAAAGTACGTATCGTACAGGATGCAGATTATATTTATCGTGATGAGGTTGATAAAGCAGCAGAAGCTTACAAGAAAGAGCATGGAACTGCTCCGGCATGGATGCCGAACCAGTACTTTGCAGCCCTCACCAACATGCGTTCTGTTGGTGTTATGGGTGATGAGAGAACCTATGATTACGCAGTGGCATTGCGCGCAGTCAATACCATCGATTTCATGACCGCAGAGTCCGCTGAGATTCCATTCGCAGTTCTTCAGACTGTTATGAGCCGAATCATCAATGAGGTCAGAGGAGTCAATCGAGTATTCTATGATCTCACCAGTAAACCACCTGGAACGATTGAGTTTGAATAGACCCATCGTCCCGAAAAAGCTTGAATTTACAAGCTTTTTCGGGACTTTTTTTGCTTTGCTGACCGCATGTTGACCGCATGTTGCCACAAATGATATAATAATTATGATAACAAATAAAAATTATTTGTGGCAAAATGGAGAATAACCATGGAAATAGAAAAGCAGAAAGAATATTGGATAGACAACATTCCGGTCCGGATAAATGGAACCATTAAAAAAGTGCTGGACATGTATTATGATCTGAAAATCCCTAGAACGGAAATGCTGGAAGATTATTATGCCGTATTGAAATATAGAGACAGACTGGCGGAATCATTGAATCCATGGAAACACTATCGGAAAGATATAAAGAAGGAAAGTGTCGAGCGGGGAATGATGGCATCTGAGACAGCGTTTGAGCTGGGGGCAATGACACTACAGAAACAGAAGCCCACAGATGTTATCCGGTCAGCATTTTACAAGACAAGAAATGATTCCGGGGTTGAGTGCGATTTTCTTTTGAAGCAGTATATGGAACTGACTGCCATGGATCAGGATGCGCTGATCATCAATCCATCACCGGATATGATTTTAAGATTTGAGGAAGCTCGAACAGGAAAAGGAAGAAACTATTATGTTGTGCCGGATAAAATAGTAGCTGGATTGTATCAGATGCAGTTTCCGAGAGCTTGCTTTAAAAGTGTAACAGAGAGGGATGGGTTTCAAAAATCGTTTTCGACGATTCTGCTTGTCAGCCGGGATTACGATATCAAGAAAATGGATGACCTGCTGGGTTGGCTGGAGTGTTGCGAGAGAAGTGTGCTGGCGGAAGTGCCAAATGCCTATTTCGATAATACGATATATGGTGTTTTGGATTTTTTGAAAAGCTTTCATCTGGGGATTAGCGAGATAAGTATTATAGACAGTAAGGCGTTTATGACCACTCCCAAAAAGAAAGCTCTGGTATGGTTTCATGGTGTTGAAAGCAGGGAGAGCTTTTTGTTGCGTAATTGTAATTACGACAAAGAAAACAAAAAGCTGATCTACGAGGATGATGAATATATAGTTGCCAACAAAGAACTGACAGGAAAGTTATCCTTGATCCAACTGTGGAATAAGTGCAGGAAACCTGAAAAGGAAGAACAGGTGTCAGTCTATGGGGAAGCAGAAGAGTATGTTTTTTCAAAAGAAGTGCACTTGTTTTATAATATTTATTCTGAACGAAAAAACAGATTTGCAGGACGGGCATGGTATCGGAGATTAGAAAATGCTGATCAACAGAAATATGGAAAAAGAATCTCTCCATTGATTGAAAAAGGATTACGAGCTGAATCTAAGGAAGAAGTGGAGGCTGCATTATGGATGGTTGCACTGGATGCGAGGGTTTGTTCTTATATTCAAAATGATTTATTTGAGAGATATGTGTCTTGTAAGAGAAATATGACTTTAAAATCATTGTGGGTGTATTTGCGTTCTATCTTAAAATATGAAAGTAAATATGACGAGCATCTAATGATGGATCTCCTTGGACGGAAAAATGATGGGCTTAGTGCTTACATAAATGGAGTAAATACAGGGACGGAGTTGCTGGAAATGCTGGCGAAGAGGCTGCAGGTATCTGAAGAGGAAATACCGGCTGCATATATGGAACAGCTTTATTTATTATTCCAGGTTGCCCAGAGAGAAGACATTATTATATATAATCCTCTGAGCGAGAAAATGTATGAGGCCAGAAACTGGGCATCCAAGCGACAGCAGGACATCAGACAGGTGTTGGCTAAGAAGCATTTTTCCAATGCGGAAGAGGAGAAAATTTTTGATTTCTTGATTGAAAGAGAGTTTGATGTTGAGCTTGGAAGAGATGTGCCGCGGTGTGTAAAACAATCCATCTGGTTGCTAGGTGCGATCCGTCTTTTTTCCGGCATTTCCCTTCGAGAGGCATGTGCTTTGCGGTGGTCTGATTTCTGTGAAATCGAAGATACAAAAACATATCAGTTTCTGGTGAGCAAATTTCTGGATGCGGACCAGAAGATGATCACACATGCAGAGAAAAGTGATTGGAAACGCTTTCGGCGTGTTCCAGTGGCTCCTGTATTAAGTGAGCTTCTGATTATGCGAAAGAATTATTTGAATGAGCAGGGCATTTATGGGGAGGCGCTGGATTCGTCTACCATTATTCTTGGTGCGGAAGATATGAAAAATCTTAAGAAGAAAAATATAATCTGCAAGGTGAGTCGGGCACAGGAGTATTGTCGCAAGCTGGTAAAGGTTGCAAACATCCCGGAACAGTATCTCTTGCTGCCAGACGCGGATGGCGAACGGTATACCGACATCTACAAATATAATGGAGATATTTTTCTGTCGAATCTGCGTATGAGATTGAATCATGAGTGTAAAATGACTGCAGGACAGATATGCTACATTATTGGAGTCGAGGGAATAGATACACTTTCCCGTCATTATTGTGATTATTCGAACTCGCTGATGCAGTATGCGATGGTGGAAATGATGAATCGGTGGGCGGCAAAGTATCTATTAAAATTACAGGGGAAAGTTTCAAAGCCGAGTGAAAGCGGGACTGTACGGCTAAACAAGGTTCAGCAATTTAATGCAGAGAGTTCAATGTGTAACGAAGTGGATTTTGTGTTTGGCTCTGATGGAAAAGAGGAAAAGCAGATGGAGATAACTGTCGATTGTCAACATGGAGCAGAAGTTGAGGTTAAGAGATACAAGAGGTGAGTTATGGCACATACAGTAGTAGATGAAAGCTGGATCAGAGAGATTTACGACAATAATACAGACGGATATGTGTGTAATCTGACATTCTGCGGAGTTCTCGAACAATTATACAGAGCGATTTCTTTTAACTGGAAGTCGGCTAGTACGCGAAAATTGAATGCTGCAGCTTATAATAATATTATCCTTCCGGCATTGGCCAATCATGACAATAAACGGATCGGAGATTATACATACGAAGATTATGAGGATGCGATCCGAACGATCAGAAGTAGAGGATATGAAAAAGGTGGCGCACATTATCAATATTCGGAGTCAACGATTAAGGGTTTTGAGAATTTAATCTATTTGGTTGTGTTTCAGGCATCCGTGTATGGACTTTGCGCGAATGTACTGTGGGGAACCAGATATGTGATTGATGTTCCGACTGTTGAAAATAAAATTGAAGAGAAAGTGCGGCTGAAAAAATCTCTGGAAATAGACCAGGAGAAAAAGCTGACAAAAAGGCTGCTGGAAAGTGAAGAATTGCAGGGAGCAGAGGTAGGTGTTCTACTGATGCTCGCGCTGGGGCTGCGAAATGGAGAGGCTTGCGGAATTAATTACGGAGACATCAAAAGTCTTGATTATTATACCGAAGACAAAGTTGTATGGATCTATAAAAGCGTGATTCCCAAAAGTTCGAAATTGCAAAGTAGCGGAAAAACATGGAATACAGGAAGAATCATCCCTGTACCAGAAAAAGTATATGCCTTACTGGAGGAGCGGAAACAGAGGATTGCAGAGCACCTGCGTGAAAATGGGCTGGAAGAGGAAATTTGCGTGGATGAATTACCGGTGGTGTGTAAGGGATATTATTCGGTAGATGGGAATTATAAGAAACGTGCAACTGCCCAGGATATTACAGATACGGCAAAAACCTTATTTTCGGAAATCGGAATGGAGCCTCGACAGTTGGCATATCTGGAAAATGAACTGGCACAGAATAATCTGGCTCAAATCGTAAATGAGAAAGATGCAACAGCATACCTGCTGCGAAGAAATTATGCAACGCATCTTAGTATATTGGGTCTTTCCGTTGCAGAAATACAGTATTTGATAGGACATGACGTAGAAGATGCTTATGAAGTAAGAAATGAATTTGTTGATGAAGACAGGCTACATCTGATGGCTGTAAAATTGCGGAAGAGGCCGTTGCTGAATCACATTGAGGATAGAAACGAAACTCTGAATGTTTGCATAGAATCAGGAGATGAAGTCCGGATTACCATAAAAGGTAATGAGCCTATGGACGGAATCAAAGTGAAAATATCAGAAAAAGATTCTGGCAAAGATGGGGATATGACTGTGCGTTACTATTCGGATAGCTGCAAGCATGATTATGGGAGGGCTGTGGATATCACGAAGGAATATCATAGACTCTATGGAGGAAAGCGAAAGAAACGATAATAGAATCAGCAGCCGGTACCGGAGAGGGTATGTGGCTGCTGATTAGCGATTACTGCAAGAATTATTTGGATGATAAAGGAATTGGAAATACCTGTTTTGGGGTCACTGCGGTGGCGGCATATAATCCACAGCAGTTAGTGCAATACTCTTCGGAGGATTTGCAATAGTATCCTTTGCATTGACATCTATCAATATACTCCCAATCAATACCAGCAATTAAGGCTTGAGTGGTCTTTTTTGGGCGGTACAATTTATTTGAAATGGAACAAGACTCTTTACTATAAAGTTTGTCTAAAATCGCTTTGTAGACAGAAGAGGTCTTTGCCTGCAACACAAATCTAACACTACGATTTCGGCCGAAATAAATTGTAAATAGAAAATATTTGCGTTCAAGATTATATGATGTAATACCAACTTGTAAAATGCGCGCACCTAAATTATAAGATTTTTTATCATCAAAAAACAGTTTGGCCCATTTGAAGTGAAGAAAATAGTCGGACAAAGTATATTTGCCAAACCTCTCATATGGGCGCATACTATCAAGCCCTGCTTCATAGATTTGCTTAAGCGACGAATATACAATAGCATGCAGTTCATCAGCAGATATAGAAGTAGAATTAGATGAACTATATTTTTGAGGCAAATCTTCCACCTTTTTTTGAACGCGTGGTGTGCTGCAGTGGCATATAGGACCTATTAGACTAACAGGAGACTCGGAAGCCGAAAAGGAATGATATTTGCCTGTTTCCTCAATTTTTTGACATCTCTGGTCGCGATGCTTTTGACCCTTGTAGCGAACGAAAGAGCAAGTACCTTTATGGTTTTCGCGACGAAATACTTTGCATAAACAGTAGGGACAAAGATATGTAGTATGGGACAATGCGTCGTATGCAGCCACTCGCTTACCTTCATCATCGAGAGCATAAGGGATACCTACACGATTAGGATTTTCAGAGATTTCGGGTATCATAATTGACCTCCTTAGCTGTTGTATGCGCCTATTATACATGATTCTTAGCGGATTGCAAGCAACGGAAATTAAGGTTAATGACAGCCACAAAACGCTTATAATTTCAACAAAAAACTGCCATATCGCAACATCAATTTGCAATACAGCAGCTCAAACAGTTCACATATTCTCTCGGATTTTCTGGAAAACCAGTTCTCTTGTAAAATCACTTACTGAAATATTATGTGCATCACAGTAAGCTTTAATTTCATCCCGTTCTTCCACAGAAACACGATATCGCATTTCGGCGAATTTGCCTTTACATTTTTCTTTATATTTAGTATTCGCTTTTCTTTGTGCGTCAGTCGCCATAATATTCACCTTACAAAATAGATTACATCCGCGGCTATACAAAATAACCATATAACCGCGGAGATTTTCGTGCAATAATGCTATTGATATAACCGCGGCTATATATTATTATATAACCAGAAAATAAATAACGGCGATGCAACGGAGTTAGGGCCTCCGATGCATCTATGAGGTGTCCTACCACCACACAACAGCAAAACTGCGCCGTTACAATGATTATACAGGATAAATCTGATCATTGCAACGCATAGAAATCCGGAAGCAAAATATTTCACTTAACTTGTGTACACCGTGTACACAAGTTAGAGACAGATGCAGGATCATTGTCATACCGTGTGGGAATCATCTCCTCACGGTATTTATTTTTCTCAATTTTAAGGAGGAAAGACAATGAGTGCAAAAAATTATTTAACAGCAAGTGATGTATCGGAGTATATGGGTATCTCAATTCCCATGGCTTACAAAATTATCCGAAGACTGAATGATGAACTGAAATCCAATGGATACATTACCATATCCGGAAAAGTCAACAGAGTTTATTTTGAGCAGAAGACCTTTGGTTTCTCTAAGTGCTAGGGAGGATGTATGCCGGTATATAAGGATGAAAAGACCAATACCTGGTATTCAAAATTTCGCTATAAGGACTGGACAGGTAAGACCAGAGACAAGATGAAACGCGGTTTTACAACCAAGAGAGATGCACAGAAATGGGAAAATAATTTCAAGGTGTGTTTGGCTGGCAATCTGGATATGTCCTTTGGAGAATTTGTGAAAATATATAAGGAAGAACGATTTCCACGGCTAAAAGAGAGTACCAGGGTGATGAAGGAAAATGTGATAGCAACACATATTCTGCCATATTTTGAGACACGTAGAATAAATGAGATATCTTCCACAGACATTATCAAATGGCAAAATGAGTTGTTGACGGCAATTAATCCGAATACAGGAAGAACATATGCGAAGAGCTATTTGAAGACGATCCATAATCAAATCAATGCTATTTTCAATTATGCGTGCCGTTACTATAAATTACGTGAAAATCCTGCATCGATTGCAGGTGGAATTGGAAGTGAGGATGAGATTGCAATGGAATTCTGGACATTGGATGAGTATTTAAAGTTTTCAGAAGAAATGATGACGGAGCCGATTGCCTATTATGCATTTCAGATTTTGTACTGGCTTGGTTGCCGGGAAGGGGAAATGCTGGCGCTCACAAAGGCGGATTTTGATCTGAAGGGTAAAATAT
>UMCM01050084.1_pt1 | contig 11390 bp, 9 predicted proteins | sample 1964231 | NCBI WGS metagenome assembly UMCM01 (sample SAMEA4835968, study PRJEB28245) | human gut metagenome | biome: gut microbiome; material: fecal sample | place: Denmark | collected 2008
TAACTTATTATGGAGAAAAAATATCAATAAAGAACTTTTCTGTGGATTTTATGAAAATGAGGGATTATACTTGTGTGAACCCAAAGAAATGGGGAGAAAAAAATAAGAGAAAACAAGGAGGAAGATACAAGATGGATTGTTTAAAATTTTTATCAAAATCTAATATGAAGAAAAGTGGACTTTTTGCAGCAGGTGTTTTGTTTGGCACAGCAGGAATTAAAGTACTTGCAAGTGATGATGCAAAAAAAGTATACACAGGATGTACAGCAGCAGTGCTTCGTGCAAAAGAATGTGTAATGAAGACAGCAGCAAAAGTACAGGAGAACGCAGAGGATATTTATGCTGAGGCTCAGCAGGTAAACGAAGACAGAGCCGCAAAGGCAGAAGCTGTAGCAGATGCAGAAGAGGTAGCTGAAGAAACAGCAGAAGAGACAGAAGAAGTTAAAGAGGAAGAAGCGTAAGATCATGAAGTTTTTAATCAAGCATGATATTAAAGGCAGAATCCGTGTGCAGATGTGCCAGACGAGAATGTCATTTACACAGGCAGATATGCTGCAATATTATCTGGAAGACAGAGAGTATATCCATGCAGTGAAGATTCAGGTGCGAACACAGGGCGTGGTGATTCAATATGAAGAAAGTGCGAGAGCACAAGTGATCGATGACCTGCGTGCATTTGGATATGACAGAGTGACGGTTCCTGAGAGCTATCTGGAAAAATCGGGCAGAGAGTTAAATCAGGAGTACTGGGATAAGCTGGTCAACAAAGTCATCCTGCATTTCGGCAATAAATTCTTCATGCCACTGCCAATCCGTACAGCGATTGCAACTGTGAAATCAGTAAAATATATCTGGCAGGGTGTTCGTACACTTGCAAAAGGTAAGATTGAAGTGCCGGTTCTCGATGGAACAGCAATTGCAATTTCCATGTTACGTGGAGATATAAATACAGCAAGTTCTGTCATGTTCCTGCTCGGTATTGGTGAAGTACTGGAAGAGTGGACGCATAAGAAGTCGGTAGATGATCTGGCAAGAAGCATGTCACTGAATATCAGTAAAGTATGGCTGGTAACAGATGGAAAAGAAGTTCTTGTCAATGCAACGAAGATCCAGCCGATGGACGAAGTTCGTGTGCATGTCGGCAATGTAATTCCGTTTGATGGTGTTGTGACAGCCGGAGAGGCGATGGTCAATCAGGCATCCCTGACAGGTGAATCTGTTCCGGTGAGAAAATGTGAAGACCGTTATGTTTATGCCGGTACAGTGGTAGAAGAAGGCGAACTGACTGTCCGTGTCAAAGAGACGAATGGTTCCAGCAAGTTTGAGAAGATTGTGACAATGATCGAAGAATCTGAGAAACTTAAATCTTCTCTGGAGAGCAAGGCAGAGCATCTTGCAGATCGTCTTGTGCCGTATACATTTGCGGGAACATTTGCAACCTATTTTCTCACAAGAAATGTGACGAAAGCATTGGCTGTTCTGATGGTTGACTTCTCATGTGCATTGAAACTTGCAATGCCGATTTCCGTATTGTCTGCAATCCGTGAAGCGAGTGAACACAGCATTACGGTCAAGGGTGGAAAATATCTGGAAGCCATGGCAGAAGCTGAGACGATCGTATTTGACAAGACAGGAACGCTGACAAAAGCACAGCCGACAGTTGCTGAGGTTGTTTCTTTTGATGGCAGAGAGCCAAAAGAATTACTGCGTATTGCCGCATGTCTGGAAGAACATTTCCCACATTCTATGGCAAAAGCAGTTGTGAAAGCTGCAAAAGAGCAGAATCTTGTACACGAAGAATTACATTCAAAAGTAGAATATATTGTTGCACATGGAATCTCTTCCAAGATCGAGGAAAAGAAGGTTGTGATCGGAAGTTACCATTTCGTATTTGAGGATGAGAACTGCAAAATTCCGGAAGGAATGCAGGAGAAGTTCGCTACACTGCCGGATGAATATTCTCATTTGTATATGGCGATCGAGCAGGAGCTTGCGGCCGTTATCTGTATTGAAGATCCGATCCGTGAGGAAGCGAGAGAAGTGGTTGCAAGACTGAAAGAAGTCGGACTATCCAAGGTTGTTATGATGACAGGAGACAGTGACCGGACAGCGAAAGCGATTGCTGCAAGAGTTGGTGTTGACCGGTATTTCTCAGAAGTACTGCCGGAAGATAAGGCGAACTTTATCGAAGCTGAGAAGAAAGCCGGAAGAAAAGTCATCATGATTGGCGATGGAATCAATGATTCGCCGGCACTGTCAGCAGCAGATGTTGGCATTGCGATCAGTGATGGTGCTGAGATTGCAAGAGAGATCGCAGACGTGACGGTCGGAGCAGACAGCTTACATGAGATCGTGACACTGAAAGAATTAAGTGACCGGTTAATGAGCCGGATCCATGGCAATTACAGAAGTATTGTCGGAATTAATACAGGACTGATCCTGTTAGGCGTGATGGGCGTGATACCGCCGACAACATCCGCACTTTTACATAATTCTTCAACTTTATATATCAGTTTAAAGAGTATGAAAAATCTGTTGCCGGAATAGGCAGCAGATTTTTTTATGGCGACGAGGAAAATGCGATGCTTTAATAATTTCTTAATTTTCTATAAAAAGGAGCTTTTTATAGAATTTTTCGCTATAATAAAAAGATAAGGCTGAAAAGAAGGAGAATACTACATGTTACAAATCCAACATATATGCAAGGAATACCGGACAGCGAATCTCGTCCAGAAAGCACTGGATGATGTGAGCCTGAATCTCAGGGATAATGAATTTGTTGCAATTCTTGGACCGAGCGGTTCTGGTAAGACAACGCTTCTGAACATTATCGGCGGGCTGGACCGCTACGACAGTGGTGATCTGGTGATTAATGGAATATCGACGAAAAAATACAAGGACAGAGACTGGGATTCATATCGGAACCATACGATTGGATTTGTGTTTCAAAGTTATAATCTGATTCCACATCAGACGGTACTGTCAAATGTGGAACTTGCACTGACGATTTCAGGAATCGGCAAGGAAGAGCGGAGAAAACGTGCGATAGAAGCACTGGAGCAGGTAGGACTCGGAGAACAGTTACATAAGAAGCCGAACCAGATGTCCGGGGGACAGATGCAGCGTGTCGCGATCGCGAGAGCGCTTGTCAATGATCCGGATATTTTACTGGCAGATGAGCCGACCGGTGCGCTGGACAGCGAGACAAGCGTACAGGTTATGGATCTTCTGCGTGAAGTGGCAAAAGACCGCCTGGTTGTAATGGTTACGCACAATCCGGAGCTTGCGCAGGAGTACGCAACGAGGATTGTGAAGTTAAAAGATGGAAAGATCCGCTCGGATTCCGATCCATATATTCCGAAGCAGGATGAAGAGAAAGTTCCGGTTCATCAGAACATGGGCAAATCTTCTATGTCATTTTTAACGGCGCTTGCACTTAGCTTTAATAACCTGAAGACGAAGAAGGCGCGAACACTTCTGACTGCATTTGCAGGTTCCATCGGAATCATCGGAATTGCACTCATTTTGGCACTTTCGACCGGAGTGAATGATTATATCCAGTCGGTGGAAGAAGATACGCTTTCTGAATATCCGTTGCAGATCCAGAGCACCGGATTTGACATTTCTTCAATGATCGTCGGAATGAGCGGTAATGACAGTGATTCAGACAGTGCAAAAGATAAAAAAAGTACAACGAATACAAAAAACAAAGCAGATCAGCAGGTGAAAATTTTCAAAAATGTGACGGAAATGTTCAGCAAGATGAATTCCAATGACCTCAAGTCTTTGAAGAAGTATCTGGACAGTGATCAGTCGGATGTTCGAAAATATACGAAATCTATCGAATATTCCTATAATATAACACCACAGATCTACAGAGATACTGGCAAGAAGATCCGTAAAGTGAATCCGGATCAGTCATTTGCGGCAATGGGACTTGGCTCCTCCGTTGGAACGAACAGTATGATGTCCAGTATGATGAGCACCAATGTATTTTACCGGATGCCGGATAACCCGGATTTGTATAAGGGGCAGTATAACATTAAGGCAGGACGCTGGCCGCAGGATTATAACGAGTGCGTTCTTGTGCTGACACCGGATGGAAGTATGAGTGATTTTCTTCTGTATACACTGGGACTTCGTAATATCAAAGAGCTGGATGATATGGTCCAGAACTTTATCGACGAGAAGAATATAAAGATGCCGGGAGATATTGGAAAATATACTTACCGTGATATTATGAATGCGAAGTTCAAGCTGGTAAACGCTTCGGATTATTATCAGTATGACAGCAAATATAAGGTCTGGAAGGATAAGTCCGGTAATCAGAGTTATCTGAAGAAACTGATGAAAAATGCGGAAGATATAAAGATTGTCGGTGTTGTACAGCCGAAAAAGGGCGGAAAAGCTGCATCACTGACACCGGGAATTAACTATCCGGCTTCGCTTGTACAGCATACGGTACAGGAAGCAAAGAACAGTAAGATCGTAAGAGAGCAGTTGAAAAATAAGAAAAAAGACATTTTCACCGGAGAAAAGTTCGGAAAGCCTGATAAGAAAAAAGGCATGGATATGAATTCTATGTTTGCGGTTGATCAGGATGCGTTAAAAAATGCTTTCGGTATGGATACAAGTGCATTTTCAGGCAGTATGAAGAATGCATTTTCCGGGGATTCCCTAAATATGCAGAAATTATTTGAAAGTGCCGGAAAGTCTATGGATCTGTCGAAAATGATCGATTTAGACAAAATTGCAATGAACCTTGAAGATATGCCGGATCTGCAGTTGGATGATATGGTGAAGAATCTGCAGGTCGCAGTAAAACCGGGTGGTATGGAGAAGTTATCGGCAAGTCTGATGCTTGGCTATAATGAGTATGTGAAGACACATCCGGAAGCGGATTATTCGAGTTTGGACAGTGCGTTTGCGGCATATCTGAAGACGGACAGTGCGCAGACAATCCTTAAGACGAATATGAAAGCTATTTTGAAAAAGCAGGGAAAAGTAACGCTTACGACCGAACGTATGCAGGAACTTGTCACAGATGTGCTGAAAGGCTTCCAGCAGTATGAGAAGGCAAACAACCTGACGGATCCTGATAAATTCAGTGAATATTTGCAGGCATATCTGAAAACAGACGGTGCAGTGAGTATCATGAATACGTGGGCGGACAAAGTATTTGCGGATATGGATATCCAGATTACGGATGCAGAGATGGATAGTCTGTCTTCACAGTTGTCAGCAGGATATCTGGTGTATGCGAAGAAAAATAACAAGCCTGATCCGACGAAGATGGGACAGTATTTTCTGGATTATATCAGCACGCCGGATGGTCAGAAATACCTGGCAGCAGGACTTACGCAGGCAATCGACATGGATAAACTGGAAAAACAGATTTCCAAATCTATGGGAACTTATATGAAAGGGGCGATGGGAACATACAGCAAAGCATTGTCGAAAACATTGCAGAAACAGATGACTTCTGCGATGAAGCAGATCACCAGTCAGATGACAAAAGGTATGCAGATAGCAATGACACAGGCAATGTCAAATATCGGTACGCAGCTTCAGGATGCCATGAAGATTGATCCTTCAGCATTTGCCAAAGCATTTAATATGAATATGAGCCAGGATGATCTGATGGAACTGTTTATGTCAATGAGTGGTCAGGAAAAGGCAACTTACGAAGGAAATTTGCAGAAACTTGGTTATGCTGATTTTGCGAAGCCGAGTACGATATCCCTGTATCCGAAGAATTTCGACGCAAAAGCAAAGGTTGTCGATATTCTGGATAATTATAATAAAAAGATGGAAAAAGCCGGAAAAGATGAACAGGTAATCACCTATACGGATATTGTGGGTACAATGATGAATTCGGTAACAGATATTATTAATATCATCAGTTATGTACTGATCGCATTTGTGGCAATTTCGTTGATCGTATCTTCGATCATGATCGGTGTTATTACTTATATCAGTGTACTGGAACGTAAGAAGGAGATCGGAATCCTGCGTGCAATCGGAGCATCCAAAGGAAATGTTTCACAGGTGTTTAATGCCGAGACATTTATCATTGGTCTCTGTGCAGGGCTTATGGGAATCGGACTGACGCTTCTGATTCTTGTTCCTGCAAACATGGTGATTCATACACTGACAAATAATACCAATATAAATGCAGTCCTTCCGGCTGTGCCGGCGCTTGTGCTGATCGTGCTGAGTGTCATTCTGACACTTCTTGGCGGACTGATCCCGTCCAGAAAAGCAGCAAAGAGTGATCCGGTGACAGCACTCCGGACGGAATAAAAGTATTTGAGAAAAGTGGTTAAGAGCGATTTTGTGGCAACGCTTTAGACAGAAAAGTGGTTAAGAGCGATTTTGTGGCAACGCTTTGGACAGAGTAAGAGTATAAGTAGAATGAGAGTGCAGGAAAATAAAAACAAGAAGGTGAACAGACAATGAAGAAAGAGCTGGAATATTTCGCTATTGAGGGGGCATTTGGCGGAAATCAGGACTGGTTCAGTAATGTAGTTATGAATATGGGGGCTGTGCTGCGGCAACGGCGTGCGACAGCTGTATCTATTTTGCAAAATATATGGGAATGCGTGCATTGTATCCCTACGATATCAACAATCTGACAAAAGAAGATTACAAGCGGTTCAGCCAGGTGATGAAGCCTTACATCCGTCCAAGAGTGGGCGGTGTCCGCAAATTATCCTGGTATGTGGATGGGTTCAGCAAATATATAGCGGCTGTGCAGGCGAAGCTGGATATAGAAGAAGCCGGATTTTTAAATATACGTATGCAGGAAATATCCGGTGATGTAGAATATGCAGAGGCATACCGGCGGATCAAGAGCCAGATCGATGCAGGACTTCCGGTTCCGTATCTGATGTTGAAACATAAGAATACCGAAGAATTTAAGGATTTCACATGGCACTGGTTCCTGGTTGTCGGTTATGAAGAGAAGGATGAAGATATGCTCATCCGTATTGCGACATATGGCGAGGAAATTTGGCTGTCGCTCCGGAAGATGTGGGCCACCGGCTATGAGGAAAAAGGCGGGATAGTGTTGTATACGATTTAATTTTTAATTTGGGACGGGGATTTTCTAGAAAATCCCCGTCCCAAATTAAAATTCCCCTGTCCCTTTTTAGAAAATCCCTGTCCCCTCTTTACGAAAAACTGTTTTTCAGTTACAATAATAGCCGAGTATGTAAAATTACAGGAAAAAGTGAGGATATAAAAAATGGCAAATCCAGTAGTTACAATTGAAATGGAAAATGGAGATATTATGAAAGCGGAGCTGTATCCTGAGATTGCACCGAATACAGTAAATAATTTCGTTTCTCTCGTTAATAAAGGATTCTACAACGGACTGATCTTTCATCGTGTGATCAGTGGATTCATGATCCAGGGCGGATGTCCGGATGGAACAGGAATGGGTGGTCCGGGATATACGATCCGTGGCGAATTCATGCAGAATGGTTATGCGAACAGCCTTGCGCACACAGAAGGTGTACTGTCTATGGCAAGAGCCATGCACCCGGATTCAGCAGGATCCCAGTTTTTCATCATGCACAAGAACTCCCCACATCTGGACGGCGCTTATGCTGCATTTGGTAAGATCATCGAAGGTATGGATGTGGTAAATAAGATTGCTGCAACCGATACAGATTACAGTGACAGACCGTTAGAAGAACAGAAGATGAAGAGTGTAACGGTTGAGACATTTGGAGAGACTTATCCTGAGCCGGAGAAAGTTTCATAATAAGATGAAAGAAACAAAGAAGACCGTGTGCTGCACCTTGCCGGGTGCAGCCTGATATTTTATGGCTGGAGGCATATAACAGATGGATATGGTTCAGACAGATAATCTGATATTTGAATATGAGAAGCGGGATGAAGAAGGTAACGTGACCGGAACGTACCGCGCAATTGACGGGGTGAATATAAACGCCAGAGAAGGGCAGTTTATTGCCATTTTGGGACATAACGGTTCCGGAAAATCAACGCTGGCAAAGCATATGAATGCAATATTAGTTCCAACCGGCGGCACGATGTGGGTGAGCGGCTGGAATACAAAAGAACCGGAGCATCTGTGGGATGTCAGACAGTCGGCGGGAATGGTATTTCAGAATCCGGACAATCAGATCATCGGAACAGTTGTGGAAGAAGATGTAGGATTCGGTCCGGAGAACCTTGGAGTTCCAACAGATGAGATCTGGACACGTGTGGAAGAAAGTCTGAAAGCAGTCGGCATGCTGGAATACAGACACCATTCGCCAAACAAGCTGTCCGGCGGACAGAAGCAGCGTGTGGCAATTGCGGGCGTAGTGGCGATGGAGCCGAAGTGTATCGTGCTTGATGAGCCTACCGCGATGCTGGATCCGGTCGGAAGAAAAGAAGTTCTGAAAACAGTTCAGAAGTTAAGAAAAGAGAAACATGTGACGGTGATCCTGATCACGCACTATATGGAAGAAGTCATCGATGCGGATCAGATCTATGTTATGGATCATGGTCATGTAGTTATGCAAGGAACACCGAAGAAGATATTTTCGCAGGTAGATAAATTAAAAGAGTACCGCCTGGATGTACCGCAGGTGACACTCCTTGCAGATACACTTCGTAAACAGGGAGTGGATATTCCGGAAGGAATTCTGCGAAAGGAAGAGTTGGTGGAAGCATTATGTCGATTAAATTAGAACATTTGAATTATGTATACAGTGCAGGAACCGCCTACGAAAAACAGGCATTGAAGGATGTATGTCTGGAAATTCCGCACGGAGAATTTGTAGGGATCATCGGTCATACAGGATCGGGAAAATCCACGCTGATTCAGCATCTGAATGGACTGGTAAAGGCGACATCCGGTGCACTTTATTATGATGGTAAGAATATTTACGAACCGGGATATAATATGCGTGAACTGAGAAATCAGGTCGGACTTGTATTTCAGTATCCGGAGCATCAGCTTTTTGAAGTGGATGTTATGAGTGATGTCTGCTTTGGGCCGAAGAATCAGGGACTGAATCCGGATCAGTGTATGGAATGTGCGCTGGAGGCATTGAAACTTGTTGGATTAAAAGAAAAATATTACAATTCTTCGCCTTTCGAACTCTCGGGTGGGCAGAAAAGACGTGTAGCGATTGCAGGCGTGCTTGCCATGCATCCGAGGGTACTTGTACTGGATGAACCGACAGCGGGACTGGATCCGAAAGGACGTGATGACATTCTGGATCAGATCGCTTATCTGCATACGCAGAGAGATATGACAGTTATTCTGGTGTCCCACAGTATGGAGGATATTGCCAGATATGCTGATCGTATTATCGTTATGAATAAAGGCGAAGTGATGTACAATGACTGCCCGCGCAAGGTATTTGAACATTATCGGGAGTTGGAGCAGGTAGGGCTTGCAGCACCGCAGGTAACTTATATTATGCATGATCTGAAAGAACAGGGATTTGCAGTGGAACCAAATGTAACAACCGTGGAAGAGGCGGCTGCGCAGATTAAGAAGGCACTGGAGAAGAGAAAATGATTCGAGATATTACAATAGGACAATATTATCCGGCAAAAAGCGTGGTCCACAGACTGGATCCGAGAGTAAAACTGATATGTACACTGCTGTATCTGATCTCGCTTTTCTTATTCAGCAGTATTCCGGGATATCTTGTGGCAACGGTATTTCTGATCTGTGTGATCCACATTTCCAAAGTTCCTTTTTCTTATATTGTAAAGGGACTGAAGCCGGTGATCATGCTGCTTATGATCACAGTATTATTTAACCTGTTTCTGACAAGACAGGGAGACGTGCTGTTTCATGCATGGATCTTTACAATCACAGAAGGTGGTCTTCGTACTGCGGTATATATGGCAATCCGGCTTGTTTATCTGATTATTGGTTCTTCGCTGATGACATTTACGACAACACCGAATGAGCTGACAGATGGGATCGAAGCGGTGCTTCATCCACTGAATAAGATTCATGTGCCGGTACATGAGATTGCAATGATGATGTCAATCGCACTCCGGTTTATTCCGATTTTGCTGGAAGAGACAGATAAGATCATGAAAGCACAGCTTGCAAGAGGTGCGGATTTCGAGAGCGGTAATATACTGCAGAGAGCGAAAAGCATGGTGCCGATCCTGGTACCGTTGTTTGTATCGGCATTCCGCCGTGCAAATGACCTTGCGATGGCGATGGAAGCCAGGTGCTACAGGGGCGGCGATGGGCGCACGAAGATGAAGCCACTTCGCTATAAGAGCAGAGATTATGCGGCTTATATCATTGTGATTGCATATGTGGTCGCAGTGGTCGCGATTGGTCGTGGTGTGCAGTTGCATATCTGGGTATTTTAAATAAGCGGTGATGGCATCAACAAAAGAATCAATGTGAAATGATGGCAGTATTTTTAAAGTTCCAGGAGAACATAAATGAGCAGAAGAGTGAAATTAACGGTTGCCTATGACGGTACGGATTACTGCGGATGGCAGATTCAGCCGAATGGAATCACCGTAGAAGAAGTATTAAATAAAAAAATCAGTAAGCTGACGGGAGAGGATATCCGGATCATCGGAGCAAGCCGTACAGATTCCGGTGTGCATGCACTGGGAAATGTTGCCGTTTTTGATACGGAGTCTTCCATTCCGCCGGAGCGCATGGCTTATGCATTGAATCAGAAACTGCCGGATGATATTGTCATCCGGCAGTCTTGTCAGGTACCGGATGACTGGCATCCGCGTTATCAGGATCATGTAGTTAAAACATATGAATATCACATTTGTAATGCGCCGGTGCAAAATCCGCTGAAACGAAGATACAGTACACATGTTTCGTTCCCGATGGATGTAGAAGCGATGAAAAAAGGTGCAGCGTATCTGATCGGGGAGCATGATTTTGTGAGTTTCTGCAATATTAAGACAAACGTGGAAGACACAGTGCGTACGGTATATGCGCTGGATATCATGCAGGAAGGGGAAGACATTACCCTTCGAATCACGGGAAATGGATTTCTCTATAATATGGTCCGTATCATTGCCGGGACGCTTATACGTGTCGGTAGGGGATTTTACGAACCGGAACGGGTAAAAGAGATTCTGGATGAGAAAGTCCGTACAGCAGCAGGCGTTACAGCACCGCCGAACGGACTTGTACTTGTGGAAATCGGCTATGATGATTCGGAAAATGGTGGATATTCCGAAGAAGAACGAAGATAAATGTGGAAAAGTCAGCAAAAAGAGCAGGAGATTAAGATGTATTACGTAGGAATTGATATTGGTTCAACCGCTTCTAAAGTAGTTGTGCGTGGAGAAAAAGAATTACATTTCGTTTTGCCAACAGGATGGAGCAGTAAGGAGACCTGTCAGATCATTAAAGAAAAATTAGA
>UMCM01060084.1_pt1 | contig 11367 bp, 9 predicted proteins | sample 1964231 | NCBI WGS metagenome assembly UMCM01 (sample SAMEA4835968, study PRJEB28245) | human gut metagenome | biome: gut microbiome; material: fecal sample | place: Denmark | collected 2008
GTGATGGCGGATACAACTTCGGATTTGTGGGAGAAAAACAATGGCTAAATACAAACTTGGCGAGATATGTGAAATCGTATCAGGTAGCACTCCCAAGACGGGTATTGCAGAATACTGGGATGGAAATTTGAAATGGATTACCCCGGCCGAAATAGATGATGAATCATATATTATCACTGATAGCGCACGAAAATTAACTGAGCTTGGAGTCAAAAAAACAGGTCTTTCATCTTTCCCCTCTGGAACTGTTATCCTTTCATCGAGAGCGCCAATTGGAAAAGTTGCTATTGCGGGTTGTGAGATGTATTGTAACCAAGGATTCAAAAATCTTATCTGTTCGGACAGGATAAACAATCGATATTTATATTGGTTTCTAAAAGGGAACACCGCATATCTCAATTCACTTGGTCGTGGTGCGACTTTCAAAGAAATATCTAAAAAGATTGTATCCGACATCGAAATCAATGTGCCAGAAATTAGTCAACAGTTAGCTGCTGTTGATGCTTTAGAACGTGTATCGGAAATTATTCGATTGCGCAAAAATCAACTTCAAAAGCTGGACGAGCTTATCAAAGCTCGATTTGTCGAACTGTTTGGCGACCCGATTTCTAATCCGCACGGGTTTGATAAGGTAGACTTGTCTGAATTGGCAGATATCAAAATCGGCCCATTTGGTTCGTTATTGCATAAGGGAGACTACATTGAGGGCGGATACGCCTTGCTGAATCCGTCACATATTATTGACGGAAAAATTGCACCAGATAGTGAACTGACTGTGTCTCGTGAAAAATACGAGGAATTATCAGCATATCACCTGAAAGCAGGCGATGTTGTAATGGGTAGACGAGGCGAAATGGGTAGATGTGCAGTTGTTCCCTGCGATGGCTATTTATGCGGTACTGGTAGCTTGCTGATAAGAACAAAGGGAGATGTTACGGCTGATTACATTCAAAAGATAATATCTTTTCCGTCATTCAAGAAGGCCATTGAAGATATGGCGGTTGGCCAGACAATGCCTAACTTGAACGTTCCTATTGTATCAAAATTCCAAATCATTAAGCCACCTATTGAAGTTCAGCATAGTTATTATGCCTTCGTCGAACAGACCGACAAATCAAAAGTTGCCGTACAGAAGTCCTTGGACGAAGCGCAGCTTTTGTTTGACAGCTTGATGCAGCAATATTTCGGCTAAAATAAGTAAATACGGGCTTATGCCGGAGCAGGACGATGGTACACAGAAAAGGAGTGTACCATCATGGAAGAAAAGCTTGTCACAATTCTCAACGAAATGGCGGAATATTTGAGCATTGCCCAGATGAAAAAGCTGCAAGAAGTGCTGCTGAAAAATCTGGCAGAAAACAAACCGCAAAAAGCGGAAATTTCCAACGCAGAATATCTGCAAATGTTTCTGGATGCCAAGAAAATTGAAGGTTGCTCTGAAAGAACGCTGCAATATTACCGTGTTACGGTGGAACGAATGCTGCAAAGTATTACCACGCCCATCCGAAAAATATGCACGGAAGAAATTCGCAGTTATCTTTCGGGGTATCAGCAAATCAACGGCTGTGGCAAGGTGACTGTGGATAATATTCGCCGTAACATTTCCAGCTTTTTCTCATGGCTGGAAGAAGAGGATTATATCCTCAAAAGCCCTATGCGGCGAATCCACAAAATCAAGACAAAACAACAGGTTAAAGAAACGATCTCGGACGAAGCCATTGAGCAACTGCGCGACCATTGCGCCTGTGCGCGTGATTTGGCGATGATCGACCTGCTGTATTCCACAGGCATCCGTGTTGGTGAATTGGTAAATCTGAACATTGACGATGTGAATTTTGAAGCCCGCGAGTGTGTGGTATTTGGCAAGGGTGATAAAGAACGCCGCGTATATTTCGATGCAAAGGCAAAATTGCACCTACAAAATTATCTAAAGCACCGCACGGACCGCAACCCCGCCCTGTTTGTTACTTTGGACGCACCACATGACCGCCTAAAAATCAGCGGCGTGGAGGTTCGTCTGCGGGAACTGGGGCGCAGCGTCAATTTGGTAAAAATTCACCCGCATAAATTCCGCCGCACGATGGCAACCCGCGCCATAGATAAAGGTATGCCGATTGAACAGGTGCAAAAAATCCTCGGTCATTCGCAAATTGATACCACTATGCAGTATGCCATGGTCAACCAAACCAACGTCAAAGCCTCCCACCAGAAGTTTATCGCCTGATACAACTTCGGATTTGTGGGAGAAAAACTATGAGAGTAACGCTTGGAGATGTTTGTGAAAAGGGTTCGTCAAACCTCAAGCAATCTGATGTGATAAATAAAACTGGTGCGTATCCAATCTATGGTGCCGCGGGGTATCTAGGAAATGTTGATTTTTATCACCAAGATAAGCCCTATGTCGCAGTAGTTAAAGACGGTGCGGGTATCGGAAGAACAACACTTCACCCCGCAAAATCCTCGGTTATCGGCACAATGCAATATCTGTTGCCCAAAAGCAATGTGCTACCCGAATATCTTTACTATGTTGTGCAATATATGCACTTAGAAAAGTATTTCACCGGGGCAACGATTCCGCATATATATTTCAAAGACTACAAAGCAGAACAATTCAACCTCGACGCGATGGAAAGACAAAAAGAAATTGTTGCTTCATTGCAAAAAGTAGAAACGTTTATAAAAGTTCGCCAACAGCAACTCCAAAAGCTGGATGAACTCGTCAAAGCTCGATTTGTCGAAATGTTTGGGGATTGCAAGAGCAGGGTTTCAATGAATGAATTGTGCTCAATTATTACTGATGGAACTCATCAGCCTCCTAGGTTTCAGGAAAGCGGTATACCTTTTATTTTCGTATCTAACCTTGTCGGCAATGTAGTAACCTATAATGCCGAAAAATTCATAAGCGAAGATACATATGCAGAACTATATAAGCGGACTCCCATAGAAATTGGTGATTTACTTCTTTCAACAGTTGGTTCATATGGACATCCGGCAGTTGTAACAGAAGATAGAAAGTTTTTGTTTCAGCGACATATTGCCTACTTAAAGCCACGGCACAACATGGTAAACAGCTTTTATTTGCATAGCGCTTTGCTAGCTCCAGATGGGCAACGTCAAATAGAGGAAAAAGTAAAAGGAATTGCGCAAAAAACATTGAATCTTTCAGAAATTAAGAAAATTGTAGTTCCGCTGCCCACCATTGAAGAACAAAACCAATTCGAGAAATTCGTCAACCAAACCGACAAATCAAAATTGCAAGTACCGTCAGGAAATGCATTGTGTATAAGATACCCGATTTTTTATAGAAATAATATTTTTGAGAGGAGTATAAAATGTTAAGTAAACGCGACATAGAAAAAGAACTTGGCAAAGGAATAAATATTGTTCCTGTCATTCGAGACAACTTTAAGGAGAATTCAATTAATCTTACTGTGAGTGAGAATGCATGGACGCAGTCAAGCGCGACGGTGTATTGGTATGGTGGTGAATCGTTTGGACTCAAAGATATTCCCGCGAAAAAAAAGACTCTATCATTCCGTCGGGGGTCAAAATGCGAATTTTATGTCAACCGAAACCACGGAAAAGCTGATAAGTACATCATTTTGCTACCTCACACAACTACATTGATAGAAACATCTGAAGTTATTGGTGTTGCTAATTACATTGGTGGTGCACTTCATTCTAAGGTGGGTCTTGTCGCCAAGGGTATCGGACATATCGGTACTATGCTTGGCCCAGGATTTTGTGGACATCTCCTTGTGTCACTGCACAACATAACAGAGGAAATTATTGCTTTGAAAGTGGGAACAACATTTGTTTCTCTTTCCTTTGACTATTTAACAACACAAGTTGCTCGCACAAGTTCCACCACATCTGGCCATGTTGATAAATTTTCTGAATTAGGAATCGAAATAGATGAGCAAACCAGAAACTATTTGACCGCAGATTGGAAAAGCAATATCGAGGGCATACGTGAACATATGTGCGAAAGTGAGGCATATAAAAGCTACAAAAAACATATGCGTCAAAATTCATGGAAAGAAATAAAAAAATATGTCAATAAACGAAACATAATCACTCTTGTTATTTTAGTTGTAGTATTTTGCGTGCTCTATTTTGCGGCCGCTTATGCCGACCATAAAGCTGGGACAAACATTTGGGTTGATAGGTTTTGGAACGTTGGATGTTCTGGTTTTGTTGGTTCGATGTTAGTTGGCATATACAATTTTATTAAGGATAAGAAATAACTTATAGGAGGGATTCCTATGACGAATTTTGATTTTCTGCTGACTACGCCAAAATTTAGCACTTTTGCGCCTGTTGCTGTTTCGGCTGAAAAAATCCTGCACATTGACGCCTCGGCCTGTGTGCTGAATTGCCGCCGTGCAATGGAATTTGCCGTAAAGTGGATGTATTCCGTAGATAAAGCGCTGGCCCTCCCCTATCAGGATACCCTCGCCAGCCTGATGAACACTGAGGATTTCCGGGATATTGTCGGCACGGACATCTGGCGGCGCATGGATTTTATCCGCCGTATGGGGAACAATGCTGCCCACAGCGGCAAAAAAGTCACCGAGGAACAGGCCGGACTCTGCCTTGAAAACCTGTACATTTTCCTTGATTTTGTGGCGTATTGCTATGGGGAAAACTATACTGCCGGACACTTTGACCGCACCCTGCTGGAGCAGCCCGCCGAAGCCCCCGCAGCGCAGCCTGACGAAGAAAAGGACATTGACCTTGCCGCCCTTATGGCAGAAAACGCCGCACTGAAAGAGGAACTCACCGCCCGCCGTGCCGAGCAGCAGCAGACCTATGTCCCCAAACCGCTTGATCTGTCCGAGTATAAGACCCGCAAGCTGTACATTGATACCATGCTCACCGATGCAGGCTGGACCGAGGGCAAGGACTGGCAGAACGAGGTAGAACTGCCCGGTATGCCCAACAAATCCGAGGTAGGCTATGCCGATTATGTGCTTTACGGCGATGATGGCCGCCCTTTGGCTGTGGTAGAAGCCAAGCGCACCTGCGTGGATGTGGCAAAAGGTCGCCAGCAAGCAAAACTGTATGCCGATCTGCTGGAAAAGAAGTATCACCGCCGCCCGGTCATCTTTTTGACAAACGGCTTTGAAACGCGCATTACCGACACGATTTACCCCGAACGCAAGTGCGCTGCCATTTATTCCAAACGCGATTTGGAAAAGCTGTTCAACCTGCAATCCATGCGCACCAGCCTGCGGAATGTGATGGTAGACCGCAGTATTGCCGGACGCTATTACCAAGAGGGTGCTATCAAAGCGACCTGTGATGCCTTTACCCGCAACCGCCGCAAGGCTCTGCTGGTCATGGCTACCGGCTCCGGCAAAACACGTACGGTGATTGCCCTGTGCGATGTGCTGCTGCAACACGGCTGGGTAAAAAACATCCTGTTTCTGGCGGACCGCAACAGCCTTGTCACGCAGGCGAAGCGCAGCTTTGTGAACCTGCTGCCGGACTTATCCGTTACGAACCTCTGCGAAGAAAAGGACAACTATACGGCGCATTGTGTGTTTTCCACCTATCAAACCATGTACAATGTCATTGACAGCGTACAGGATGAGAACGGCAAGCTGTTTACCTGCGGACACTTTGACTTGGTCATCTGCGATGAGGCACATCGCTCGGTTTACAACAAGTACAAGGACATTTTCAACTACTTTGACGCGCCGTTGGTCGGCTTGACCGCGACACCCAAGGATGAAATCGACAAGAACACCTATGAAATTTTTGAATTGGAAAACGGTGTTCCCACCTATGGCTACGAGCTGGCGCAAGCCGTTAAGGACGGATATCTCGTAGATTTTTTGTCCGTTGAAACAAAGTTGAAGTTTATCGAGCAGGGCATTGTGTACGATGACCTGTCAGACGAGGACAAGCAAATCTACGAAGATACCTTTGAGGATGAAAACGGCGATCTGCCGGAGCGTATCGCATCTTCTGCCATGAACGAATGGGTTTTCAACGAGGATACCATCCGCAAAGTGCTGGACACCCTGATGACCAAGGGCATCAAAATCGACTACGGCAACAAGCTGGGCAAGACGATCATCTTTGCAAAGAACCACACCCATGCCGAAAAAATATTGGAGGTATTCCATAAAGAATACCCCCATTTGCCGGGCTATGCCAAGGTCATAGACAACTATATGACCTACGCCCAGAGCGCGATTGATGAATTTTCTGACCCCAAAAAATTGCCGCAGATTGCGATTTCGGTAGATATGCTGGACACGGGCATTGATGTGCCGGAAGTGCTGAACCTTGTGTTCTTCAAGAAGGTTATGAGCAAAGCGAAATTCTGGCAGATGATTGGGCGTGGCACGCGCCTTTGCCCTGCCCTGCTTGATGGCAGGGACAAAGATAAATTTTACATCTTTGATTTCTGCGGGAACTTTGAGTTTTTCCGCATGAGCAAGGGAAAACCCACCGCCAACATGATCGCGCTGCAAGGGGCAATTTTCCACTTAAAAGCGCAAATAGCTTTTAAGCTGCAGGATCTGGCATATCAGACCACCGATTTAATTGCGTTCCGCAAGACTCTTGTGGACGATATGGTTCGCAAAGTGCAGGAGTTGAATAAGGACAACTTTGCTGTGCGCCAACATCTTAAATATGTAGAGCTGTACGCAAACGCAGACAATTATGCGGCGTTGACCTACGAGGACACCCTGCTGATGGGGCAGGAATTGGCGCCGCTGATTACCCCCGAGGAGGACGATCCCAAGGCACTGCGGTTTGATGCCCTGATGTACGGTATAGAGCTTGCCTACCTTGCCGGGAAAAAGTACGGTAAAGCGCGCAGTGACTTGATGAAAAAGGTTGCTGCGGTCGCGTCTGTGGCAAACATCCCGGAAATTATGGCGCAATCCGATTTGCTCAACAAAATTTTGCACACGGATTATCTGGAAACGGCCGGAATCAACGAATTTGAGCATATCCGCAAAAACCTGCGCGACCTTATCAAGTATATTCCCGTTGTGCAGATTCACTATGATACGATTTTAGACGATGAAATTCTGTCCGAGGATTGGAACGAGTCCGAACTGGAAAACGATGACTTGAAGAATTATAAGGCCAAGGCGGAATTTTATGTGCGGCAACATACGGATAACGCCGTTATTGCCAAGCTAAAAAGCAACATTCCGCTGAATGGTGAGGACATAAAGGCACTGGAAGAAATTCTGTGGAACGAAATCGGCACAAAGCAGGACTATGAAGCTGAGTACGGTCAAAAGCCTTTGGGCGAGTTTGTGCGGGAGATTGTCGGCCTTGAGATGAACGCTGCAAAAGAGGCTTTTGCACAGTATTTGAACGATACCAGTCTCGACAGCAGACAGATTTATTTTGTGAACCAGATTGTAGAGTACATCGTTCATAACGGTATGATGAAAGATTTGTCCGTCTTGCAGGAAGCTCCGTTTACCGACCACGGCAGCATTGTGGAAGTTTTTACCGATTTGTCTGTATGGGCAGGAATTCGTAAGGCGATAGAGCGCGTGAATGCAAATGCAGTGGCGGCATGATTTTTAAGTTCTGAGACGGTCGTGATATATATTTTCTTGGCGCTTGTCATGCCGTAGTGGCACCGCCCTTTGCACCTTATCCTGCACCATCTCGCAGTCCATCTCAATGTCAGCACAAGTGGCAATCTCCCGCCGCAGCTCTCTGATGCGGGCTGTGAGCGCCTGTATTTGCCCCGAATAATCGGCAGGGGAAGTTTTATTCTTCCAGCGATAGAGCGCCTTACGCTGCACCGTAAGGCTGTCGTATTCGGTTTGCAGATTTTCTTTGTAAGTCAGCAGTTCGTCAAGCGTTGTGATTTGCCGTTCCCACAAAAGGTCGCATTGCCGCCGGTAGCGATTGTACTTCAAGAAATCATCGCGCAGCAGGTAATAGCACCGCTTGCCGACTTTGCCTTTATATGCTTTTCTCAGCAATGCACAGTAGCGATAATAGCAAGCCATAAACCCGGTAATTTTGCGGCATTTATAATTCAGCTTATCGCGATACCGTGCGTGGCGGCGAACAGGCACAGGCTGCTCTTTCGGCTTCCGGCGTGGTGGCTCCGGTGCTGTTTGCTGCTTATATTCCTGCTGCATTTCAGGCGGAAGTGTTTGCAGTTCCCGGAAGTACCTCCGCAGCGAATCTTCGCTGAAGTGGGGGCTGATTTTGTCCAACCGGATATTCTTCTGCGCTTCTTTATGGCGCACGGTCATATGCGCAGCTTTGGGTCCGTATTTCACCGCATACCCCATTTTCTGCAACTCCGCAATAAATCCGGCAAAGCTGTCTGCAGTGGTCATTGCCACTTCAACATCCGCCTTTACCATGCCGCGCAGCGTGGGCGAGCCTTCTTTTTCGTGTTTCCACTCGCCGTAGGATTTCCCGTGTCCGTCTGTTTCCACAACAGACAGTCGATTTTCGCGGCACAGTTCATCGGAAACAGCTCGGATGCCCTTGTAGTAAGTAGTAAAATCATTGCGGAACATCCGCCCATCCATAAACGAAACCGAGTTTACGACAATATGGTTGTGCAAATGACCTTTGTCCAGATGGGTACTGACGGTACACTCAAAACGGTCAGCCAGAAACCGCCGGGCGAATTCGCAGCCGATTTCGTGTACCTGATCGGGTGTTGCCTCACTGGGCTTGAAGCTCTGAATAATATGGTAGCCCACATTGCCGCTGTCCAACGGTTTGCCCCAACGCCGCTTTGTTGCCTGCATAAGATAATAGGCGTTTTGCGGGTCGCAGTTAAAGCCGGAAACATAGAGCTGGTGCTCGGTTTTATCGCCGTTCTGCGTGTAGTTCATCAGCCGCTGCATATCTGCGGTGTTCAGATACTCCGTCTTTTGCGGATTGGCGGCGTAATCCAAGCAGCCTTTCAACTGCCCGCGCACCGGCAAAATCTTTGTGATTGCCATTACTGACCCTCCCGCACAAGCTGCCAGATGCGCTGCATTAGTCGGTTTGCCTCAGCAAGCTGGGCGTTTTCGATTTTGCTGGTGCTGTTGGCCAACCGCGTCAGCTGGTTCAAATTGTTTCCGATTGCCGCCACCTGCGCCGCCAAGGCTTTGTAACTGTCCGGCGGGCGTTCGCGTATTGTGCAGCCACTCACCAAGGCTCGGAGAAACGGCTCCATTTTCATGCCCGCTGTATCACATTTGTTTTTCAGTTGGCGGTATTCTTCTTCGGTGAATCGTACCGTTACTTGTTTTTGACGTTTTAACATTTGCTTTCTCCTATCAGGGTCTTAGGGGCTTGCCCCTAACAAGCGGTCGTTATGCTGGCATGACAGCATAATGACGTGCTTGCCGCACTGTCCGGGAACGCTATCACTTTCCCGGTAAAGAGAGTGAATCGCCCGTGTTTTCCTCTGCGTAAATCAGTTCAGCACACACAATTTCTTCGGCCTGTGCTTGCAAACCTTGCATAGCTGCGGCCCATTCCAGCGGGTTACAGCGTTTCATTTCTTCGTTGATTTTGGCTTCTGTTGCCAATACTTTGGTAAGACTTTCAACTTGACGATGTGCCTCGCAGTCAATGTTCGTGAGGTGCTGTGCCAGCGTTCCATCCAACAACATCTGGTCGCGCTCCATTGGTCGATGCTCATCAAGGTATCGCGCTCGCATCATGCCGTATTTTCCAATGGTGTTGTCTGTGATTGGACCATTTTCCAACTTTGGAATCAGATAGCCGTTTACATTCACATATTCCATTTTCATTGTGTAACCCTTTCATTCTGCAAGCCTTCTGAAAAAGAGAGACTGTTGTGCGGCAAATTTTCTGCACTGTCCTTTTTCTTTTTCAGATGGCTTATTTATAGTATTTGATATAGTAATTACTAAGAGTATTTAATTATAGTAATTATAATACTGCCTACATTACCGCCACTGCGCTTACCACAGGTGTGGTTACCACTGGTGCGGTTTTGTGGGTAGTGGTCATACCAGTAGGTACATTTTGTAGGGTGTGGTTGGCTTTCGTCAGATTGGTATTGCTGATGTTTCCCTGTGCATCGTAATAGATTAAATACACACCGTTCCAACCGTTATTGGAATCGCGCAGTTCATACTCATAGCAGAATCGTCCACGATTTGCCGGACGAACGTGCGCAACCAAATAGCCATTATTTTTCAACATATCCCATGCACGATTAAAGGCGCGTTCGCCCTCGGTGCAGTGGTTCATCAGCCATTGCTTTGTCAGCGGTACTGCGGTATAATCAATACGGGCAGCAATCAAGGCATACAACCCTTTAGCGCTCATGGATAAGCTATCGTTGAACAGTGCCTCGTTCTGCACAACAGAGTATCCGCGCGTTTTACGGACAAAAGCACCACTTTCAGCAGCAGAATTTGTGTTTTTCACGGTAAAATCTCCATACAAAGAAAAAAGATTTGGACTGAAATATAGCCAAATCTTCAAATTCTGTACAAATTTTCAATTTTCCATGTGTTGTGCCAAAAAGTGTTGCCCGAAAAACGATTGTTGCCTAAATGTTGCCCAAACAGCCACAGGCAACATATAAAACGAAATAAGTCAAAATATCAAAAACAAGCGTAAGAGCAGAAAACAGACGGTTCAACGCAAAACAGAATAAAGAGATATAAGACGAATACCTTGATGTACTTGACTCGAAATCAATTTGGCAGCAATGCCACGTGGGTTCGAATCCCACCGTCTGCGCCAAAGACAGCACCCTGCGGGGTGCTGCTTTTTATTTTTGCGACAAACTATGCAGGGGCTACAAGGTGGGATTCGAACAGTCCGCGCCCGGCGCTTTGCGTCCCGCCGGGCTGCAACAGTCCTGCGGACTGTTGCAAGGGCGCGGGAGAATCCCACCGTCTGCGCCAAGTATCACTACTCAATTCTACATTGGGTAGTGATTTTTTATTGCCGCTTTGTAAAATTCCCGTACTTTTCTTATAAACATCTCCCCTTTATTTTCAAGTAGTGATTTTCGGGTTCGGTACAAATCATACCAGCAATCGCGGCAAATAGCTATTCACAGAACTACACAAGATTCTTCCCGCAGCTTGGGTACAAATTGACAGCAAAAAGGCGGCACCTGATTTCTCAGATGCCGCCGCTGTTCAAATCACCACTTCTTTATGGGATGGGCTGCGCTTTCGGCAGTGTCAGCGTGTTTGCCATCGTCCGGGCGCTCAGGTTCTTGGACTGTGAATCCAGATGTGCGTAAATGTTGGCTGTGGTGGAAATATCGCTGTGCCCTAACCACTCTTGAATCTGCTTCATAGGTACGCCCTCTTTCAGCAATAGGCTGGCACAGGAGTGCCGTTACGGTATAATAACGACAAACAGAAAAAG
>UMCM01031448.1_pt1 | contig 11293 bp, 9 predicted proteins | sample 1964231 | NCBI WGS metagenome assembly UMCM01 (sample SAMEA4835968, study PRJEB28245) | human gut metagenome | biome: gut microbiome; material: fecal sample | place: Denmark | collected 2008
ATTGGCAGGGCCGGTTGTCGGAGCGATTTCCGGAGCAATTAACAATATTATTTATGGTGTAACTATGGATCCGATCTCTACTGTCTATGCATTTTCGCAGGCAGGAATCGGAATCGTAGTAGGGCTGATGGCATATTACGGAGCACTTAAGAGTTTAAAGGGTACGTTGCTTACAGGTATATTTGGTGGTGCAGCGGCAGTTGTGATTTCTACCCCTTTAAATATTATTTTCTGGGGAGGAACAACCGGTAACCTCTGGGGAGACCTGGCATATGCGGCAGCGGTTGCCAAACATTTCCCTCTGTGGCAGGCATCTACGATCGATGAGATCATTGTAGATATCCCGGATAAAATTGTAGTACTTCTGTTGGTAGCAGCTCTTTTCAAAGGACTTCCGAAGAGTCTGATGTCCCTGTATCAGAGCAATCACAGAATCGAGAGCCTGGACTAGGCAGGACAGGAAAGAGAATGGAGGCTAATCATGAAAAGTTTGAGTTTGTATGAAGATAAACAGTCCTTTTTAAATGGACTGACTCCGGGATGCAAGGCTTTTTACATTATTGCAGCACTTGTAATTCCGGCAATGCTGGGAAGTAAATTGATCAGTATCGGATTTATTGTTTTAAGTATTTTACTTCTTACCCAGTCAAAAGTAATCCGCAGAACACTGCCAATCCTTGCAGTATCTGGATTTGTATTGATCACTGTAATTATTATTCAGGGATTGTTCCGTGCAGGTAACGAGACTGTAGTACTGGATCTTGGACCGGTTGCATTTTATAAAGAAGGTTTAATATTTGCGGCAGATATTGCAATTAATGTGTTAAATATTATTTTTGCTTTCTGTGTACTCGTTCTGACAACAAAACCTTCTGATATTATTGAGAGTATGGTAAGCCGCGGATTTTCACCGAGAATTGGATATGTATTTGTATCCCTGTTCCAGTTGATTCCGCAGATGACAGAGCGTATGTCTACAATCACAGATGCGCAGAGAAGCCGTGGTATGGAAACTGAGGGAAGTCTATTAATCCGAATGAAGGCATTTATTCCGTTGATTTCTCCTGTGATCATGAGTTCTTTTATTGATACAAAAGAGCGTGCGATCGCGCTGGAAGTTCGTGGATTTAACTCAAAAGAAAAGAAATCATTTTTGAATGTATTCCATGCAAATGCTGCAAGCCGTCCGATTTACTGGATTTTATTAATTGCCACAGTGGCATCTGTAGTATGGAAACTTGTGATGATGTTTGCATAAAATACGCAGAAAGGACAGAGACAGACAATGGCTGAGATTAAAATTGAAAATTTAAAATACAGATATCCGGATACGAAAGAACTTGCACTGGATGGAATCACCTGCGATATTAAGCCGGGAGAATTTATCGGCGTGATCGGACGTAACGGATCAGGGAAAAGTACATTTTGCCAGTCCCTTATCGGACTGGTGCCAAACTTTTACCGTGGCGCTTACGGCGGAAAAGTTTTTATTGATGATATTGAAGTACGCAATGTGGAAGTAGACGAACTTTGCCAGAAAGTTGGAATGGTGTTCCAGAATCCATTTAATCAGGTAACAGGTTCAAAATTGACGGTATATGAAGAAATTGCTTTCGGACTGGAAAACTTTGGTATTCCAAGAGACGAAATGAAGAAGAGAATCGATGATGCGCTGGAACTTCTCGATATTGCAAAATACAGAGACCGTGCTCCGTTTGATCTTTCCGGTGGACAGATGCAGAGAATGGCGATTGCAAGTATCATCGCGATGAATCCGGAAATTATTGTATTGGATGAGCCAACTTCACAGCTCGATCCACAGGGAAGCGAGGAAGTATTTAAAGCAGTTGCCAAGCTGAGTGAAAAAGGTATTACAGTCATCATGGTAGAGCATAAGATTGAAAAAATTGCAGCTTACAGCGACAGAATTATGTTATTAGATGGCGGTAAGTTGGTTGCATTTGACACACCACAGGAAATCTTCGCAAGAGAAGATCTGGCTGAACATGGTGTAGTTGCACCGGTTTATACAAGAATCTGCAAAGATCTGGGACTTCGTGTTCCGGGAACAGATTATTATCCGGTAACTTTGGACGAAGCACATAAACTGCTGGCATGTAAGTAGTGGAAATGGAGGACATTATGAATACGATCGAGATAAAAAATCTGCATTTTTCATACAATGCAGGAGAAGAGATCCTGAAGGGACTGAATCTGACGATTGATGAACGCTCCACTGCGATTATCGGACAGAACGGTGCCGGAAAGACAACATTTGTAAAATTATTAAAAGGACTTTTGCGTCCGACAGAAGGACAGATTTTATTTAACGGGCAGGATATTTCCAAACAGACAGTTGCAACCTTAGCAAAAGATATTGGACTTATTTTCCAGAATCCGAATGACCAGATTTTCAAAAATACAGTTTTGGATGAAGTAATGTTCGGACCGATGCAGATCGGCATGAGCAAAGATAAAGCAAAAGAAGTTGCGTTAAAAGCATTGGATATGGTAGGCTTAAAGGGAACAGAGAAGATTAATCCGTATGATCTGGGACTCTCTGAGCGTAAGATGGTATCGATCGCAGCGATCGTTGCGATGGATACAAAGGTAGTTATTTTTGATGAGCCGACGATCGCACAGGATTACATGGGCAAGAAGAGAATTCAGGCTATCATGAAAGAATTACAGAGACAGCATAAGATTGTGATTTCTATTTTGCATGATATGGATTTCGTTGCGGAAACATTTGACCGGGCAATCGTATTTGCAAAAGGAGATGCACTGCTGGACGGAGATGTGAAGAGCGTGTTCAAGGAAAAGGATATTCTTGAGAAGGCATATTTGGAGCAGCCATACACCATGCAGCTTTGTTACGAACTTGGATATAAAGAAGCATTTTTAAACCCAGAAGATTTTGTCGCTTATAAGAAAGCGAATCAATAGTAAGAAGAAAGAAGGGACCGGGATGAGAGCATTTTGGATCGTACTGGACAGCGCAGGAATCGGAAAAGCACCGGATGCGGCGCAGTTTGGAGATGAAGGAAGTAATACCTGGAAAACCTGTTATGATTCAGGAAAATTGAACATTCCGAATATGGAAAAACTTGGCATTTACCATATTGATGATATGGGATATGGAAATCAGGATCAGGCAGCGGAAGGCTGTTATGGAAGACTGTATGAGAGTTCCCAGGGGAAGGATACAACCATCGGTCACTGGGAGATGGCAGGTGTGATCTCACCAAAACCGTTCCCGGTTTACCCGGATGGATTTCCGAAGGAGGTGCTGGCAGAATTTGAGAAGCAGACTGGACGGAAAGTGCTTTGTAATAAGCCATATTCCGGAACGGATGTAATCCGTGACTATGGAAAAGAGCACATGGAGACAGGCGCGCTGATTGTGTATACTTCTGCGGACAGTGTATTTCAGATTGCAGCCCACGAGGAAGTCGTACCGATTGAGACATTATATGAATACTGTAAGATTGCAAGAAAGATTTTGATGGGAGATCATGCAGTAGCGAGAGTTATTGCGAGACCGTTTGTCGGTGAGTATCCGAACTTTACAAGAACAGACCGCAGACATGATTTTTCACTGGTGCCTCCGAAACCGACGATTCTGGATCAGTTAAAGGCAGCAGGAAAAGATGTGATCGGTGTCGGAAAGATTTATGATATTTTTGCAGGTCAGGGACTGACTGAGACAACACCGAATCATGGAAATGCAAAAAATATGGAGAAAGTATTCGAAATCCAGAAAAAAGATTTTGACGGACTTTGCTATATCAACCTGGTTGATTTTGATATGATGTATGGACACCGCAGAGATATTCCGGGTTATACAAATGCGTTGAATGAATTTGATGAAGCACTCGGAACATTTCTTGCAAATATGCGGGATGATGATGTGCTCTTTATTACTGCAGATCACGGATGTGATCCGGGATACAAGGGAACAGATCATACACGAGAGGCTGTGCCGCTTCTTGGATACAGCAAGGCATGGAAACAGGGAATCAACATTGGAACGAGAGACACGTATGCAGATATTGCAGCTACGATTGGTGAGTTGTTCCAGATTGATTATACCGGTGACGGCAGCAGTTTTGCGGATAAATTGAGATAATGATAGAAGGGACCCTAAGGTTAAATTCTGTATGAGTTTACTCATGCAAGAAAGACTTTAGGGTCTTTTTGCGTAAATTTTTTCATTAATATGAAGCGCACATTTTAGAAACTCTGCAGCATGATTTGTGTAAAAAGATGATAGGATATATTGGGGGATAGGGGAACAGAAAAAATCGTGCTATAATGACGTTAGCATTGTAAATGCAAGTACAAAAGAAATGGATGGTATATGGTATGGAAGAACTTGTATATGTAGATCGTAAAAATACAAACTGTAACAAATGGGATGGTCAGACAGGCATGTTTGGCGAGGAAGGCTTACATGCAATGTGGGTGGCAGATATGGATTTCCGCGTGCCGCAGGGGGTGGTAGATGCCCTGAAAGAATATGTAGAGCAGGGAGTATTTGGATATTATAAAATACCGGAGTCCTATTATGAAGCATTTATAAAATGGGAAAAGGAGCAGCACGGATTTACGGTAGAGAAGGAATGGATGCGATTTTCACCGGGTGTGGTTGCGGCATTTCACTGGTTTGTGCAGATTCTGTCAGAGCCGGGGGATGCAGTGATCGTCAATACGCCGGTATATTATCCGTTCCTGCATGCAGTGAAAAATAATAACCGGAAGCTGATCTGCTCAGATTTGATCAACGAAGACGGAAAATATCATATAGATTATGAAGACTTTGAGAAGAAAATTGTAGAGAATCAGGTGAAAATATTTATTCTGTGTTCACCGCACAATCCGGCAGGACGTGTATGGAAAAAAGAGGAGTTAAAGACATTATTCGAAATCTGCAGAAAGCATCAGGTATATGTGATTTCGGACGAAATTCATCATGATCTGATCTTCAGTGAACATTCGCATGTACCGTCTTTATCTGTTGGTGAGTATGCAGATATGATGGTAGCAATCGCAGCGCCGTCGAAGACATTTAACCTTGCCGGCGGACAGAATTCCATTGTGATCATTCCAGATGATAAGCTCCGGAAGAAATGGGATACATTTGTAGATGGAATCCGTGTCAGAAGTGGTAATCCGTTTGGATATATCGCAGCAGAGGCGGCATACCGGACAGGAGCTTCTTGGTTGGAAAGTGTGAAAGCACAGATCCGTGAAAATGAAGCATATGTCAGAGAAACATTTGAAAAAGAACTTCCGGATGTAGTAGTCTCGCCGTTGGAGGGAACATATTTGTGCTGGATCGATCTGGGCGCATATGTTCCGGCAGAAAAAGTCAAAGAAGTTGTGCAGAAAAGATGTCATCTGGCAGTTGATTTTGGTGACTGGTTCGGTGGTAGCAGATTTGGCACATTTATCCGTATGAATCTGGCTACATCGCCGGAAAATGTGAAGATTGGCGTGGATGCATTGGTAAGAGAACTGAAGAAGTAGTATGTGTATGAGACCTTAAGATATGATAGATAATGAAAGTATACTTTCCGGCGGAGAGTATACTTTTTGTTATGGCGACGAGGAAAATGTGCTATGCTTGCATAGCAACATTTGACGACCGCTAATCAGCGAGCTGCCAAGCGAGATGGTATACGAATCGAACAGGAGTTATCCTGTTCGATTATAGCGACGAGGAAGCTACCGGTGGCAGATCCGGTAGGTTCAGATATTTGACGAAATATGAAAAATAGATTATAATAAGGCGAACATATGTTCTGAATTAAGAGAGGGAGAATGCGAGATGGAACACACCTATATAGCGATTGATTTAAAATCATTTTATGCATCTGTGGAATGTCAGGAACGTGATTTAGATCCGATGACAACGAATCTGGTTGTTGCGGATCCAAGTCGTACAGAGAAAACAATCTGTCTTGCAGTCTCTCCTTCTTTAAAAAAATGTGGAATTCCGGGAAGACCACGTTTATTTGAAGTAGTACAAAAAGTCAGCGAAATAAACAGGAAGCGAAAAAGTCTGGCTCCGGGAAGAAAGTTTACCGGAGATTCCTATAATATGGAAGAGTTAAAGCAGCATCCGGAACTGGAATTACAATACATTATTGCTGTTCCAAGGATGGCGCTTTATATGGATTACAGCCGCCGGATTTACGGTATATATCTGAAATATATCGCACCGGAAGACATGCATGTATATTCGATTGATGAAGTATTTCTGGATGTGACACATTATTTGAAAACGTATGGATTAACGGCGAAGAAACTGGCAGAGAAGATCATACAGAATATACTGAAAGAAACCGGAATTACGGCTACGGCAGGGATTGGGACGAATCTGTATTTGTGCAAAGTGGCAATGGACATTGTGGCGAAACATATCGAGCCGGACGCAAACGGTGTGAGAATTGCATCATTAAATGAAAGATCTTACCGGAAAATATTGTGGGATCACAGACCACTTATGGATTTTTGGCGGGTAGGTCATGGATATGCACAGAAATTAGAAACTGCCGGTCTTTACACAATGGGCGACATTGCGAGATGTTCCATCGGAAAAGAGAATGAGTATTATAATGAAGACCTTCTATACAAGATGTTTGGCGTGAATGCAGAATTATTGATCGATCATGCGTGGGGATATGAGCCATGTACGATGGAATATGTAAAAGCTTACCGGCCGGAACAGAACAGTATGGGAGCAGGACAGGTATTGCATTGTCCTTATTCCGGGAAACAGGCAAAACTTGTTGTAAAGGAAATGACAGACCAGTTAGTTCTGGATCTGGTGGAAAAGCAGCTGGTGACAGATCAGATTGTCCTGACGATTGGTTTTGACAGGGAGAATCTGGTGAATCAAAAAGGAAAAAGTCAATTTAAAGGTGAAGTAGCGACGGATCGTTATGGACGCAAAGTGCCAAAGCATGCTCATGGTACGGCAAATTTAGAAAAGTGGACATCTTCAACGAAAAAAATTATGGAAGCGGTATTGGAATTATATGACCGGATCGTAGATCCGGAACTTCTAGTCAGACGTATTACAATCACAGCGAATCATGTAGTGTCGGAATCTGCGGCGCAGGAAAAGAACGGCTTTGAACAGCTTTCGCTATTTGACAATGATCCGGATGAACCGCAGAAGAAGCAACAGGAGCAGGAAGAGCTGGAACGGGAAAAGAAAATGCAGAAGGCAGTGCTGGATATTAAGAAAAAGTTCGGGAAAAATGCAATCTTAAAAGGCATGAATCTGCAGGAAGGCGCGACGGCAGTGGAGCGAAACAGCCAGATTGGAGGACACAAAGCATGAGCGTGTATGGAAAATTTGAGAGTGCAGAAAAAAAGTACAAAGATATCATAGATCTTCCACATCCAACATCCAGGAAGCATCCCCGCATGTCGCTGGAAACAAGAGCAGCACAGTTTGCACCATTTGCAGCCCTGACCGGTCATAAAGAAGAATTGCAGGAGGAACGCCGGTTGACAAAGTATAAGATTATACAGGATGAAGGTTACCGGGAAGAACTGGATTATGCCTTAGATCATATTTGCCAGAGTGAAGGGGAGATTTATATCAGGTGTGAATATTTTGTCGCAGACAAAGAAAAAGATGGCGGAGATTACAAAATCGCAACAGGAATATTTAAAAGGATAGATTCTGAGACAAATCACCTGGTATTAAAAGACGGGATGGAAATTCCGCTGGGAGATATTGTGGAGCTGGAAGAGATAGAAGATCCTACACTGGATAACGTCTGACGCTCTCAAATAATCTGAAAATGAAAATAAATACAAAAAATATATTGACAAATATATAATACAAGGCTATAATGTAATTACAAAATAACAAATCGAAATTATAAGACAGACGCGAGCTGTAAATAATTCATTTGTTATACGATTTCAATTATACAATTGAAAGTGTCCGAGGTGTAACGCAGGAGGACAACGATATTAAGAAAGGAAGGTACGGACCACCAAAAGGTAGAAGGTAATGAAGATGGAAGAACAATCAGAATAAAGGCGGATATCAATGAACGAATTGGTATCCGTCTTTATTTAGGTATGCATTTTTATATTAAGAGAAGAGTCTGTTTTGATGCTAAAATCGGCATGATATGTTTTCCGTATTATAGCTGTGTGCAAGTTGACGCTCGTTTATGTATTTGATAGAATAAATAAGGTAAATATGGGGAGCTTTTATGGAATAGAATAAGGAGGATAAGCTATGCTGGATTTGACATTTGGAGAGCAAGTCAAGATTATCTTAAAGAGAAAAGGTATGACGATCAAAGAGCTTGCAAAGCTCATTGAAGAGCAGACGGGAAAGAAGATGTCCCGTCAGAATATGACGCAGAGACTGAATCGCGATAATTTTCAAGAGCAGGATATGCGAACAATCGCGAGTATATTAGGCTGTCCTTTTCAATTGAATATTCTGGGAGAGGATACAGCTGCTGAAAATGACAGCATGGAACATATACAGGAAGTGGCAGCAGAGCCGGAAAAAGAGATTGTAGAAGAGACAGCAGAAGAAGTTTACGAAGAGCCGGAAGAGGAAGTCTACGAAGAATCAACGAAAGAAGTTTACGAAGAGCCGGAAGAGGAAGTCTACAAAGAACCAACGGAAGAGATATTTTATGAAGAAAAATCGGCAGAAGAAATCTACGAAGAGCCGACAGAAGAGATCATCGAGGAAGTCTATGAAGAAGAACCGGTGGAAGAAGTAACGGAAGAAATCTACGAAGAGCCGACAGAAGAGATCGTGGAGGAAGTCTATGAAGAAGAACCGGTGGAAGAAGTAACGGAAGAAATCTACGAAGAGCCTGTAGAAGAGCCTGTGGAAGAACCTGTAGAGGAATATGATGATTTCCGAGAGACAGAGGAACTGATCCGGGAAACATTTGAAGAGGAGAACCAGGAAGAAGTTTCAGAGGTCACAACAGGAGAAGCAGAAGAGACAACATCGGAGCCGGAAGAGCCAGAGTCAACAGCGGAAGATGAAGAACCGACAGCAAAATCAGAAGAACCGGTGAAGAAAAAGAAACACCACAGCTGGAAGGATTATTTCCAGAGAATGACTGGCAAACATGCAGACAAGGAAGCAGAAGGCGTAAAGCAGGCGGAAGTGGAAGAACAGAAACAGCAACCGGAACAGGAACCGTCGCCAAAACCGGAACCAGTGCCGGAACCGGAAATAACAGAACCGGAAGAAGAATATAAGGAAGAACTCGGTGAGGAAATAACAGAACCAGAAGCAGAAGTATCACCGGTAGAAGAGGAATTTGCAGAAGCATTTGAGGAAGCTGTTGCGAAAGAGAACGAGCAGGAAGAAGAGACAGAGGATTTATCCATTGGTGAGATGAATCCATATACCGGTCGTGAATATGAGTCCAACAGTGTGCGGATGCATCCGAAACGTATCGGTTATGTACAGGTTTACAGCCGCAAAGATCACAAATGGCAGGATATGACAGAGTGGGCATTTCTTGGTGAGCAGGAACGAAAGAAAGTAGAACTTGGTGATGATTATGTTTCACCGATTTACCTCGATTAGAAAGCGTGAAGATATATGAAATGGGAACAGCTATTATCGACAAAGCGAAGCAGAGAGTCCGGATCCGGCCGCAGGACGGATGGCAATACGGATCTGAGAAGTGAATTTGAAAAAGATTATCACAGAATTATCGGAAGCGCTTCTTTCCGCCGTTTGCAGGATAAGACGCAGGTGTTCCCACTGGACAAGAGCGATTTTATACGGACAAGGCTGACACACTCTATGGAAGTATCTTCGATTGCCAGGTCGTTGGGACAGAATATTGCGGAAAATATTCTGTTATATAAAAAGGATGAGGGCTTCAAACCGCACATGAAGGAAGATATCTGTAATATTTTACAGTGTGCCGGATTGATCCATGACATTGGTAATCCGCCGTTCGGTCATTACGGTGAGGTCGCGATAAGAGAGTGGTTTGAAAGAAATCTTTCAAAGATCGAATTTCACGGACGCCCGGTCGATCAGCTTCTGAATGAACAGATGCTTGCAGATCTGTATCATTTTGAAGGAAATGCGCAGGCACTCAGACTGGTAACGAAATTACACTTTCTGGTGGATGAGCATGGAATGATCCTGACATATGCGTTAGTGAATACAATTGTAAAGTATCCTGTGCCGTCCCATCAGATGGATCCTCATTCAGAAGATATTAAGAAGAAAAAAATGGGATATTATTATGCGGATGAGGAGATTTTCCGGGAGATTGAAAAAGAAACCGGAACAAACGGTAACCGTCATCCGCTGACATATATATTGGAAGCGGCAGATGATATCGCGTACAAGACAGCAGATATTGAAGATGCGTTTATTAAGAAATTTATCAGTTACCATACATTGCTGGAAGAGCTGAAAGAAGTGCAAGGATTAACGAAATCGGAGCAGACAGAGACATTTTCCCCGGCAGATGTACTGGAAGAGTTGTATTTACGTGGGAAAGAAAAAAATGTCGCACATCCGGAAGCGTATGCGATTAAGAACTGGATCATATGCGTGCAGGGATTTCTCATCGGTCAGGCAACTTATGGATTTACTTCTAATTATGATCAGATTATGGCAGGAAAATATCCGCATGATCTGTTTTATCATACAGAAGCGGAGAAATTAATGGACATGCTCGGAAAGCTGGCATACCGGGAAGTGTTTACGTCCGATGTGATCTACCGGATGGAAGTTGCAGAAGAGGCTGTTCTGGATTTCCTGATGGACAAGTTCATGCATGCGATCATCAGCTATGACGATGAGCCGGAGAAGTTAGAATCGCTGGATGTGCGTATGGTTTCTTTTATATCGAGCAATTATAAAAGTGCGTATCATTTGCAGGCAAAAGGAAAATCAGATATTGAACGGCTGTATTTAAGACTGCTTCTGGTGACTGATTATATTTGTGGAATGACAGACAGCTACGCCAAACAGCTGTATCAAGAACTCAAAGCAATGGATTGGCCGTGGAGTGGTATTTTTTAACAGGACATGGAATAGATTGTGATAAATAAACCAGACAGGATGTGGAATGGTGAAGCAATTTATCCGATATCTGTATGAATACGATCAGGGGAAAAGAATAAGGAATGTGGGTTTTGTAAAAGTGGAACAAAGCGGAGCAAGAGGAATGGTACACATTCACGGAAAGGGGCTGCGCCTCGGAAGTGAACGGACATTGTTCCTGTACCTGCTTTGTGAAGAAGACAGAGGCTA
>UMCM01015472.1_pt1 | contig 11273 bp, 10 predicted proteins | sample 1964231 | NCBI WGS metagenome assembly UMCM01 (sample SAMEA4835968, study PRJEB28245) | human gut metagenome | biome: gut microbiome; material: fecal sample | place: Denmark | collected 2008
TCATTATGTTCCCGTTGCATGTTCTATGCAGGAACATCATACATTTAACTTTCCAAATCATATCACATTTGCAGCTTAATAATCAAGTGCTGAGGAAAATTGAGCCTGTCCTTGTAGAATGGCTATAAATACTCTGTCTGTTCTTCTGTTTCTACCGGTATTTTAAAAGTGGCTGTCAGCTGATCATAGCACTCTTCACACAGGTCAAAATGATCCACCTGCCCGTCTTTTTCCGAGAAATAATCCCATGTGTGGTCAATGCTTATAGCTCCTTCTAACACGATCCCCTGTCTGACCGCCAGTTTCTTACCGCAGGCATTGCATATCATCCTTTCCAACTGCCCGTCTGGTCCTATTTTTCTCATATTTGTATCCTCGCCTTTCTCTGCCTCTTTTCGTAAGCGGACCTGTCACCGAAACGTGACTTTACCATAAACGAAAGAGAGGAACGTCTCCCGTCCCTCTCCATTATATACGGATTTTATTCCTGTTTTTACTGGTAGTTTCTTACAACTCATGTTTCCACATGATGCAGGCATTTTCTACCGGGTTTTCATAGTAATTTTTGCGGACTGCTTCCTGGATAAAACCATAATTTTCATACAGTTTTCTGGCGTCTGTATTGCTTTCCCGCACTTCCAGTGACATCTGAACAGCCCCTTTTTCTTTAGATACCTGTATCATGGCTTCCATCAGGCTTTTGGCTATTCCATGACGGCGCCAGGAAGGAAGGACCGCAATACGCTGGATCTCTCCCTCATCTGCAAGAACTCTTAAAGCACAGTAGCCTGCTACGATCCCGTCTTTTTCCCATACCAGGTAGGTATCAAACCTGCCGGTGAGCCCGTCTTTTAATATATTTTCAGACCAGGGAACAGAAAAGCACTGTTTTTCCAGCTCTTCCACCTGTTCTACATCTTTTTCTTCCATCAGGCGGATCGATCCAGCCTCATTTACACACATTTATCTCTTTCTCCCAATTCTTGTAATAAACAGTGATCAATAATCTCCCGGAAGTTTTCCTGCCTGTCCGTCTGGTGAAGCCTCTGCCTCCCGCTGTCTTTCTGCCTGGGATTTACGCAGGTAATCCGGTACAAATTCGTCTGCAGGCTGGACTTTTGCTCCTGTATAGCCTTCTGTCAGAGCTTTCATACCAAGAGCTGCCACGCAGGATGCACGCTGTCTGTTCATCTGGGCAGGTGCAAATACATAAGGAACTGTCATTTTCTCTTCGATCATGGCCTTGTATACCGGTACGCCGTCTCCCAAGAAGATCACACGCTCAGACTGTTTATTTAACTGTTCGATCAGTTCTCCCATATCCATAGGGCACTGCTCCATAACCGTCTCAATTCCATTTTCCATGTGGTACAGTCCTGTATATACCTGGCATCTTTTTGCGTCCATAATAGGGCAGATAAGACCGGATGCCCCCCACATATTGTAAGCAATAGCATCTACTGTAGGTACATGGATCAGAGACTTCTTTAATGCCAGTCCCAGTCCTTTTGCAGTAGCTGCGCCAATACGAAGACCGGTAAAGGAGCCCGGGCCCCCTGCTGCTGCAATGGCATCAATAGTCTCCAGGTCCAGTCCCAGCATTTTTACGATCTCATCTAACATGGGAAGGAGTGTCTGGGAATGGGTCTTTTTAAAGTTTACTGTATATTCTGCTGTGAGAATGTCATCTGTTACAAGTGCCACACTGGCTACTAAAGATGAACTTTCAATACCAAGAACTTTCATTATTTTTCCTCCACCCGTATCTTTCTGTAGTCAAATCCTTTTTCCAGGTCTTTTTCAATGGTGATCTCTGTCACATGTTCCGGAAGGATCTCCTCAATCAGCTGGGACCATTCGATGAGAGAAACGCCGTCTCCGTAGAAACAGTCTTCGTATCCGATCTCGTCCATTTCGCTGATATCACCGATACGGTATACGTCAAAATGATAAAGCGGCAGTCTTCCTGTATCATACTGCTGGACAATGGTAAATGTCGGGCTGTTTACCGGCTCATCGATCCCCAGTCCCTCTGCAAATCCCTGAGTGAAGATAGTCTTTCCCACTCCCAGGTCACCGTTTAAGCAGATCACCTGTCCCGGTCTTGCTTCCTGTCCCATTTTCTTTCCAAAAGCCCTTGTTTCCTCCGGACCCCAAGTATCAATTACCATCCTTTACTCCCTTCATTGTAAGAGCGATCCTCTTCTTGTCCATATCTACGCTTAAGATCTTCACATCTACCACGTCGCCTACGCTTACTGCCTCTAATGGATGCTTAATATAACGGTCTGTCATCTGGGAAATGTGTACCAGGCCGTCCTGATGAACGCCGATATCCACAAACGCACCAAAGTCAATGACATTTCGCACGGTTCCCTTTAATACCATTCCCGGCTTTAAGTCTTTCATTTCCATAATGTCACTTCTTAAAACAGGACGCGGCATCTCATCTCGCGGGTCTCTGGCCGGTTTTTCCAGTTCAGCGGTAATATCACGAAGTGTGATCTCACCTACGCCCATTTCCTGGGCCATTTTCTTATAATCACCAATCTTTTTGCTGATACCATTTAAACCGCCATGGGACAGCTGATCTTCTGTGTATCCCAATTTCTCCAACAGCTTTCCTGCTGCCTCATAGCTTTCCGGATGAACGCTGGTACCGTCTAATGGGTTATCGCCTCCTGTGATCCTCATAAATCCGGCACACTGTTCAAATGCCTTTGGACCCAGTTTTGCTACCTTTAACAGCTGCTTACGGTTCTTAAAAGCACCATTTTCCTCTCTGTATGCCACAATGTTCTTTGCAAGAGTCTTGTTGATACCGGAAACATATTCTAACAGGGAAGCAGATGCTGTATTTAAATCAACGCCTACTTTATTTACACAGTCTTCTACAACGCCGCCCAATGCTTCTCCCAGGTTCTTCTGGTTCATATCATGCTGATACTGGCCTACACCAATGGATTTTGGATCGATCTTTACCAGTTCAGCCAGTGGGTCCTGAAGTCTTCTTGCAATAGAAACTGCGCTTCTCTGTCCTACATCGAACTTCGGGAATTCTTCTGTTGCCAGCTTGCTTGCAGAATAAACAGAAGCACCGGCCTCATTTACGATCACATACTGTACCTGCTCTTTTAATTCCTTTAACAGTTCTACGATGATCTGTTCAGACTCTCTGGAAGCAGTTCCGTTTCCCACAGAGATCAGGGAAATGCCATATTTATGGATCAGGTCTTTTAATATTTTCTTGGACTCTGCCACCTTGTTCTGTGGGGCAGTTGGGAAAATAACTACAGTATCTAATACTTTGCCGGTACTGTCCACTACAGCCAGCTTACAGCCGGTACGGAATGCCGGGTCCCAGCCTAATACTACTTTACCAGCAATTGGAGGCTGCATAAGAAGCTGCTCTAAGTTCTTTCCAAATACACGGATAGCACCTTCCTGTGCCTTATCAGTCAGTTCACTGCGGATCTCACGATCTACAGAAGGAGCAATAAGACGGCTGTAGCTGTCCTGGATCACTGCCTTTAATACAGGTGTGGTATATGGATTTTCCTTTGTGATCACCTGTTTTTCCAGGTATCCTAAGATCTGCTCTGTTGGCGCTGCCACCTTTACAGTAAGGATCTTCTCATCTTCTCCTCTGTTTAATGCAAGGATGCGGTGTCCGGCTGCTTTTTTCACCGGTTCTTCGTAATTATAGTATGTCTCATAAACAGACTGCTTTTCCCCATCCTTTGCAGTTGACTGGAGAAGTCCCTTGTTCATGGTAATGTTTCTGATATAGGTGCGGTATTTTGCATCGTCAGAAATGCCTTCTGCAAGAATGTCCATGGCACCGTTAATGGCATCCTGAACACTTTCTACGCCTTTTTCAACAGAAATATAGGCCTCTGCCGCTTTTTCCACAGGTTCTTTTAAATTCTGTAAAAGGATCACATTTGCCAAAGGCTCTAAGCCCTTTTCACGGGCGATCATAGCCCTGGTACGGCGTTTTGGCTTGTATGGACGATATAAGTCTTCTACTGCCACTAAAGTTGCCGCTTCACGGATCTGTTTTTCCAGTTCTGCTGTCATTTTTCCCTGGTCAGAAATAGCACTGATGACCTGCTCTTTCCTGTCTTCCAGGTTTCTTAAATATTTTAAACGTTCATCTAAATTTCTTAAAACTTCATCATTTAATGAACCGGTTGCTTCTTTACGGTATCTGGCAATGAACGGAATGGTATTGCCTTCGTCAATGAGCTTTACAGCTGCCTCTGCCTGGTGGCGTCCAATATTCAGTTCTTCTGCCAGTGCTTTAATAATATCCATTGATAGTCCTCACATATTTTTTGTCGTTCTGAGGTTTTATTATAATTCATCCGCGGACCTTATGCAAGACTTGCCCTTGTCTGGACAGTGATTGTTTTTCATGCTATAATAAGCGAAATAGAAAGGATCCTACTTTAACTTATGAATAATACTTCCAAAAAACCAAGAAAAACATCCAGCTCAGCGGAACAGCTGGCAGCCTGCTCCCTGATCAGCGGTATTGCAGGTATTATCTGCAGCCTTTTTTATCTGCCATTTTCCCTTGTAAGCGGAAAGAACACTCCTATGGGACTGATCTGCGGAGTAATCGGTATCGTGCTTGCCATTATGGCAAAAAACGCGGACATCCGTCCGGGAAAGAAATATCCAGGTAAGGCACTGGCTGGTTTTATCTTCAGTGTGATCGCGATCGCTCTTACCATGTTCTTCTTTTACAGCCTGATCAATTATTATGATCTGCTCCGTGACCCGGTAAAGGGACCGCAGATCAACCAGTTGATCTACCAGATGCAGCAACAGCTTCAGATGCAGATGCAGGCACCGGCAAACTAGTTTGTTTCATAAAATTAATATTGAACACGCAAAAAGCCATTCTCTCGTTTTTATATTAAGAGAATGGCTTTTATTATTTTACCTGTTTATTTATTGAAGTATGAATTACAGCACCGCACGGATCATCTGCTTGATACCATATTCAGAACGTGACTGGGCTTTTGTATCAAAGGCGCTTGCAGCTGCCTTTAATTCTCCCTCTGTCATTTCTTTTGTAAGGATCGCAAATTCATCCATTCCGTAGAGTTCGATCACCTCGGCCTTGCCGAAATACTCATTTAACTCCTGCTCTTTGTTTCTGTAAGAGCCTGCAACACGGATAAAGTAGCGGAACTTGGTCTGATCCATAGGAAGGATCTCCTGTTTTTCATCAGTCCAGCCAAGTGGAACATTTTTGTCTATATTCTGTACTGCTTCGATAATATCTGCAACTACCGCGCTGGCTGTTGGCAGTTTTCCTGCGCCACTTCCGTAAAACATAGAAGTTCCCAGCATATTTCCCTTTACAACGATGCCGTTAAATACATCATTTACAGAGTATAACGGATTGTTCTTACTGATCATAACAGGAGCTACATAAGCGCTTACCTTGCCATCCTTGATGCGGCTGGTTCCAAACAGCTTAATGGAGGTTCCCATTTTCTCTGCATACTTAAAATCGATATCTGTAATTTTGGTAATACCTTCTGTATAAATATCTTCGTAATTAACAGTCTTTCCCGTTGCCATGGAAGTTAAGATCGCGATCTTACGGCAGGTATCATGGCCTTCTACGTCTGCTTCCGGATTGCGCTCTGCATATCCCAGGTTCTGAGCCTCTTTTAAGGCATTTTCAAAAGTTTCGCCCTCTTTATCCATCTTAGTCAGGATATAGTTGGTGGTTCCGTTTAAGATACCTGTGATTTCTTCAATGCGCTCGCCCATCAGGCAGCGGTATAATGGACGGATGATGGGAATTCCGCCGCCTACACTTGCCTCGAAGAAGAAGTTTACCTGTTTTTCTTTTGCAATCGCAAGCAGCTCTGTTCCATAAGCAGCTACTAAAGCCTTATTGGAAGTAACTACATGTTTTCCAGCCAACAGGCAGGCCTTTACAAATGGGTATGCCGGATTTAATCCGCCCATAGTCTCCACTACTACCTGTACTTCCGGATCTTCTTCAATGATCTTAAAATCATGAATGATCTTATCTGCTACCGGGCTGTCCGGAAAATCTCTCAGATCCAGAACATATTTTAATTCAACTTCCTGTCCTGCACTTTTTGCAACTTCTGCCTTATTCTGGTCCAGGATCTCTGCAACACCAGATCCAATGGTACCGTATCCCATAACTGCTGTCTTGATCATAATCTCTCGCTCCCTGTATGCTACCTGATATTTTTTACCGGCCCGATCTTTGTTTTTATTCTCTGGCCAGTATCTTTACATAATGGATACCGTCTAATACTTCCAGTTCATCGATCATACTGGAAACATTTCCCGTATCTTCCCTTACTTCCACACTCAGTGTCAAAGTAGCGACTCCGTTGACCGGAATACTCTGATGGATGGTAAGGATATTTGCCCGGTACACTGCAACCACATGAAGCAGGTCACTTAAAAGTCCCTGTCTGTCATCCATCTGAACTACCAGTGTAATCGTTTTTCCCTTTGTGTTATCATAGAAAGGAAAAATATCGTCCTTATATTTATAAAAAGAACTGCGGCTGATCCCTACCCGGTCTGCAGCTTCCTGCACAGTAATGGCTCTTACTGTTTCCAGAAGTTTCTTTGCCTCTACGACTTTTAAAAGTACTTCCGGCACTGCCTTTTGTTTTACAACAAAATACTTACTTTTGTCCTCCATGAACCCTTTTCTTCCTTCCTGTCCATGTCCGTATCGCGAACACATCTGTATTCATGAGGAAGATATTAACATACTTTTATGGGAATTGCAACCACTTTCTTATGTTAAATTAAGAACAAAGTATACAATATTTCAGATCCATCTATAACACATAAAAAAGACTGCTGTAAAATAGCTTTTCGTCTTACAGCAGTCTTTGTAAATTTATTATGCGTATGCTTATTGATCGTCTGACATGGCATTTTTATTCGGACAGCCAAGACTCATCCAGCGCAGATAAGCACTGATAAAGTTGTCAATAGAGCCATCTAAAACAGCATCTACATTTCCGCTTTCTTCCCCTGTACGATGGTCTTTTACCATAGTATAAGGCTGAAGGACATAAGAGCGGATCTGGCTTCCCCAGCCATTGTCCTTTACGTCACCACGGATACCGGCTGCCTTTGCTGCCTGTTCCTCCTGGCGGAGCATATACAGCTTTGCCTTTAACATCTGCATTGCCTTGTCCTTATTCTGGAACTGGGAACGCTCATTCTGGCAGGTAACAACGATACCTGTAGGATAATGGGTAATACGGATCGCAGAAGAGGTCTTATTGATATGCTGTCCACCGGCACCACTGGAACGGTAGGTATCAATACGGATATCGTCCGGATTGATCTCAATATCAATGTCTTCTTTAATATCCGGCATCACATCACAGGACACGAAAGAAGTCTGTCTCTTGCCTGCTGCATTAAACGGGGAAATGCGTACCAGACGGTGTACACCGTGCTCGGAACGGAGATAGCCATAGGCATTTTCCCCGCTGATCTGAATGGTAACAGATTTGATACCTGCTTCATCACCGTCCAGATAGTCAAGGACTTCTACCTTAAAGCCCTTTTTCTCAGCCCAACGGCAGTACATACGGTACAGCATGCTGCACCAGTCACAGGACTCTGTTCCGCCTGCACCTGCATTCAGACGTAAAATGGCATCATAGCCATCGTATTCGCCGGAAAGCAGAAGCTTCATACGCATCTTTTCCAGGGTCTCTGAAAAATGATCTAACATTTCCTGGATCTCAGGGATCAGAGAAGCATCATTTTCCTCATAACCCATCTGGATCATGGTCTGGATGTCTTCATATTCCTGCTCCAGTTCACGGAAAGTATCAACTTCGTCTTTTAAGTGTTTTGCTTCCCGCACCAGTTTGGTAGAGCGCTCCGGATTATCCCAAAATCCCGGCTCTTCCATGGATTTATCTAATTCGTCGATTCGTCTGACCTTATTATCCAGGTCAAAGTGAATCCCTCACTTCCACTAATGGTTTGTCATACGTTGATAACGTATATTTAAAATTGTCTAACTCAACCACAGCTTCACCCGCTTTCTTATTATAAATTTTTAATTATTTTGCAAAAATCCCCCTGCATGGTTTACTGCCACGCAGGAAGATTTTTCAATTCGTTCATATAGGACTTATTTAATACGTCCGCAGCACTGTTTATATTTCTTTCCGGAACCACATGGGCATGGATCGTTTGGATAGATCTTCTGCTCATCACGTTTCTTTGGAGCGATCGGAGTTGCATCCTTATTGGTACCTGTAACCTTGGCAGCAGACTCTCTCTCGATCTTCTGCTCTACACGGATGTGGAACAGGATACGTACAGTTTCTTCCTGGATCGCAGCCATCATAGCCTCGTACAGCTCATAGCCCTGCATCTTGTACTCAACAACCGGATCTCTCTGGCCATATGCCTGTAAGCCAATTCCTTCACGGAGAGCATCCATATCATCCAGATGTGACATCCACTTGTTGTCAATAACCTTCAGAAGAACCACACGCTCGATCTCACGGATCTGCTCTGGCTCAGGGAATTCAGCTTCCTTTGTCTCATACAGCTTGATGGCAGCTTCCTTTAAGGTGTGCTTTAATTCGTTCTTCTTCATGGACTTCTTCTGCTCATCTGTCAGTACAACAGACTTTAATGGAATGATCGGCAGAAGGAGATTGTTTAACTCAGTGAGATCCCATTTCTCTGCTGTATCTTCATCAGAAACAGACATATCTACTGCATTCTCTACAATGTCAGTGATCATCTTCAGAACCAGATCACGCATGTTATCCCCATCCAGAACCTTGCGGCGCTCTTTGTAGATAACTTCACGCTGCTCATTGTTTACTTCGTCAAATTTAAGCAGCTGCTCACGGATACCGTAGTTATTGCCCTCGATCTTCATCTGAGCCTTCTCAATAGCATTGGAAAGCATCTTATGCTCGATCTGCTCACCTTCCGGTACGCCCATTGCCTCAAACATATGCATCAGACGCTCAGAACCGAACAGTCTTAACAGGTCATCTTCCAGGGACAGGTAAAATCTGGACTCACCTGGGTCTCCCTGACGTCCGGAACGTCCACGCAGCTGGTTGTCAATACGACGGGACTCATGACGCTCTGTACCAATGATCTTTAAGCCGCCTAAATCCTTTGACTCCTGATCCAGCTTAATATCGGTACCACGGCCTGCCATGTTGGTAGCGATGGTAACGGAACCATGGATACCGGCATCTGCAACGATCTCAGCCTCTAATTCATGGAACTTTGCATTCAGGACTTTATGAGGAATGCCCTTCTTGGTCAGCATCTTGCTGAGAAGTTCGGAAGTCTCAATGGTGATGGTACCAACCAGAACCGGCTGTCCCTTCTCATGTGCCTTTACAACTTCTTCAACAACTGCATTATATTTTTCTTTCTTGGTCTTATAAACAGCGTCATCTAAGTCCTTACGGATAACAGGACGGTTGGTTGGGATCACGATAACGTCCATTCCATAGATGTTACGGAATTCCTTCTCTTCTGTAAGAGCGGTACCGGTCATACCTGCCTTCTTTGCGAACTTATTGAAGAAGTTCTGGAAAGTAATGGTAGCCAGTGTACGGCTTTCACGACGTACATTTACATGCTCTTTTGCTTCGATCGCCTGATGCAGACCATCAGAATAACGGCGGCCTGGCATAATACGTCCTGTAAATTCATCAACGATCAGGACTTCGTCATCTTTTACTACATAGTCCTTATCGCGGAACATCAGGTTGTTGGCACGAAGTGCAAGGATGATATTGTGCTGGATCTCCAGATTTTCCGGATCAGCCAGGTTATCAATGTGGAAGTATTCCTCTACCTTCTTGACGCCCTGTTCAGTCAGGTTGACTACTTTATCTTTTTCGTCTACTACGAAGTCACCGGTCTCTTCGATCTCTTCACCCATGATGGCATCGATCTTGGAGAATTCCTTGGAAACAGTACCACGCTCTAACTGACGTGCTAAAACGTCACATACTTCATACAGCTTGGTAGACTTGCCGCTCTGTCCGGAAATGATCAGAGGTGTTCTTGCCTCATCAATAAGAACAGAGTCAACCTCATCGATGATACAGTAATCCAGATCACGCAGAACCAACTGTTCTTTGTAAATGGACATGTTATCACGCAGGTAGTCGAAACCAAGTTCATTGTTTGTTACATAGGTAATGTCGCAGGCATATGCTTCTTTTCTCTGAGCACTGTTCATGTCGTTTAATACAACACCTACAGTCAGACCCAGGAAACGATGTACCTGTCCCATCCACTCAGCATCTCGTTTTGCCAGGTAATCGTTGACAGTAACGATCTGTACGCCTTTTCCCTTTAATGCATTCAGGTAAGCCGGACAGGTAGATACCAGGGTTTTACCTTCACCTGTACGCATCTCTGCGATACGGCCCTGATGGAGTACGATACCACCGATCAGCTGTACCGGGAAATGCTCCATATTCAGTGTTCTTCTTGCCGCCTCACGGACAGTAGCAAATGCCTCTGGCAGAATATCATCCAGAGTTGCTCCGTCAGCCAGCTTTGCTTTCAGGATACGGGTCTGATCGCGCAGCTCTTCATCTGACTTGGCAATCATTTCGGGGCGCAGGTTTTCGATCTTCGCCAAAATCGGGCGGATCATCTTCAATTCCCTTTCACTGTGAGTCCCGAACAGTTTCTCAATTACGTTCATGGTAAGTTCTCCTAACTTCTTCCTTATATAAATGAAAATTCTTTTCAACCTGCATCTGTGCCGCAAATGCAGCCAGTACGCTTATGATACAATCTAATACATTGTAACACTTGAGCGGGATTTATTCAACGACTTCATAAAAAGTTTACATTTCCCCCCATATTATGGTAAACCAGACATCTTGCACAAAAAGTATGTTCGATTTTGTGCACATCCACATTGTCCACACTTATCCACAAAGTTTTCCCCCAAAGTTATCCACATCGATTTTTATCGGTTTTTCTGCATTTTCTAGTTATACACCGACTTATCCACATTATCCACATATTTTACCCTGTTCTTTTTTACACCCCTTTTACATTTTCCTGTCCTTTCTTTTTTGTATATATCTCATAAATCTGCTGTTTTTCATCAAAATATGCACAGTTACTATTGACATTTTTTCATGTACACTATTAATAATTCAATAGCCATTTGCACCCTACATATACTTTTTTTATAAAAAATTAAGATAAATTATTAG
>UMCM01000195.1_pt1 | contig 11202 bp, 7 predicted proteins | sample 1964231 | NCBI WGS metagenome assembly UMCM01 (sample SAMEA4835968, study PRJEB28245) | human gut metagenome | biome: gut microbiome; material: fecal sample | place: Denmark | collected 2008
TCTCTTTTACGGTCGGATCCGCTACTTCTCGACGACGGTAACGTCCCTGTCCGTATTCAGCGTCAGCTGATAGGTCCCATAATTACCCGAACCGTTCGTGAACTTGGTGTAGATCGCCGTAAGGTTCACCACCCAGCCGTCTTCGGGAATCTTGTTGTCGCGGAACTGGCTGTAACCGCTCGTACGCACCACATAATTGCCCGGAGCCGCATTGGTGCCGGAGCCGGTCGCCGCTGCGTCGTAGGTAAACCATGCAGAGCCGTAGAAATAGGTCTCCGCGTTAGCGCCTTCCAGCCTGCGTTTCGTAGCCCAAGTCGCCCACTCGTTGATGTCCGACCAGCCGGGAGAGTTCACGTCGTACGACGTCGAATTCGCAAAATAGTTGGGGAAGGTATTCTTGTATCCCCACGGCGCCGTGCCGAACTTGCTTTCCAGCCCTTCGAAACGCACCAGACGGCCCAGATCGGCATCCGAAATCGCCGTCTTGTAGTTATCCTTGGTAACCACCAGCGTATCCGACTTCAGCATCTGCTGCTGTTCGCCGGAGAAAATGTACTCGTCCTGCATGATCTTGCTCTCGATGTTGTCATTCGAATAGCTGGCGTTGGAGGAGGTCGTACCGATGCTGGTCATACCGCGGTAGTTGCCGAGCACCAGCCCCTGCAGCTTGACGAAAACGATCTGTCCCGCGGGGTGGAAAAGGTAGTTGCCCGTATTGAGCTTAAGCTCGATCGCCGATTCGGACTCCGCATCGTAGAGGTAGACCGATTTATAGACATTGCCGTAACGGTCGGTGGAGATGACCTTGCCGGAGGTGAAAATCGGCTCATCCACCGTCCACGAAGCGACCTCCCCGTCGTTCTTGCCGGGATTCTCGGCTTTGAACTGCGCCTTCAGGTCCTTGATCGATATATATTCCAGCCCCTCTTTCTCGAAATCGGCGCGGGTATATATCTTGGCCGCCTTCGGGTTCCTGTAATCGTTGTAACAGCCAACGAAGAACAGCCCTGCCGCGGCGATCAGAAACAGTTTAGATACTTTGTTCATAATATTCGTGTTTTATTCGTTAGCCGTCAGAAACGGAAGTAGAGATTGAGGTAATAGGTCGTACCGAACATGTAGAAATACTTCGAGTCGAAGGCCTGATAGGTAGTCACCGTCGTCTCGGTGTTCTTCGTCAGACGAGTCTGCTCGTAACCGCCGGTGCGGATGTCCTGATTGTTCAGGATATTCTTGACTTCGAGGCTGAAGCCCAGCGTATACTGGCGGTGGATATACCAGTTCTTGCCGATGCTGGCGTTGAGCGTATAAGCCGAGTCGAACTTCTCCTGACGGCGCAGGTGAGCGATGTCCTCGGCGGTCATGCCGGTGGTAATCACCGCATCGGTGCGATAGATCGGGCTCATCGACAGATACATGTTGTTGTAATAGTTGAAGTCGGCCGACAGGAAGATGTTGTTGTTGCTGCGGTACGAAAGACCGACGTTGGCGGCCAGCTGCGGGGTGCTCTCCACGCGGAAGTTCTTCCAGTAAACATAGCCGTCGGAGACGATATCGCCGCTGTTGTCCTGCGTCTGCAGGTAATAGGGATTCGAATCGTAGGTGTACTGGCCCCAGCTAACGGCTCCGTTCAGGGCAAGGCTGCGGTACAGGGGAATCGAAACGGCCGCTTCGAGACCGAAGTGGAGCTTGTCGATGCCGCTCATAGCGAAGTTCGTGAAGGTCGCGGCCACGTCGTCGTAGTACGAAATCACTTTCGACTGATCGTAAATGCGGGTATAGTAACCGGAAACGCGCGCTTTCAGGTCGCCGACACGCAGGTTATACGACGCATCCACACCGAAGACACGTTCGGCGGAAAGCCCCGGAGTCGTGGTGTTGCGCGTACGGGGCGACACGAACGAAGCTTGGAATTCGGGGGCGTCCTGCAGGTAAACGACATTCGCTTCGACGGTATGAGCCGCGGAGAAGCGGTAGCTGAAGTTGCCTTTGGCCTTGTAGGTCAGGTAGTCGAGTTTCTTGGAATCGCCCTTCGAATTGTCGGGGAACAAGCCTTTGCGCCAAAGACCCTCGCGCCATTGCGAAGCATATCCCACTTCGCCGCCGACGGTTACGCCCAGACCGCCGACATTGAAATTATAGGCAGCCCATGCCTTCGTCCGGAGGACGTGCGCATAGTAGTCATAGCCGTATTTGTCGCCGACTTTGGCTGCGTGCGCATGACCGTGGCGATAGTAATAGTCGAGGTTGTTCTGATATGCGATGGCGTTCGAGCCGAAGTCGCGCTCGGCGAATTTGTCGATGTCGGCCCAATAGTCGCCGCCAAGCAGGTCTTTGACCTCCGAATAGTACTCCGTACGGTTCCGGCGCAGCGAAAGGCCCCCGTAGATTTTGGAGTTATTGCGGAAGATATGCGAGAAGTTGGCGACCAGATTCCAGTCCAGCTGATCGGTGTGACGCTCTTCGACCATATAGTTAGAACGACGGCCCGGACCGTACTGCGCCTCATCGACCGGATCGTTCTGGATATAGTTCGTCTGATACATCTTATCCCAGTCGAAATGGCGGATATTCTGGTAGTTGGCCTGCCAGTAAACCTGCTGCCAAGCCGCACCCAGCATATTCTTGTCGAGCGCGAAGTAGCTCGGCAGATAACGGTAATAGTCGGGGCGCGGGTCGGGACCGTTCTGCCACGTCAGCGCCGAGTAACCGTTCGTGCCGAAGCGCAGCGAGGTGGCCAGATCGAGTTTCGAACGGTCTGAAATGTCGAACGTATAGTTCAGCATCACGACGGGTTCGTGGTTGTTGCGCACACGGGCGTTACGTTTCTTGCCGTCCTGCCAGCCCCAGTTGGGGTTGTAATAGTTATTGCCGACCAGATCGTAAGCTTCCTGCGTCGCCGCCTGCTGCGCACCGCGTTCGGTAGGAGCGCCCAGCAGGGTCAGCGCCAGACGATGACGCTGACCGAACTGCTTCTCGACAGCGGCAAAATAACCGAAAGCGTTGTAATAGACGCCATTGACATAGGAGTTGCCGCCCTGACGGGTCGAGACCGAAAAGGCATACGACCACCCGTTGTCCTGATAGCCCGAAGCATAGGTGACCATCGCGCGGAAACGGTACATCGAGTTGCCGTTTACGAGGCTCGCACGCAGGCCTTGACGCATCTGCGCAGGACTCGTCACGATATTGGTCGTACCGCCGATGCCGCCCAGACCGGCGTCCGACGCCACGATGCCCGACGTAACTTCCTGATTGCGGGTAGCGTCGTTCAGACCGCTCCACAACGACCACGGCGTATAGCCCGTCATGGCGTCGTTGAGCTGAATGCCGTTCATATACACGTCCTGATACTGCGAATCGTAACCGCGGACGTTGAAACGCATTTCGCTGAACTTGTAGGACGCGATGTTATTGAAGAGGTCTTTCGAAGCCGAGAGCGACGTGGGCAAAGCCTGCGCGTCGTCGGTGGTTTCGGTGTCGAACTCCGCGAAGACCGCGTCGTCGATCATCTGACGCTGCGTATCGGGCACGAGGATCACCGCATTGATGTCGCGCATCTGCGAACCGACACGTACGGCGATATTCGAAGTCTCGAATTCGGGAGTTTCGAACTGCAGCGAATATTCGCCCGCAGGAATATTTTCGAAAACGAAGTTACCCTGCGCATCCGAAACCGTTGTCGTACCGCCCGGCGTCATCGTAATCTTCACGTCGCCGAGTGCAATGCGTCCCGCACGCGAAACGACCCTGCCCTTGATACCGCCGTCCTGTCCAAAGGCGGTCAGCGTCACAAGCGACAGCACTAAAATTAGTAGACTCTTGATTTTCATAGACTATGTAAGTAATTTATTTGGCAAAATAGATATACACCGGGAAGTGGTCGCTGTAACCGCCCTGAAAGTTATTTCCCACGTACGTACGCAGGGGATATCCCTTATACTGTCCCTCTTTCTGCAGCATGTAGTACCGCTTGAAGATATTGCCGTAGAACTTCGATCCGGGAGCCTTCTGCAAACGAAGTCTGCCTTCGGAACCCGTAGCCAGATTCTCCGTGACCACGATATTGTCGAAGAGATTCCATGCGTCGCCGTAAGCCAGCGTTCCGAGTCCCGCCTTGAGCATATCGGCAAAGGGATTGTAGAAATCGCCCGGCTTGAGATCCGTCATCTTGGCTTTGGCACCCAAACCCTCGGCAATGCTCTCGTCCGTAGGATCGTCGTTGAAGTCGCCCATGGCTACGACCTTGGTCGCCGGGTTGATCTTCAGCACGGAATCCGCAATGCGGCGCATCTGCTCCCCGACGGCAATGCGCTTGAATTCCGAAGCGTCCTTGCCGCCCAGCCGCGAAGGCCAGTGCGCCACCATAAAGAAGAAGGGTTCGTTCTCGATGGTTCCCCACATCGTCAGGATGTCACGGGTCTTGAAGTTGGGAAGCTGCGGCACGACGGTTTTCACCGGGAAACTGCCCTCCAGTTTGAACACATCGGGACGATACATGAAGGCCACATCGACGCCGCGGGCTTCGGGCGAATCGTAATGCACGATACGGTAGTTGCCGGGGGCCAATTTGGGCGTCGCCACAATGTCCTCCAGCACCGAGCGCGTCTCGACTTCCGAGACGCCGATAACAGCCGGATAATTCTTGTCTGCGGCAGCAATGTCGAAAAGCACCCGCTCGATATTGCCGAGCTTCTTGAAATACTTGGCGGAATTCCACTTCTTGGGACCTTCCGGCGTGAACTCGTCGTCATGCACCTCCGGATCGTTGATGGTGTCGAAAAAGTTCTCCAAGTTATAGAACATCACCTTGCAGGGCTTCTGCGCAAAGCACATTACGACGAACGCCGCCAAGAACAAAGTGAATATCAGTCGTTTTTTCATCGTTCTGAAATTTTAAGGTTTTACAATCCCCAAGAGGCGGCATCTGTCTTTTCCTTGACCTCGGCAGGCAGCGTGGGGAAGAATTCGAACTTGGTCAGCTCTTCGATCTCCTTGACGCTCTGCACCCAGCTTTTGGCCTCACCCTGACCTCCTTCGTTGGCCACCCAGAATCCGATGGACTTGAGCTGGCCGGCCGAATAATCACCTAGTTTATCACCAGCCTGACGGATGTTACCCTTTACCGTGCGGACAAATACTTTAAAATAGTAATTCGGCACAGGACATAACTTACCGTCGCGGTCTGCCGTCGTAAGCGTACTACCGGGATTCCAATATGCACCGGTTACGACATACAGCGTGTCGGAACACATCCAATGGTCACGGGCCATTTTCTCAAGGTCCGCCCACGGATGCTGGTTCAGGCTGGAGTTCTGGGGCGTCATATTCGAGAAATAGAAAGTCTGCGCCTGCATCGTGGCATTTCCGCTACGGTCGGCATTGGGAATCTGATGGCCGCGGTCGTAATTCGCCGCAGGATAACTACGGGTCAAATTAGCCTGATATTCAGCTGCGATCTTGGGATCATACGCCCATGTTTCCACGCGTCCCGATCCCGTATACGAACTATGCAGCGGATATGCCACCCACCACGCACCGCGCTTCGTCTTATCGAAACACAACGTGTAATTACGCATATTCCGGTTGTTGAGCTGAGCGAAATGCGATACATAAATATAATTGCTATTCACCTTTTCGGCAGGAATCTCAGGCCAAACCAGATTGTGCCCGGTCTCATATACATTGTCGTTCGACGAAGTACTGTACTGGACGAGTTCAAGCTCGACGGGCATCTCGCCTTCGAACTCGAACCTGATCAGGGCATGCCGCTCGTCCTTGGTGTTGTTCGGCCAATAATAGACATACTGATTCTTGTCGGACAAACTCGTTCCGACCTTTCCCGTCTTGACAGTCTGGCCTCCCGGCGCTGTCCGGTTAAACGAAATCCATTCGGCTCCCGAAATGATTTCAGCCGTCCACGGCGTCCCCGTATCTCCGGTCACGAGCAGCACGGCAGCGCCCTCCTGATCGGGATGCACGGTCTTGGCAGGGTCCCACTCCACCGAGTTGGCGCCCCCGCCTCCCTTATTGTCGGAATCCTTACCGCACCCCGTAAAGGCGACAGCTATCAGCACCATCGCCGCAAGGGAAGCGGCAAACATCCGCGAACTATATTTATATATCAACGTCATTCAATTAAAAACTAAGTGCGAAAATACGCATTTTAAGACAACCTTCCCCCGGCAGGATGTTCCTGCCGGGAGAGGGAGTGTCGATATTCGGTTATTCTGCCGGGTTGATAGCAACAGACTTAATATAAAAAGCCTTACCGCTTCCTGCTACACTAGTTGCATTATCCCATGTTAAAACAATGTCACCTTCAACAGCTACTGCATTTTCAAATGTATATTCGGCAGCCAAAGACGTCAAATCAGCAGTGCTATTTCCATCACAAACAAATGTCGTAGATCCGACCTGCACCTTCAAAGTTACATTAGCACTAGCAGCTCCACTGCTATTAACAACAATCTTTTTCACCCCACCAGTATATGCCGTGGATTTCAATACAAATTGGCTGGCCGGTTGATTCTTAGATCCAACCTGAACACCTTTATTATTGTCGTTTCCAAAGTAGAACGATGATCCCGACCAAGTAGGACTCGTAATCCATTCCAACTCTGGCGTACCTTTAACGATGGTCACACCATCGGCTTTCGAACCTAAATCACCATTTACAAGGCTCCAAACATATGCAACACCGGGAGTTACTTCACCACCCGACGATTTTTTCAACTGCGTCAAAGCAACTGTAGCATCGTTTCCTCCGGTAGCCGTAATAGTCAGAGTCTCTTTAATGTCCGTATCGCCCGTATTGGCGGTTTTAGGCGAAATCTTCACGGTCGTTCCCTCGACCGACGCGTTGAAGGAAGTCAGCGAAGATAACGTAAATCCATTGAAATTCACACCTTCGATCGTCACAGTCTTTTCAGCCGTATCATCCGACGCCCACGATAACGAAGAAGGAGTTACATCGATAATCATAGGGGCCGTAGACTTAAAGTTCTTCACGTCGTCGAGATTACGGGGAAGAATTTGGTTCTGACCGGAATACACCGCACCGATACCCGTAATTTCGGCAGTCGTTGCGATATAAGGCTGATCTTTGAAAGTTGTCCAAGCATTTTTATTGAGGTATACGGCTAAGTTAGCTCCTCCGGCCGTCAGCGTACGGGTCGTATTCGCTCCGCTGTCCATCCACATGCCGGCAGCACTCGTCGTAGCTTCGATCGTGACGGGCATATTGAAATAATTCGAAATATCGGCGACCGAATTCACCTTGATAGGAGTTACTGCATTACCGCTCGACTGCACGATCACTTCACCGGTCCCGATTTCCGAAACCTGAGGAATCGAATTGCGGATCTGACCTTTTGCGACACCTGCCGTTAGCGTGACGAGCACTTTATCGCCCAGTTTATAGTCACCTTCACTCCAAAATACCGAGTTGTAAAGCGAAATACCGTTTCCACCGGTCGTAGCTCCGGGAGTCATCACGTAAAGCGTACCGAAAGAAGCATTGCCAGCTTTGGGATCACCGCAAATTACACCTTCGAAGGTATAAGTCACATTTTCGTCGATCACCTCGGCAGCAGAAGTCGCCGTGATCTTGGCCAAGAGTTCGGGAATCGTAATTGTTGTCGCACCGCCGCTTCCGCCGGTCGTTACGAACGTCTTATGATCGCCGTAAAGAATATCACCGGTGTTGGGAGTCGCGTAGGCGCGGAAAGCGTACTGCGTCTCCTTCGTCAGGCCGGTAACGTCTACGGTCCATGTCGCAGCCTTCGTTGCGGCCGGAACTTTCACGGAGCCTGTCCAATCGGGCGTATTTCCCGTGGCGAAGACCACATACTCCACGCCGACGGCCGAATAGTCGGCCAGATCGGCATTGGCGATCGAGCCGCCCAGCGTCACCGTCGTCTCGGCTACATTCGAAGCGTTGGCCGTCGTAACCGCAGGCGTAGCGGCACCGCCGCCCAAATCGATCTCTGTCCCACCCGTGCCAACGAAAATACGGACATCATCAACACGAGTTCCGGTCGCACCACTCGGATATTCAATTTTCAAAGAAAGACGTGAAACAGTATTTTTCAGCGTAATATCAGCCGATGCCCATTTCCAAGCCGGAGTTGCATCTACATTTTCCAGATTATACGCTATTTCAGTCCAATTTTCGGCATCTGACGAAAGATAGAGTTTAATGACATCCTTTTGGGGATCGAAAGCATCAGTATTACCATACAATCCAAAACGGATTGACAGATTCTTTTCAGTTGTAAGAACAAGATCCTGCACCGTAAAATATGCATTCTTACCTGCCTGCAACCACATCAAGCCTTTACCTGAAAAGCCCGCGCTTGTCGGAGAAGCCGTTGTTGCCGTCCAACGGTTCGAAGCGTAAGCTGTTTTATAGTCTGACGTACCGGAAACATAGCCGAATCCGCTGCGAATCACATACGGACTTTCATTGATATAAGGCCACTTGTCGAGTTTCTGTTCCAAATCACCGAACGATTCATAGAATATGTCGTTCGACACCCCCTTCTGTGATACCGCTATCGTCTTGGTGCCAAAGTCATTGCTGACGACTATCGAACCCAGATTTTTTATTTCCGAAGAAGCATTGGCCTCAGAAGCAGTTACGGTAATCGAAGTGTCGGAAGCCGTACCCGTAGTTTTGTCGATCGAGAAGCCTGAACCGGAAACAGTCGCTTTCCAGTCACCGGTAGACGTAACCGTAATTTTTGCCGTCGCTCCGGCTGCATCACCGAGAGAAATGGCCGTAGGATCGACAACAAGCGATCCGGTAGCTCCCCCATTGAACGAGACATCATCCAATCGATAGGTGTTGTTATGCCCTACATAACGGAAAGCTACATATACTTTATCAGAAGCGGCATAAGCCGAAAGATCGGCAGACTCGTCAAAGTACACGTTGATCTCATTTACCCCCTCTTTATACTCGATTGTCTTAACAACAGTCCATACACTGGGATCGGTAATCGTTTCGTTTGTTACCGTAGTAGAAGCTACGATCTCAATCTTGCTGTCGTCAGCTGCACTTGCCGTTGCATTGAAATACCATGCCAGTTTGAACGTCAACACTTTATTATCCGCAGCTTTCACATTAAACGGAGTCATTATAGCATAAGCCGTAACGGTCTTCTGCGTTGAGCTGTAAGGAGCACACTGAAGATAGAACGTGTCTCCAAATACACTGCCGAACCATCCCAATTTAGGATTGGCCGGATACCCAGCATCACTCGAAGTAAACGCCCAATTGGGAGAATCGTAAACAACACCACTAATAACATCGTTGAAACTGTCGCCAAACTGCGTCACAACAGTAGTCGGAAGCTCTACATCACCGACAGGAGGTGTCACGGAGCCATTATCCAAATCGACCTGCTGTCCACCGGCACTTGTCACCAAAGTAACATCGTCAATACGATAGTTGCCGTCAGGCTTCTTAGTGGATAAGAATTTAATATACAGATGCTCCGAGAATTCCTTCAACGTAAAGTTCAAGGTTGCAAGATTCCAGTTTTTCTCAGCCACAAAGTTTTCGAAAGTATAGGGAATGGCATTGGTCCATTTTTCGCCGTCTTTACTGAATTGAACGGTCAGCTGATCGTAGATCTCAATATTGGGAGCATTGAAATAACTTGCGCCGAAAGTCAAAGTATATCCGGTTTGGCCCTGAGGAAGCGTAATATCCTGAACCGTAAAATAAGTGTTTCCGGTGCCAAACATCAAATTAGAACCACCGGAACCTTCATAGGCACTTCCGTTGCCGACACTGGAAAGATTACTGCGAATATCAACCCCTTCACCGGCATAAGTTACGGTCGAAGAGCCTTCACCGGTCTTATCCCAGCCATCGTATGAAGCAACCGGAGTTTTATCTCCCGTCGTTCCGAAAGTTTCTTTATAAACAAGTTTTTCGGGAACGACTTCACCCTGGTTAATGGTAACCGTCTTGGTGAAATAGGCGCCGTAGGAGTTCTTGAGCTGGAAACTCAGCGTTGCCGTACGGCTCTCGTTGCTTGCGGGGATCGAGAATTCGACCTCGGTCGTACCGGCTTTTCCATCGGTCGCGGAAGCAGTCACCCAGTCTGCGCCCGATTCGAAAGCGAGCGTCCACGGACGATTGCTTTTCACCGTAACGGCAGACGCACCTTCGGCTACGCCCTCGGCGGAAAAGGTCAATGCTTCGGGAGCAACCTCAAGATAAGGCATCCCGTCGTCATCGTTATCATCCACACACGATGTAAACGCCGTCGCGGCGATCAGGAACATCGCACCGAACAATAACCTCAAAAGGTTTAACTTTTTCATAGAAGAGTTGTTTAAAATTGATTAAAAACTTTTATTTTATTTCTAAAAAAAACTTACGATTCCTTACATAATGTGAATATTATGCCTCAAATTTAAAATTATTTTCCGGACCGGCAAAAGCATAAACGCCTTTTTTATATTACGATTAGGTTAATTAGCGGACATCGGCGGCGGACACCATCGGAGACAAAAGCCCCGGAATACGCACGTTTCTGCATATTCCGGGGCTAATAGTCTTTCGGGATCAACGGATGCGGTCGGCCGCGCGCACCATCAGTTCGTCGCGGAAAACCGCACGTGCGGCGAGGTATGCGAAAAGCAGGCAAACCAGCGGCAGCACGACGGCAGGTTTCAGTACCTGCGTATGGAACGTCTGTTCCGCAAACACCCGGTAGCTGAGAAAGTAGTACACGCCTTCCATAACGGCGGAGCCGACGAGCAGCACCATTTCAACCACGCAGAGCCGGAGCTGGAGCAGGCGGCGCTTGAACAGGAAAATCGTAATAAACGGCAGCACGCAGGCCAGCGCCAGCACGACGCCCATATAAACCGTCGGCTGCACGGCTTCGCCGGCAGCGGTTTTCAAAGAAAAGGCATACAGCCCGAACTCTCCGGCCTCGCCGGCGAACCACGCAAGCGGAGCGAAAAGCGTAACGGCCATAAGCGCCGTGACAATCAGCATGTAAAGCGTTTGGATTCGTTGTATCATAGGGTCATAAAGTTTTATCTATCAAATATTTGTTCCTGTCGGAGGAGCCGCGGTTGATAAGCTCGCCCAAAAATCCCGCCAAAAACAGCTGGACTCCGAGGATAATCGCCAGAATCGCCAAATAGAAAAGCGGCTGATCGGTAACCGCCCTCAGC
>UMCM01015140.1_pt1 | contig 11083 bp, 7 predicted proteins | sample 1964231 | NCBI WGS metagenome assembly UMCM01 (sample SAMEA4835968, study PRJEB28245) | human gut metagenome | biome: gut microbiome; material: fecal sample | place: Denmark | collected 2008
GGGCGACACCACCAAGATCGACGAGCGGGACGTGCTGGCCAACCCCTGGATCGACAACGTCACCCGCGTGTCTGCCCCGTACAAGCGCGCCAACCGCCTGTTCCACCCCGCCGATTCGGTCATTGACTGCGGCGGCGTGAAGATCGGCGGCAAGGAAAAGATCGCCGTCATGGCAGGCCCCTGCAGCATCGAGGGTGCCGAGCAGGCTCTGCGCATCGCACAGAGCGTCAAGGCCGGCGGCGCGGCCCTGTTCCGCGGCGGTGCCTACAAGCCCCGTACCTCTCCCTACTCCTTCCAGGGTCTGGAGACCGAGGGCATCCTGGACATGGTCAAGGCCCGCGAGGCCACCGGCCTGCCCATCGTGTCCGAGCTGATGAGCGAGGACCGCATCCCGGAGTTTGAGGAGTATGTAGACGTGGTGCAGATCGGTGCCCGCAACATGCAGAACTTCCAGCTGCTCAAGGCCGTGGGCAAGATGCACAAGCCCGTGCTGCTCAAGCGCGGCCTGTGCAACACCATCGAGGAGTGGATCATGAGCGCCGAGTACATCATGGCAGGCGGCAACGAGCAGGTCATCCTGTGCGAGCGCGGCATCCGTACCTTTGAAAAGTACACCCGCAACACGCTGGACCTGTCTGCCGTGCCCCTCATCCACGAAAAGACCCACCTGCCCGTCATCGTGGACCCCAGCCACGCCACCGGCAAGGCAAACCTCGTGGAACCCATGATGATCGCCGCTGTGGCCGCCGGTGCCGACGGTCTGGAGGTGGAGGTGCACTATGACCCCCGCCACGCCTGGAGCGACGGTGCCCAGTGCCTGACCCCGGACGCCTTTGCACAGGCCATGGCCAAGTGCCGCCAGGTGGCATGGGCCATCGGCCGCGATATGTAACGGCCTATGCTGGTAACCATTCATTCTTCCCGCCCCATCGGCGGGAGCATCACAGCCCCGCCCAGCAAGAGCATGGCCCACCGGGCCGTGCTGTGTGCGGCGCTGGCCACAGGCAGCTCCCACATCACGAATCTGGAATTCAGTAAGGACATCTCCGCCACGCTGGCCGCCGCAGGCCAGCTGTGTGCCCGGGTGACCACCGGCCCCGCAGATGCCGTGGTGGAAGGGCTGGGCCGGTTTGCCCCCCTCACTGCCCCGGTGGACTGCTGCGAGAGCGGCAGCACCCTGCGGTTCCTCATCCCCATTGCCAGCCTCACCGGGCAGGAAGTGACCTTTACCGGCCGTGGGCGGCTCATGGAGCGGCCCCAGTCGGTTTACGAAACGTTGTACCGGGAGCAGGATCTACGGTTTGAACAGAATTCTGCCGGTCTGACCGTGGAAGGTGCCCTCACACCGGGGGAATACCGGCTGGCAGGCAACGTGTCCAGCCAGTTCATCAGCGGGCTGCTGTTTGCCCTGCCCCTGCTGGACGGCGACAGCACCCTGCACCTCATCCCGCCGGTGGAGAGCCGCAGCTACATCGACATGACCCGTGCGGTGCAGGCCGCCTTTGGGGTGACCAGCCGCTGGCTGGACGAGACCACTCTGGCCCTGCCGGGCCGCCAGCACTACCGCTCCTGCGATCACGCCGTAGAGGGCGACTACAGTCAGGCGGCCTTCCCGGCGGTGCTGGGTGCCGTGTGCGGCGGGGTGACCGTCACCGGCCTTTCCCCGGACACCCTGCAGGGCGACGCGGTCATTCTGGATATCCTGCACCGGTGCGGCGCACAGTTCACCTGTGAGGGGGACACCGTCACCTTTGCAAAGGCGCCCCTACACGGGGTGGACATCGACCTGGCCGACTGCCCGGACCTTGGCCCTGTGCTCATGGTGCTGGGCCTGCTGTGTGAAGGCACCACCGTCATCCGCAACGCCGAGCGCCTGCGCCTGAAGGAGAGCGACCGCATCGCCGCCATGGAAGCCGAGCTGCGGGCCTGCGGCGGCGTGCTGGAAAGCGAGGGCGGCACCATCACGGTGCACGGCTGCGCCGAGCATCTGCACGCGCCGGAAGGCATTCTGCACGGGCACAACGACCACCGGGTGGTCATGAGCCTTGCGGTGCTGAGCGCAGCCGCCGGGCTGCCCCTGACTGTGGATGACGCCGAAGCCATCCAGAAGAGCTGGCCGAATTTCTTTGCAGCCATCCGGCCTTTGGGTGTGGAGGTAGAATATGCTTGACAAAACAAAACGTTATCTCGTGGTAGGTCTTGGTCTGCTGGGCGGCAAGTATGCCCTGGAGCTGACCAAAGCCGGTTTCCATGTGGACGGCATCAACCGCAGCGAGGGGCACTTACAGTATGCCCTCGACCACGGCTACATTGCCAGCGGCAAGACCCATGATTTTGAAGATCTGGTGCAGCAGGCCGACCACATCATCTTCGGCCTGTACCCCACGGCCCTGCTGGAATGGTTCAAAACCTACGGCCCGCTCCTCAAGCCCGGCTGCATCTTCACGGATGTGTCCGGCGTCAAGACCGGCCTTGTGGAGCCGGTGCAGGCCATGTGCCCGGCAGGGGTGGAGTTCATTGCCAGCCACCCCATGGCAGGCCGTGAGACCTCCAGCGTGGAGCACGCTGCCGAGGTGAACTTTGCCCCGGCCAACTTCATCATCACCCCCACCGACAAGAACACCCCGGAGGCCATCCAGTGGGCAAAGGAGCTGGCGGAGGTGCTGGGCTTCAAGCACATCTGCACCCTGACCGTGCAGGAGCACGACAAAATGATCGGCTACGTCAGCCAGCTGTGCCACGCCATCGCCGTGAGCCTGATGTGCGCCAACGACAACACCTCGCTGTGCGAATACACCGGTGACTCCTTCCGGGATCTGACCCGCATTGCCCGCATCAACGACAAAATGTGGGCGGAACTGTTCCTGTGGAACAAGGAAAACCTGATCAGCGAGATCGACCAGTTCGATGCGGCCCTGCGCGAAATGCGCAACGCCCTCGTGGCCGATGACCGGGACAAGCTGGAAGAGATGTTCCGCCTGTCCACCCAGCGCCGCGCTGCCTTTGACAAAAAGCTGCCGTAAAACAAGGGAGGTACTCCGCCATGCCCAAGCAGGAAGGACAAAAGACCAAGCTCCTGGCATTGCTGCACATCTTTGAGCAGAAAACCGACGAAAACCACCTGCTGAACGTGCCCCAGCTGGTGGAACTGCTGGAACAGCAGGGCATTCTGGCCGAGCGCAAGAGCATCTACAGCGACATCGACACCCTGTGCGCGCTGGGCTACGACATCCAGCTGCGGCGCGGGCGCGGCGGCGGCTACTGGATGGCCAGCCGTGCCTTCGAGCTTTCCGAGCTCAAGCTGCTGGTGGACGCTGTGCAGGCCAGCAAGGTCATCTCGGCACGCACCAGCAAAAAGCTCATCCGCAAGCTGGAGGCCCTGTGCTCTGAGTACGAGGGCACCCAGCTGCAGCGTCAGGTGTATGTGGACGGCCGCCCCAAGGCCGACAGCCGCACCCTGCTGTACAGCATCGACGCGCTGCACACGGCCATCAGCGCCGGGCGGCTGGTGCAGTTCCGCTACAAGAACAACAGCACCTGGACGGTCAGCCCCTGGCAGCTGGCCTGGGAGGGCGGCTGCTACTACCTCATCGCCTACCAGGATGAAAAGGATCCCGCCAACATCCGCAACTACCGGGTGGACCGCATGTCCTACGTCAAGGTGCTGGACCGCCCCCGCCGGGGCAAGGAGGCCTTTGCCGCCTTCGACCTGCCCAGCTATCTGCGCAAGCATTTCAACATGTTCGGCGGGCCGGAATACCGGGTGACCCTGCGCTGCACCGCCGACCTGGAAGCCGCCATGCGGGACCGCTTCGGGCAGGACACTCTCTTTTTGCCGGAAGCAGACGGGTACTTCCACTTTGATGTCCCGGTCTGCGTGAGCGACCAGTTTTACGGCTGGGTCTGCGGTTTTGGCGGCAAGGTGGAGATCACCTCTCCCGCCGAAGTACGGCAGGGCCTGCACGACATGGTGCAGGAGCTGGCCGAGCAGCACAACTGATCCAGAATCAACGAACCCCCGGCAGGCCGCAGCCTGCCGGGGGTTCGTTCGTTATAAATCATTCTTTCTCATTCGTCAAATTCCAGGTCGCTGGGCAAGATCAGGTCCAGCGGGGCGTTGGGCTCTGCCACAAGGCGGCGGCTCTGGTTAAAGATGGCCTTTTCCAGCGTGTTGCGGGCAAGGCGGCCGTTGCCGGCGGTGCGGCTGTCCAGCGCCTGACGGCGCTTGTAGTAGCCCAGCAGCGGGAAGGTACAGCTTTCGTCCAGCCGGTAGCCCTTGCCTTTGGCCAGCACGGTGGTAATGTCCAGCAGCTCGTCGGCGGTGTAATCCGGGAATTCCACCTTGTTCGGGAAGCGGCTGGCAAGGCCGCTGTTGGCGCTGAGGAACACTTCCATCTCTTTGGTGTACCCGGCCAGGATCACCACCAGCTCGTCACGGTGGTCCTCCATGCCCTTCACAAGGGTGTCGATGGCTTCCAGCCCGAAGCTGTCCTGTTCGCCGCGGTACAGGCTGTAGGCCTCGTCGATGAACAGCACGCCGCCCAGTGCACTCTGGATGACGCTGTTGGTCAGCGGGGCAGTATGGCCGGTGTAGCGGCCCACCAGGTCGCCGCGGCTCACCTCCACCAGTTGGCCGCCCTTGAGCGCCCCGATGGCCTTGAGGTACTTTGCCACCAGCCTGGCGATGGTGGTCTTGCCGGTGCCGGGGTTGCCGGTGAAGATCATATGCATGGACAGGCTGGCCGTCTTGAACCCGGCGGCGGCGCGGCGCTGCTGCACCTGCAGGTTGTCTGCCAGACCGAACACATAGTCCTTGACCGGGGCAAGGCCCACCAGTGCATCCAGCTCGGCGCGGATCTCGTCCACAGCACCGGTGTACTCTGTCGGCAGCAGGCTGAACAGGTCTGCCGGGGCGGCCCCGTTCAGGGCAAACTGCAGCCCCTCCGGCACGGCAGTCAGGGCCACGGTGCCGGTAAGGGCAGTATCGGTCTGCAGGCAGTATTCGCTCAGGGCGCGGAAGATGCGGTCACAGCACAGTTTCAGGCCTGCCGCGCCCTTCTCCTTGGAGCACTGGGCGGCCACATAGTCCCGCACGTCTGCCCCGGCAGTAAGGGTGAGCCCCAGCCGGGTGCGCACCTTCTGGGCCAGCGCGTTCAGCTCCTGCGCCGCCATAGCGGCCAGATCTTCCCGTGCAAAGGCGGTGGTGGTACACACGTCCCCCACCGCCGAGACAAAGGGCGCACCGAACTTGTCGGCCAGCACCTCCCGGCCCTTGTGGGAGAAGAAGATCAGGTACTTTCCGCAGGGGTCGATGCGGCTCACCGCACCGGGCGCCAGCGCGGTACCGGCATCCACCAGAATGCCCTCCTTGTTGACCAGATACCGGCTGGACAGCGGTGCGCTGCCCCTGGTGGCAAGGTCGGCGATGGTTTTTAAAAAGCCGGGGTAGCAGCTCTCGTAGTGCTCAAAGATCAGGATCTCGCCGGGGGCGTGCAGAGCGGCATACAGGTCCTGCAAAAACAGCTTTTCGGACCCGGCATCCGGGTACAGGGCCAGGTCCAGCACGGCGGTCTTATCGCTCTGCAGCAGGCCGCGGGCTGCCATGATGCGGGCCGTCTCCTCCAGCGCAAAGTGTCGCCCGGTGCCGGGCGCACCGCTCAGCAGGATCACGTTGCGGGCCACCGGGGCCTCGGTGCCCAGCACAAAGGGCCGTCGCATGGCCCGCACCACACCGTCCACAAAGGCGTCCTGCCCCAGCACGGTCTTTTTGACCTCGGTCGCCAGCCCTTCAAAGCTGCCCAGATGCTCCGGCTTCGTGTCGGCGGTGCCTTTGGCCAGCAGGCCGTCATTCTCCATGTCCCGCAGCATCTGACGGCTGTTTTCCAGCGCCGTCTGGGTGTCGGCATCCTGCTTTTTCAGCTGGGCATTCTGCTTTTTCAGCAGCTCGTCCAGCTGTTTCTGCTGTTCTAGAAGGGCCGCATTCAGGTCCGGCAGTCCCCCGGTCTTTGCCTTTGTGTCCGGCTGCACAGCTCCGGAACCAAATTTCACGCGCCCGCCTGCGCCGAATACGCCGTTCATAAGGGATTCCCAATCGTCGGTATATGCCATTGTGCGGCCCTCCCTGCAGTTTTCTTCCAGTATAGTGTACCCCGGCCCGTTTTGCAAGGGATTTTGCCTCTTGCAAAATCCACGCCGGTTGTTTACACTACAAGTGTGTGAAAGTGTGTAAATCTCACAAGAAGGAATGAAGGAAATGGGTACTATGACACCGGCACAGCGCCGCGCCCTGTACGAGAGCGCCCGCTTTGCCCGCGAAACCACCTATAACGGCCCGCTTGGGCCGGAGTACACCCCCGCCGGCACCCGGCTGCGGCTGTGGGCCCCCACCGCGGAGCAGGCCGCGGTGAACCTGTACCGCAAGGGGCACGACAGCCCCTGCATCGGCACGCTGCCGCTGCAGCGCGGCCCGCAGGGCGTATGGAGCATCTGGCTGCCCGGCGACCAGCATGGGCATTACTATACCTTTACGGTCACGGTGGACGGCGTCGCACGGGAGACCGGCGACCCCTACGCCCGCGCTGGCGGCCTGAACGGCCTGCGCAGCATGATCGTGGACCTGGCCCGCACCGCCCCTGCCGGGTGGGAGCGGGACGTGCGCCCGGTGATCCCCCCGGCCCGGCGGTCAGTGTGGGAGGTGAGCGTGCGCGACTTTTCGCAGGATGCGGCCAGCGGCGTGCGCCCGGCCTGGCGGGGCAAATTTCTGGCCTTTACCCAGACCGGCACCACCCTGCACGGCGACGGCATCCACCCCACCTGCCTGAACCACCTCAAGCGGCTGGGCGTGGGCTATGTGCAGCTGATGCCCATCTTCGACTTTGGCAGCGTGGACGAGGCAAAGCCGCTGCTGCGGCAGTACAACTGGGGCTACGACCCCACCAACTACAATTTCCCGGAGGGCAGCTACTCCACCGACCCCGCCCGGGGCGAAGTGCGGGTGCGGGAGTGCAAAGAGATGATCGCCGCCCTGCACGCGGCGGGCATCGGCGTGATCATGGATGTGGTGTATAACCACATGTACCGCTACGAAAACGTGCTGAACAACACCGTACCGGACTACTTTTTCCGCCAGAATGAGGACGGCAGCCTGTCCAACGGCAGCGGCTGCGGCAACGAGTTTGCCAGCGAGCGCCCCATGGCCCGCAAATATATGATCGACTCTCTGCTCTACTGGGCGCAGGAGTACCACATCGACGGTTTCCGGTTCGACCTGATGGGCCTGTACGACGTGGACACCATGAACGCGGCCCGTGCCGCTTTGGATGCCCTGCCCGGCGGGCGGGATATCCTGATGTACGGCGAGCCGTGGCAGGGCGGCGGCAGCCAGCTGCACCGGTACGAGGCCAACAAGGCAAACCTGGCCATGCTGAACGAGCGCATCGGCATCTTCTGCGACGACACCCGCGACGCCATCAAGGGCGGCTGTTTCAATGCCCGGGAGCCGGGCTATGCGGAGGGCAAGCCCGGCAGCTTCTGGGACGTCGGCGGCGCGGTGGCCGCCTGGTGCCGCAGCGACCGTCTGCCACCCCACGCCCCCAGCCAGATCGTAAGCTATGTGTCCGCCCACGACAACTTCACCCTGTGGGACAAACTGCTCTGCGTGCGCTACGAGCGGCCGGAGTTCACCGCATCTGACCCGGTGGCACTGGCCCAGAACCGGCTGGCCGCCGGCATCTACCTCACCAGTTTCGGCCTGCCCTTCCTGCAGGCGGGCGAAGAGTTTGCCCGCACCAAAAAGGGCGTGGGCAACAGCTACCGCTCTTCCCCCGCCATGAACCGTCTGGACTGGGCCCGCGCCAGGCAGTACCACGCCCTGGTGGACTACTACCGGGGCCTGCTGGCCCTGCGGGCCGCCTTCCCGCGGCTGGGCACCACCGACCGACACGCCCCGGAGGCGCTGCAGTTCTTCTCGCTGGAACAGCCGCTGGTGGGCTGGACCCTGCCCGCTGCCCCCGGCGACGGGGCCTGGTGGCGGGCACTGTGTGTGTTCTACAACCCCACCGACACCTCCCGCGTGGTGCCGCTGCCCGCCGGGCGGTGGAAGCTGCTGAGCGACGGCACTTCTTCCAGCTTATGGCGGGGCGAGAGCCGCACCTATGAACGGGAAGCCCTTCTGATGCCGTACAGCGCCACCGTGTTCGGAGCCGTATAAACAACAAAAAAACAAGGGCAGACTGCTTTTCGGCAGTCTGCCCTTGTTCTATCGGATTTTTAGCTGTTGGAAGCGGTCTTTTCGCCCAGCGTAACATTGACCGTCTGCATCTGGCCGTCGCGGGCCACCGTGATGGCCAGCGTGTCACCGGCTGCATGCTTCTGCATCAGGGTGCCCAGATCATCCTTGGCGGCGATCTCCGAGCCGTCCACGCTGACGATGCGGTCACCGGCCTTCAGACCGGCCTGATCGGCAGGGCCGCCCTTGGTCACGTCCACGATGTAGACGCCATAGGCGTTCACGCCCAGCTGCTGTGCCGTCTGTGCGTCGGTCACAGCCAGGTAGGTGATGCCCAGATAGGGGCGGCCGGTCACATAGCCGTTCTCCAGCAGCTCCTGTGCCACCTTGATGGCATCATTGATGGGGATGGCAAAGCCCAGGCCCTCGGCATCGCTGGAAGAGGATTTTGCGTTCACGATGCCGACCAGCTCACCGTTCATGTTGAACAGGCCGCCGCCGGAGTTGCCGGGGCTGACCGAGGCATCCATCTGGATCAGGGACATGGTGTTGGTGGAGTTGGTGCCCTGGATGGTCACGCTGCGGTTCAGTGCGCTGATCATGCCGCCGGTCACGGTGCCGCCCAGCTCACCCAGCGGGTTGCCCACAGCCATCACGTTCTGACCCACCTTCAGGCTGTCGCTGTCGCCCACGGTAGCGGGGGTCAGGCCGTTGGCGTCGATCTTGATGACCGCGATATCACTGGTGGTATCTTCGCCCACCAGCGTTGCGGTATAGTCCTTATCATTGATCGTCACGGTGATATTGGAAGCACCGTCCACAACGTGGGCACAGGTGAGGATGTAGCCATCCGAGCTGATGATCACGCCGCTGCCGGCACCGCTCTCCACCTGATTCTGGCCGTACCAGGACCACTGGGAGTAGACCACCTGCTCGGTGGTGATGACCACCACGCTGGGGCTGACCAGATCTGCCACCTGTTCGGTGGTCAGGCTGCTGCCGGACGCCGAAGCCGAGGTGATGGAGCTGTCACTGCCGGAAGAGCTGCTGGAGCCGGAGGGAGCCACCTGCTGGATGACCACCTTGCTGCCGTTCATCTGGGAGCCGACATAGCCGCCCGCAAAGCCCATGACTGCGGCCAGCACCAGTGCCACGGCACTGCGTGCCACCTTGCCGCCATTGACATGGTGCTTTTTCTTTTTGGGCGGTTCCGGCTCCGCCGGCTGCCGGGGCGGCACCTCGGTGGGAGGCACCGTGCTGCCGGCATCCGGGGCAGCAGCCTGCGGCTCCGGCTCGTTGTTGTACTGGTTGGCAGTGTTCATGCCGCTGCTGCCCACATTGGGGTAACCGGTGCCGCCTGCCGTGTTATCGGAAGAGGAATAGTTGTATTCCCATTTGTTCTCATCCATATTGATACTTCCTTCCCTGAAAAGGCTCTGTCTCCGGGGAACTGCGCCCCCTGGAACTGCTCTTATTGTATACACCAATTGTGAAAACCAATCGCATGTGCCGTGAAGAAACTGTGAAATGCGGTCCTGCCGTTTTTTCTTGACAAGAACGCCCGCAGTTGCTATTGTAACAGCAGAAAAACCTGCAGAAAAGAGGAGACTGCCGCATGGAACTGCGCCGCACGGAAACGGGCTTTGCCCTTTATAAGGAAAAGGAGGTCATCGGCCATTGCACCCTGCACCCCGCCGCACTGGGCGCGGACCTTGCCGCCCTTGCCATCGACCCGGCATGGCGGCGCAAGGGCTATGGCTCCTACCTGTTAAAAGAAGTATTGCGCAGCTTTGGCGGTTATGACCGCGAAGCCGCCACCGTGTTTACGGCACCCCTGCCCGCCGACTGCGCCGAGATGGCCTTCTGGGCCAAATTCGGCTTTGCGGCCGAGGGGCCGCAGCTGGTGCGCCGCCGCACCCCGGACCTGACCGCCGTCAAATTCGTGCAGGACTTCCTCGCCGCGCGGCTGGTGCACCCGCGCCTGTGCGTGGACGCCACCTGCGGCAACGGCGGCGACACGGCCTTCCTGTGCCGTCTTACCGCACCAGAGGGCCGTGTGCTGGGCTTTGACATCCAGCCGGAAGCCATCGCCTCCACCCGCGCCCGGCTGGAACAAGCCGGTGTGCCCGCCGGGCAGTATGCCCTGCACTGCGGCAGCCACGCCCATCTGTTACAGTATGTGCAGCCCGGCACGGCGGATGCCGTGATGTTCAACTTCGGCTGGCTGCCGGGGGCCGACCATGGGGTGTTCTCCACCGCCGACAGCAGCATCCCCGCGCTGGAAGCCGCCCTGCAGGCGGTGCGCCCCGGCGGGGTGGTCAGCGCCATCCTGTACAGCGGGGCGGTCATCGGCACAGACGAAAAGCAGGCGGTGCTGGCCTGGCTGCGGGCACTTCCGCTGAAAGATTTCACCGTTCTGGTGTGCGATTTTGCCAATTGGGCCGAAACCGCCCCTCTGCCCTGCTTCATCCTGAAAAAATAACGAAAGCCCTTGCATTATCGCGCGTTTTCGTATAGAATAAAGTGCGTATGTGTAAAAATATGTTTTCTCCGCTCCCGCGCAGCGGGAGCGGAGAAAACTTCACCCCCTTCTAGGAGAATTTCAGATCTATGACAAATCGTGAAGAAATCGAGCGCCGCCGGACGTTTGCGATCATCAGCCATCCCGACGCCGGCAAGACCACGCTGACCGAAAAGCTGCTGCTGTACGGCGGAGCCATCAACCAGGCCGGTTCCGTCAAGGGCAAGCAGAGCGCCAAGCACGCTGTTTCCGACTGGATGGACATCGAGAAGCAGCGCGGTATTTCCGTCACCTCCTCGGTGCTGCAGTTCAACTACGCCGGCAAGTGCGTGAAC
>UMCM01038119.1_pt1 | contig 11062 bp, 12 predicted proteins | sample 1964231 | NCBI WGS metagenome assembly UMCM01 (sample SAMEA4835968, study PRJEB28245) | human gut metagenome | biome: gut microbiome; material: fecal sample | place: Denmark | collected 2008
CTGCATGGGTTGCCGGGCACGCAAATCCCGAGGAACTGGCCGGCTTTCTGGCCTTCTGCGGGTGTGAGAGCGTCATTCTGGACGAAGCCGGATGTCTGCCGCCCACCGGCTGGCACCGGGCTGAGACACTGACCGTGTTCGGTCTTGCCCCCGGCAGGGCGTTGCCGCTGCCTGCCGCAGACGAAGCCCTCTGGGCACAGCTGGACCTTGACCGGGAACCTGCGGCTATGGACGTGGCCCGGGCATTGTACCCGGAAGATACGGCCAGACAGGAGGATCTTTACTCGGAACTGTGCACCAAGCGCATCCGGGGCAAGGCACTTGTCTGGACGCTGAGACAGGGTAGGAAAGCGGTCTGCACGGTGGGAACCTATGCCCTTGCAAATGGGCAGGCGTATATGGCCTGCGGACAGACAGAAAGCTCCCTGCGCGGCAAAGGCATCGGCGGGCGGCTCATTGTGCAGATGGCAAACGAGCTTTCCGCGGAGGGGCAGCGCCCGGTGTTCCTCTGCAGCCCGGAGCGGGTGCATTTTTATACCCGGCTTGGCTTTGAAAAGCTTGCGGAGTATGCGCGTTATGAACACCCGGCGCGTTGGTAGCTTTCTCCTCGGATACGAAATACGGGTTGCGGCACCCAGCAGCTGCTTCGCATCCGCTTGCATCTCGCTGGCCGCGGCCCCAACAACAGCTCCCTGTTTCCGCCACTGGCGGCGGTCACTGTTGTTGCAGGCCATTCCATTGCCCGCCCTATTGCCTTCGGCAACAGGGTCCCACCCCAGCGGACGGTCCTCGGAGAAACTACCAACGTGCCTTTTGCGGGCTGTATTTTATAATTCAAATCATAAATTAAGGAATCATTATAATGTCAATCTTAAATCACTTTTTTGATTATAAACCCGAAGTTCTGGCGCTGGACGAAAAGGCCATGGAGCTGTGCCAGCCCTATTTCCGTCATATGGAAGAGATCCGGGACTTCAACCAGCTCAAGATGCTGAAAGCCTTTGCGGACACGCAGATGTCCTCCACTGATATGCTGGGCACCACCGGCTACGGCCTGTGGGATACCGGCCGTGCAAAGCTGGAACAGATCTTTGCCGAGGTGATGGGAGCGGAGGATGCGCTTGTGCGCAGCCAGTTCCAGAGCGGCACCCACACGCTGGCAGTGGCACTGTTCGGTCTGCTGCGGGCAGGGGATACGCTGCTGGCTGCCACCGGCCGTCCCTACGATACGCTGGAAGGCGTCATTGGTCTGGACGGGAAGGGAAAGGGCACCGGCACCCTGATGGATTACGGTGTTCAGTATGATGAAGCACCCCTCAAGGCCGATTTCACCCCGGACTACGACCTCATTGCAAAAAAGGCTCCGGGGGCCAAGGTGTGCCATATTCAGCGCAGCCGCGGCTATCTGCAGCGCAATGCCTTTGATCTGGAAACGATCCGTAAAATTGCGGATACCGCCCGTGCGGCAAACCCCGATATCATCATTTTTGTGGATAACTGCTACGGCGAGTTCACCCAGACGCAGGAGCCCTGTCAGGTGGGTGCAGATATCGCTGTGGGCAGCCTCATCAAGAACCCCGGCGGCGGCATTGCCCCCACCGGCGGCTACATTGTGGGCCGCAGGGATCTGGTGGAGCTGTGTGCATACCGTCTGAATGCCCCCGGCCTCGGCAAGGATCTGGGCTGCACGCTGGAAACGCCCCGTGATATGTATCTGGGCTTCTACTATGCGCCCGGCGTGGTGTGCGAGGCCATCAAGACGGCCATCTACGCACAGTGTATGCTGGAACTGCTGGGCAAGAACCCGGTGCCGCGCTACTGCGATGACCACAACGACATTGTTACCTGCTTTGATGCAGGCACTGCAGACGCCCTGATCGGCTTCTGTCAGGGCATTCAGGCTGCAAGTCCGGTGGACAGCTATGCCGCCCCGGAGCCTTCTCCGGAGCCGGGCTATACCGATGAGGTGGTCATGGCAAGCGGCAGCTTTACGCAGGGCAGCACCATCGAGCTTTCCTGCGATGGCCCGCTGCGTGAGCCCTATACCTGCTACCTGCAGGGTGGCCTGAACTTTGCTGCCAGCCGTGCAGGCGTGCTGCTGGCCATCCAGAAGGCGTATTTTAAGGATTGAACAGGAGAGGAAAGCACATGCCTGTTTTAAGTGACCGTGTGGGCACCTTTACGGATTCTGTCATCCGCCGCATGACCCGCATCAATAATCAGTATAACTCCATCAACCTGTCTCAGGGTTTTCCGGATTTTGACCCGCCGAAGCAGCTGCTGGACGCGCTGGCAAGGACAGCCTATGCCGGCCCGCACCAGTACGCTGTGACCTTTGGTGCACAGAACTTCCGCGAGGCGCTGGCCAAAAAGACCAGCCCCGCCCTGCACCACACTGTGGACCCCAACACCGAGATCTGCGTGACCTGCGGCGGCACCGAGGCCATGATGGCGGCCATGATGACCATTTGCAACCCCGGCGACAAGGTGATGATCTTTTCGCCGTTCTACGAGAACTATGGCGCAGATGCCATCCTTTCCGGTGCGGAGCCGATCTATATCCCGCTGGTGCCGCCCACCTATGAGTTTGATATCTCCCTGATCGAAAAGGGCTTTGCGGAGGGAGCCAAGGCACTGATCCTGTGCAACCCCTCCAACCCTTGCGGCAAGGTGTTCCGCCGGGACGAGCTGGAGGCCATTGCCGCCCTTGCAATCAAGTACGATGCCTTTGTGGTAACAGATGAGGTGTACGAGCATATCGTCTACGCTCCGGCAGAGCATATCTGCATGGCAAGCCTGCCCGGCATGTTTGAGCATACCATCACCTGCAACTCGCTCTCCAAGACCTACTCCATTACAGGCTGGCGTCTGGGCTATCTCATCGGCCCGGCAGAGGTGATCGAGAGTGCCCGCAAGGTGCACGATTTCCTTACTGTGGGTGCGGCTGCACCGCTGCAGGAAGCCGCTGTGGCCGGTCTGGAACTGCCGGCAAGCTACTACAAAGACCTGCAGGCCCTTTACACAGAAAAGCGCGACCACTTTCTTGCCGGGCTGGACCGTGTGGGCCTGAAGCACAATGTGCCGCAGGGAACCTATTTTGTGATGATCGATATTTCGGAATTTCTCGCTCTGCCGCAGTTTGAGGGATGGACAGATCTGGAATTCTGCGAGTGGATGATCCGGAAGATCGGCGTGGCAGCTGTGCCGGGTTCCAGCTTCTTCCGGGAACCGGTGAACCATCTGATCCGGATGCACTTTGCCCGTGGTACCGATGTTCTGGACGAAGCCATCCGCCGTCTGGAAAAGCTGTCCGAGCTTTTGAAATAAGCCACGATCAAAATAAAAGGATTTCTTAAAACCAAATCCGGTGAAAAGAACACAAAAAAGCTGAGCATCTGCAAAAGTCAGGCGCTCAGCTTTTTGTATTTTGAGTTTCGAAAGAACGAACCGATCTGCCGCTGTTTCAGGGAGCAAAAGCGTCAATGACATCGGTGCACCACTTCAGCTGCCGGGTGAACTTTTCCCGCAGCACATCGTCACTGCCGCTGCCCTTGAAAAGTCCTTTGTTGTTTTCTACGGCAAAATACAGGGTGCCGTCCCGGTGCAGGCTCCCGCTGAAGCTGCCCTCCGCTGTCCCGGCAAGAGCCAGCAGCTTCCGGCATTTCTCCTCCGTCAGACAGGCTTTCAGGGCGGTGTCATCGTCTGCTGTCAGCTTGAACTGCTGTTCAAAGCCGTCCATGGAGTTCTGTACCGATGCACCCCGGACGAGCTGTCCCAGCCTGCCCCGTGGGGTAAAGGTCAGGCTCACGGGCATCGGCACACCAAAACGGCAGATGCCCCACAGCCCGGCGTATACCGTGTCGTAGGACGGCGCGTTGACCACAGTGGGGTCGTCCGGGTCGGTATAGCTGACATCCCGGTCCAGCTCGATGCTGCACAGTTCCACCTCATAGCCCCGGTATCTTGCCCGGACGTGCTCCCCGCCGGTCATGCGGTCATACTGGGGCAGAGGAAGCCCGGAGTCCCCAAAACAGGTGATCCTGCCATTGGGCGCAAACTGCACCTGCTGCAGTGCAGCGTCCAGCACCGCCGGGACGATGCGGCGGTCTACGTCCTGTCGGGCGGCTTCTTTCCGGCTGCTGTGCAGCCATCCCAGAAAAAGCACCACGGCAATCGCAAAAATCATTCCATAGCTCATAGTGTCCTCCCTTTCTCTGTCCGGCTCAGCCGCAGATGCTGAAGTACAGGCTGGCGTAGGGGTCCAGCGGAGCAAGATCCATGATGTTACCTTCGGGGCTGACATTTTCCAGATTATCCAGCGCCATGGCATCAGCATAGTTGTCCGGCTGCGCCTGTGCGGCAAAAACCAGTCCGTCGTAATCCTCCGGCAGGTAGACCACATAGCTCTTGGTAAAGATCTTGTCATCGCTGGTGCTGCTCATGTTCCAGTCAGTAGAGAAGAAGAACTCGATGTCGTAAGCGTTGTCGTTCCAGTACACCGTGTGATAATAGTGGTGGTCGGCCCGGCTCGTATCCCCTCTGGCGGTGGATGCCGTGAGCCATGTGCCGGTATAGGCATCGTAGAGTTCACTGGAGATGTAGGTATCATAGGTCTGCCCAAAGTAGGGAATAGAGGAATCCGGAATATAGCACACGGCATCAAACTGGATCTCCCGGATGCCGTCGTGGGTCACATCGTTGTACTTTGTCACCTGCCAGTAACACTCGTCGGTGTTGTAGCCGCTGCCCTTTCCGGTAAAGCTGCAAACGCCGCTGTTCAGCCGGATGGGGTCGGAAGAATCCACAACGCCATTGATCTCCAGCCCGTTTTTCTCAAAGCAGGTCGCCCGGGAGACGATGGCGTCCACCGGGTGCAAAGCATCCGAAGAGCCTTCCTCCAACAGGTCGCCGCTGACCGAAAGATCCAGCCGCATCTGCGGAGTATCGTCGTCGAAGTAGAGATCCATGCCGTATTTGTCCGCATCTGCGGTGCCAGTGTAAATGGTTTCGTCCTCGGAGTTGACGAATTCAAAGGTGCTGTCCTCGTGGACACGGAGCCAGAGCTCGATGTCGTAATAGCCCCACAGACCGACATAATCATTGATGTAGTCGTAGCCGTCCATGGCATCGACCTCTTCCACAGAGGAAGCCGTACTGACGTCAGCCGGAACGCTGCTGGCGGGGGCATCGCCGCCGCAGCCGGTACAGAGGATGCCGCCTGCCAGCAGAAGGCTGGCAAGGGGCAGCAGATGAGTTTTGTTCTTCATGGTCGTTTTCTCCCGATCTTCAAAGTTTCTGTCCTGCTGCCCAGACGAACAGCAGCGTCAGCAGGGCATACGCCGCGCTGAGCACTGCCATCACGATGCACAGGGCCTGTAGTCCCCGGCGCAGCCGGGGCTTCTGCGGCAAAAGCCGAGGCAGCGCATAGGCCCCGGCCAGAGCCAGTGCAAGCAGCAGAACCGATTGTTCCAGTGTCATATCCTTAAACCTCAATCCACCAGTTCAAGATGATCGCAGATGTTGTAGAACACATCCTGCATGTCGTCCGCTTCATCGGCAATGGTGCCGAAGGCATAAAGGTAGGTGTAGTCGTCGGTGTCCACCGTGTAGACCATCCACTCCCGCTGGTCCTCCCCCGAGCCGGTGGTGTACCAGACGATGTAAACCGGGTAGGAAAGGTTCTGGGTGTAGTCCTCATCCTGAAAGCAGGTGACATCGCGGGGTTCCCCTTCGCCGGTATCCAGAGCGGCAAACTGGGCAGCATATTCTGCGTATTCCTCCGCCGTCTCGTTGGTGCGCAGCGACTGGAACGCCATATCCACCACCAGCACAGAGCCGTCCTGCGTCATATCCTCGTAGGTGTAGGTGCCATCCTCATAGTTCTCGTTCATCAGATTTTCCATGCTGGTGAAGGGGAGACCGCCGCCCACCAGCACCGGGATGCTCACCACGTCCGAAGAGGCGGGGATCAGGTCGCCCCGGCCATCCTCCGGCGGGATGACCTCGTAAGCCCCGGCCTTGTCGGAGTCCGAAGCCTCGCCAGCGGCCTCGGAACTGCCGCATCCGGTCAGGGAAAACATCAGCAAGGCGGCAAGTAAAAGTGCGATACGTTTCATTTTGGTCCCTCCTGTTTCAGAAAAGCTCCGTATTCTGCGCCACGGCTTCCATCAGATCCTTCATCATGTCAACCGAGTCCTGAAAACTGCGACGGTATTCATCAATGATCTTCGGGTCGATGTCCTTGGAAACTGCCATGATCTTCCGGTCGGTGTCAAAGGCGGCAAACATCAGATCTCCCCGGAAGCTTATCCGCAGCGCCCGGGCGTTCACGGCCCTCTGCAGCTGCTGCTTCCAGCTTTCCGGTGCCAGATCAAACTCGCCGGGCAGGGCAAAGGGCTCCGGAGCCATCGGCCTGCGCATCCGGCACACCAGAAACAACCCCTTGAAGATCGTTTTGGAGCAGGTGCGGGTGTTGTGCGGGTCGTCGGGCATGGGGTCGCGCACCTCCCAGACGTGGATGAGGGAAGCGTTGTGCATGGCAAAGGGAATGCCCTGATAGCTGCCCTCGTAGCTGCCGTGGGCACTGGCCGATTCCCATTCCTCCGGGAAAAGCCCGGAACGCCGCGCCAGTTCATCGCTCATGGGCCACTGCCTGTGCTCCGGCTGCGGGCCAAAGGCCTTGTGCAGTGCGGCCATAAAACCATCCCCCAGCTGTCCGAGGATCAGGGAACTTTGAATGGCGTGGATCAGTTGGATCAAAAATACTGCTGCTACGATCACAAGCATCACGATGGTGCAGCCCGCCGTAAAGCTTTGAAGCAGGATGCCGGCCAGAACGCCCAGCACGGCACCTGCAATGCAGCCGTAGGCGCAGAGGTTTGCTAGATGCCCGTAAAACAGGATGCGGCGGGAAAGCTCTTCATCCGGCATCTTTTCCTGCGGGGCACGGTTCCGTATCCTCATACTGCATCACTCCCATCAGCACCCGACGGTGCTGCTCACCTTCTTGCCCATCTTGTCAGCCTTATCGTAGCCGTTGTACTCCGGAACAAAGAAGGTCTTTGCCATGGCGTTGTTGTAACTGGTGTCCCAGTAGATCACGGTCCACATGTAGGCATCCATCTCATCGTTCCAGATGTAGCCCCGCATGGTGGCGATGCGGTTGGAAGCGTTGCTCTCGTCCACTACCTCCCACGAGGTATCGGGCCACTGACCACCGTACAGCTGCTGGAAATCATACTCCAGATATTCCTCTGCATAGTCCAGAACAAAGTCGTCATCAGAGCCGGTATAGTCCAGATATTCATTGGTGATCCTGCGGCAGACCGCAAAACCGCAGTCGTCCCATTCGGGGTTTGCCACCACAAGGGCATCCTCCAGAACATCCAGCACATGATACTCATAGGGGTAGTAGGTCTGCACATGAACGGTCTTGTCCTTGACATGCATCCGGTTGCCTTTGTCGGTAAAGGTCAGGTCGTGGCCGGATGCATAGACGCTGAGTGCCAGCGACATGGTCAGCAGTGCAGCGGCAAACAGCCCCAGCGTGCGTTTCATCGTGCTTTTCATAGAATTGCCTCCTTTTTTAATAAATGGTTTTTGCTCCGGTCATGCCGGAACGGGTCGAAAGGCCCCGGTCTCCGGGTTCCAGCAGAACAACAGTTCCAGCGTTCCATCTTCCTGCGAAAAGCGGAGCAGGATATCGCTGCTGCCGTCGCCGTTCCGGTCTGCGGTCTCCATGCCGAGGTAGCGCTGTTCTGCATTCTCCACAGGGACAGGGTAGTCCAGCTCTGCCAGCAGCACCTGACTTTCGGTATCATGGTAGAGGGTCGTGTTCCCGGTGTGGACGCAGGCGCAGAAAGGGATGGTCTCCCCGTCCTGCACCAGTGTGCCGGAGTCATCGATGATGCCCCATGTGCGCCAGTCGCTTCCGGCAATGTCTTCCTCCGGTGGATCATCCGACGGCATTGCCGGAGCCGGGAGGATAGCCCACCCCAGCAGCAGGATCAGAAATGCCGCCAGCAGAACGCCGATTTGTTTTTTCATCGTTCACCACCTGTTGTTGAAGAGCAGGTCGGTTCCGTTCAGGCTCAGGGTGCTTACGTCTTCTCCCACATCGCCCGGGTGCTCATTCGGGATCAGCACAGCAGTGTCCTCGGTTCCGTCGTCCCAGAAAAGGCTTACGGTATCGCCGTCCACCATCCACTGACCGGTATACACGCTGTCGGCATCAAATCCGTAAACGCCGTCCCCCAGATCCTTCTGGCCATGCAGGATGAAGCCATGGTTGGGGTAGAAGTTGAGGTACAGGTGCTCTTCGTCCATCCGCCACTGCCGGTACATCAGCACGCAGGCGTTGTGCAGATCCTCGTCATCGGTGTAGTCGGAGCGGATGTAGTAGCTTTCAAAGGAGCTTGCATTTCCGATAAGGAACGCTCTGCCGTCCTCGATGATCTCCACGCTGTTGAAGACATTCTCCTCCATATGAAGGCTCAGGAAAGGCACATCGTCCGGGCCGACGTCAAAGCCCTCAAAGTTGTAGGAGCATCCCAGCATGGGGTAGGCGGTGTAGGTGTCCTCGGTGGAGCCGTACTCGGTGTGCATCTCCACCGTGCCGTCGGACGCAATGTGGTACCAGTTTTCCGAGGTGTAGTCTCCCCGTTCGTACCAGATCCAGTCGTCCAGCGCTTCCCGCTGCTCATCGCTCAGCTCGGCCGCAGAGGTCGTGTCCGAGGTCTCCTCAGAATACGGGGCTTCCTCCGATTCTGAGCTGGGGGAGGGCTCTGCCGCGCCTCCTCCACAGGCAGAAAGGCTGATGCTCAGCGCCAGCAGAAGGCTCAGAACAGCCGCTGTTTTTCTCCATTTCATCTTGCTTTTCTCCTTTCCTGTTTTGATCTGCAAAGTGTTTTCCCGGCAGTGAAGCAGCTGAGAAAAAAGGCCCATGTCCGCATCGCAGGGGTGCCGGACATGGGCCTTGCTGTTTAAAAAACGGAAAAGCATTTGACCCAAACCGTTTCCGCTGCGGCAAAGAGAACCTTCCTTCTGCTCTGCGGGGAGCAGGTTCTCTTCACATCCAGCCAAAATTTTGCGGTGCAGATCTGCAGCTGTTCCATCACTGCTGGGGTGCCGCAGCCTGTTTCCATACCCGGATCACGCGGTACTTCGTAACCTTCTGTTCCGGGTGGAACGCGCCGTCCTCAGTCGTCAGCAGGCCCTGTTCGGTGCACCACTGGGCGGCCTTTGCAGTCTCAGCATCTGCCATGTCCGCAAAGGCGGGCAGTGCAGCGGGTTCCGGCCTTCCGGCGTTCTGCCACAGCAGCAGGGCCAGCTCGCCGCGGGTCGCGGGGATCGCCGTGCCCTCAGGCAGCAGGTCTTTCAGGATGGCGCGGGTGGCCAGTTCGTAGATGCCGAAGCCTGCAGCACCCACCACAGCAGCGCCGCCTGCCACGGCCAGCACTGCGCCGAACCCGGAGCCGTCTCCGCCGTCGATTACCGGTTCGTCCGGGACGGGGTCAGGATCAGGCTCGGGGCCATCGCCGATCCACTGCCAGTGGGCATAGAGGGTGATATTTTCTTTGATCTGTTCCAGATGCTGATTACTTGCATAATAGGTCTGTTTTTCCACTGCCTCACCGCCGACAGCTGCAGTGTACCAGCCGACAAACTTGTAATCTTTCCGCTCAGGGGCCATACCCTCCATCAGCGGGACGTTCAGACATTCACCCTTGTCTCCAGTCTGTGTGGTAAAACTCACCTGATCGTGGCTGTCATTCCACCTGCCGCCGATTTGACTGATCCAGCTGTCATTCGTGCCCCAGGAAGTGCCGCCGTTGAGGTTGAAGGTAACGGTGTAGTGCGTGGCAGCGGGGTCTTCGGTGGTGATCTCAAAATAAGCCGCATCGTCAGGCCGCGTCCAGTTTCCACCCGTCACGTTCGTCCATGCGCCGTCTTTCGCCGTGCGGTACCAGAAGTTGGGCGCGTTTACAGTCAGGTTACTTTCGCCCAGCTTGATGAAATTGCCGCTGGTGGAATCCAGCTTCAGGGTGCCGTGGGTGAAGGTCACGGCACCGTTGTCGATGCAGGTTGTGGCACTCACCGAAAGGCTGCCGCCGTCCACGGTGGACCCACCGTTCAGGCCGCTGGTTGCTCCGGTGATGGTCACCACGCCGCCATCATAGACCGTGACACCGCCAGCATCAACAGCTTTTTCGGCCTTGTCAATTTCCAGCGTGCCATGAACTTTTGCACCGTAGCCGGAAACTGCATTGTCAGCGTTCTGAATGATCAGCTTGCCGCCGCTCTCGACCGTGGCACCCTCTCCGCTGACGCCATAGTTTACATCACGAATGGTCAGGATGCCCGAAACATCCACGCCGTAGGCGTATGTTCCGCAATTGAATCTTTCCAGTGTGATATCCGCCCCGGCGGCGATCTCTGCCTTGTCCGCTTGAGGGAAAATACCATACCCGGTCTTTTCTGTGCCGGTCAGAGTTCCCGTTCCGTCAATTGTGATTGAGCGAATCGGCATGATGCCAGCTTTGTTTTGCGGCACCGTGATCTCTCCGCTCAGGGTCAGCACAGACCCTTCATACTTCGCGGTTCCATCTCCCAGAATGTCTGTCGCATTGTCTGCAGTCACCGACGTTCCGGCAACGCTCAGATCACTGGTTATCCCGTCCGCCGCGAATGCAGCCGCAGGCAGCGTGGTCAGAGTCATGGCCGCTGCCAGAAAAGCACTGAGCAGCCGCAGCTTTGGGGTGTGCCGGAGTTCATTTGTCATAAAAACATCCTCCTTCCGCCGTTCCGCTGCCCTGTGCGCTGCTTTTTTCAGTCTGCATCCGGGCGCAGAAAAACCGGCCTGTTATTCCTCTAATAAAAGAGTACAACGGGCCGGTGAAAAAAGCTATTAACCTGAGGTTAGTATTTTTTGGCGAACAATTCTGCCAGCTGGGCACGCTTCGTGCGCACCCCGCCGCCAATGCCCAGCTTGGAATAAAGCTGGTTTGTATACTGCTTCACCGTTCCTTCCGAAAGGAACATCTTGGCGGCGATCTCTTTGTTG
>UMCM01035309.1_pt1 | contig 10913 bp, 9 predicted proteins | sample 1964231 | NCBI WGS metagenome assembly UMCM01 (sample SAMEA4835968, study PRJEB28245) | human gut metagenome | biome: gut microbiome; material: fecal sample | place: Denmark | collected 2008
TATAAGTAGTCTGTACAGGTACAGAACGGTAAGGACATACGACTTTTATTTTAGCACGATTTCCGGGGATTGTAAAGAAAAATGCCCGCGGTGCCGGGTTACAAAAAATAAATCCCCGCCCTGAGGGATGGGCGGGGATTTACAAGAAAGGAGGAGAAGAACACATGAAAATGTGATAAAGCTATTTGACTTGGGGTTCATTTAGCTTGCAACTAAATTGTAACTGTTTTGTCACCGAATGTCAATAGCAAATTGTAAATCTTTTGTCATTTTTCAATTTGTTCACATTTGTGTCCGGCTCACTCCCCTGTTAATTCGCTGTACTCCTTGGTGGGTGCGTCGCCCCAGCCGGTTTTGCCGCTGGCAGCGGTGGCACCATCCCAGTAGTGATAGGCGTAAATGTTCAAAATCTGCGATTCCTGCCGGGACCAGCCGCCGTTTGCGTCCTTGGGGCAGCGCTCATACACATACAAGGCACAGCTGCCGTTTGCGGAGTCCCGGTCGTACTGCAAAAATTCTACGGCGTCGTCGGTATCGTTCAGGATGATGTAGTCCTCCCCTTTTGCGGTCAGCTTGAACTCGTAGGTGGTGGAGGTTTCCTTCAGATAGGTTTCGTAGATCACGTCATAGCCGGTGCTGATGGGGTCTTTGGAAATGGTTTCCTCTGTGTCGGGTTCGGCGGTAGGGGCAGCGGTGGGCGCAGGCTCCTCCGTGGGGGCAGCCGTCACTGCCGGGAGCGGCGTGGGCGCGGGCGCAGTTTCTGCGGGGATGCTGCGGCGGGCCAGTACGGCCATGCAGGCATAGCCTAGGAACAGGACACAAAAAAGGGCAAACAAAACGGTAAAGAGCGTTTCTTTCACCTTCGGCTTTCGCTTCTCGGCACAGCGCTCCCGCAGAAAATCCAGCACGTTTTCGGGGCACTCGTTCTCGCACAAAGCAAAGCCAGCGAGGCTGGAGACCATCAGGCAGACAGAATCTTTCCGCACAATGACCCGGTAAAGGTCGTCATACCAGATCGTGCTTTGGGAATACGAGCTTTGTACCGTGAAGCAATCCTCGTAAAACGTGTAGTGAATGAGCTTACCCCGAGCGCTTTGGGTGGTTTTGTACGCAAAAACCGCAACCGCACGTGTCATGGTAAAGACAAAGGGAATCGAAAGAATCCCCAATACAAAGCCCAAAACCGAAAGAGAATTGGCATACAAAAGCAGCAAGGCGACGGCTGCGGCAAGCTGCCACAGGTTCCGACGATTGATGAGAAGCATCCGCTTTACGTACATTCCTTGGGTGCTATGGGCATCCACCGTATAAAGTGGTGTGCCTTGCGGCTGTTCCAACTGCCAGGATTTTTGGTCTTCCATGTCGAGTACGCTCCTTCCGTTTGCATACAGATTTTTCCTGATTCTAGCACAGAGCAAAACCAACGTCAAGCACTATTCGCAAATCGGCAGGCGCAGCTCGGCACAGGCACCGTGCGCAGCGGGAAGGTTGGATAAAACCAACACACCGCCGTGGGATTGCGCGACTTTTCGTGCAAAATACAGCCCCAACCCCTGGTGGGCGGCGTCACTGCGGGCGGCGTCGGTGTAGAGCATTTCCCCCGCCTTGGCAAGAGCTTCCGGCGTAAAGCCGGGGCCGGTATCGGTCACACGCAGGATGAAATCCTGTTTTTCTTTTGTAACCAACAGTGTGACAGTGCCGCCGCGGGGCGTATAGCGCACGGCGTTGTCCAGCAGGTTTTCGGCAGCCCGGAGCAGGTCGCACTGCGCCGCGCACAGTGTCCCCTGCCACTGCTCGTTCAGTATAAGCTGCACCCCGGCAGGTGCGCAGAGGGCGTGGGCTGTTTCCGCCAATTCACTGACAAGGGTGTGACTGGGAAAGGTTTCCCCTGTGGCGGGCGGTGCACAGGCGGTGCGCAGGGCGGCCAGATATTGCTGGGCACGGTCCGTGCCGCGCAGGATGGCTTCGACCTGTGTCTGCTGGTCGGCGGACAGAGCATCCTCGGCCAGCAGGTCTGCGTTGCCCTGAATGATGGACAGCGGCGTTTTCAAGTCATGCGTCAGCGCGGCAATCTGCTCGGCGCGCTGCTGCTCCATCCGCCATTGGCTTTGCAGGCTGTCGGTCAGTTCCCGGCCCATCGTCTGCATGGCCTGCAGCGTGGCGGAAAACTCTCGCAGGTGCGCGCCGTCCGCGTCAATGCGCTCGGGCTGCTGCGCGGCGATGGCGTCAACCGCGCGGTGCAGCCGGGCGGTCTCGGCGGCAAAGACCCGCACGGTGCAGTGGGTCTGCCAGCCCAGCCAAACGAGGATGAGCACCGCCAGAAGCAAAATATAGCAGGTCTGGAAATCCGGCAGCGTGTCCCGCAGGGCCGGGTCGGCGTAGGGCGTAGCATAGTCGTACTGCAAAAGGCAAAAGCTTCCGTCAGCCATTTTGACATCGTACTGGTACCCCGGATTGCCGCTGCCGCCGTGAAAGGCATTGAGGGCAATTTTCAGATGGCGGTCATCCATGTTGGTCTGCAGCACCGTGTCATTCTGCACCACAGCCCAGCGGCACAGGTCACTGATTTGGTTGGAATCAAATGTTTCTGCGGTCACGGCGGCCACGGTCTCCCGGGCCTCGGAACAGGCCTGGGCGGACGCCACGGCAGGCAGCAGAAAACCGATGTTTATCAGCTGCATAAAAATGACCCACCAGAGTACCAGAATCAGCGCACACCCGCCGCCGCACAAAAAGAGATACCGCAGCAGCACGGTGCGCAGACTGGTCAGCTTTCGTTTTTCCATTGGTAGCCCACGCCCCATATCGTTTGCAGCACCTCCTCTGCCCCGGCTACGCGCAGCTTGGCGCGGATGTTTTTAATGTGCTGGGTGATGGCGGTGTCATCCGCTGTACCGTCATAACCGAACACAGCTTCGTAAATCTGTTCTTTGGAAAAGGTCTGCCCTGCATGGAGGGCCAGCAGCTCACAGATGGCGTACTCGGATTTTGTCAGGTGTAAAGGCGTGCTGCCAACGCCGGCTTCTTTGGCAGAAAGGTCCAGCGTCACCCCGCCGCGGGTGATTTTATGGGACGGCGTGCGGTTCTGCCGCCGCAGGTGGGCGGCAACCCGGGCACGCAGCTCGGCCACGCGGAACGGCTTGGTCAGGTAATCGTCCGCACCAAGACCGAGACCGGTCAGCACCGACGGCTCATCGGTGCGGGCCGTCAGAAACAGAATCGGCGCGTCCGTCTCGGCGCGAATGCGGCGGCAGACGGCAAAGCCGTCCTCGCCGGGCATCATCACATCCAGCAGGATGCAGTCTGCCCAGCGGCAGAGCGTATCGGTCAGTTGCGTGCCGGAGGTGCGCGTTTCTACGGTGTGGCCGTCACGCTCAAGCGCTGTTTTTAGCAGCGTGCAAAGGTCACGGTCATCATCGATTGCCAGAATGTTTGCCATAATAGCCCCTTTTATTGCAGTAAGCTGTAAACAAGACAGGATGCACCGTAAAGCAGGTAGATATGTGCCGGGTAGAACCAGTAGAACAGCTGCTTGTGGCCGCTGCCGCGCTGGCCGTTGTACAGCGCCATGCCGATAACGGCAAAGACGCCGAGCCACTCATAGTAGACTGTGAACATCTGGGAAAAGGCAAAATCCGGCAGACCGCGAACCTGCAGAAAGACCAGAACAAAATCACACAGGAAGGTCATAGCCGCCCAAACGACCAGCCGCAGGCGCTTGTGGTTATACAGCGCATACAGCACGATGCCCCCGGCCAGAAAAGACCAGCCGCCGTCGGTGATGGATGTCAACAAAGGCAGCGGCGCGGTGATGACCCACGCCAACATGGCAGAGCCGATCGGTGCGTCCTGAATTTTGGGAAAAAGCGTCAGCAGCGCTACGATGCAAATCGGCCAGAGAATCGGCATGGCAGCAGCCAGTGCGCCCCGCACAAACCGGCGCTGGCGCAGCCAGTCAATGCCCTGCCAGATTATGCAGAGCAGCATCAGATCCTGAAAAATGGCATTCAGCGGGTAGAAGCCGTCTCCGCGGCGGAAGGCCCCTGCATAGATCATGAAAAATTCCACCGTGCCCATCGCAGTACCGATGGCCCAGATGCGCAGGAAGTAGCGCCTGCGGTCATGGGTATGGGCGAAGCCCTCCACAGTGCAGAACAGAAACAGCGGCGCAGACAGCCGCGCCAGCATACTGAACCATTCCGGCACAACGCCCGTAAATTCAAAAAAGTAGTGAATGTGATCCATCACCATGAGCACCAGCGCAATGGTTTTGAGCGCCGTGCCGGTCAGGCCGAATTTTTGCTTTGTCATAATAATAACCCCTTTCATTGTTGCTGTAAACAGTGTAACAGGGGTTTGTGTAGAAATTATAAGTGTTTGAAAATCAGCTGTGCCTCAAAGGCAGATTTGCCTTCCCGTTCGCCATCAAAATAGAAGGTGTCCTCTGCCAGTCTGGCACGGCGCAGGGTGAAGCTCTCGCCGCGGGGTACCTCGCGGTGGTAGCTGATGATGAAATCCGAAATCTGCGCACTGTCCCAGACCTGCCACGGTACGGCGTCGCAGACAATGTCGGCATAGCGGGTGTTATTGAGGTGGCCGTTCATGTCGCAGCGGGAGTAGGCTGCGGTCTGCGTGCCCAGCGTCTCGCAGTCCTCGGGTGCAACGCGGGGCAGGCGCATCGGCAGCTCAAGGGGCACATCCTCGGCCCACTGGTCGTCAAACTGTTCCGGGTGCTTGCGCAGGATCATACGCTTTTCGGTATCAATGAGTACCCAGCGGCTGTCCATTGTGGCGACCTCTGCCCCGTCGGCATCGTAAAAATGGGTGATGCGCTTGTTGACGGCGCGCTTGCAGCGCTCGGGCTGGGTGACAAGGGTCAGCTCCTCGTCCACACGGGGCAGCCGTGTGACGTGCAGGGCCAGCTTGGCCAGCACATAGGCGGTGTGGGTCTTGCGGTACAGGGCATCGTCCAGCCCGACGGCCTCGGCATGGGCGGTAGCAACCTGCTGGGCATAGCGCAGCAGCGCCCCCAGCTTGACATGGCCGAGATGGTCGCCATCCGTGCGGTAGACGGTAAATTTTTGGGTGTAGGTTATGAGCTTTTCGGGCATAAGGAAGCCCTCCTTGATGGATTTTGAATTGATTCGCCAAGGAGAGTATAGCACAAATGTTGGAAAAATGCAAAGGCGGGGGCTTTGGGGCTGGCCGTAGGGGCTGATGCTTGCATCGGCCCGCAGAGGGGTCAAGACCCCTCCCTACAAATCGAGCCGTAAAGGGGTGCAGCGGCAAGGCTGCGGGCCGGGCATGCCCGGCCCCTACGGGGCGGCAAACAAAAAGGCTGCACACGCAAAACGGTGTGCAGCCTGAAACTGTTTAATAGTTATCGCGGGATTTTTTGCGGAGCTTGCGCCAGATATTGAATGCAGAGATAGCGATGGCCAGAAGCAGCAGGACAACGACCATCCAGCCGCTGCCGCCATCCTCGTAGCTCTTCATCTCGCTCCACTGGGCATCCATGGCGGCGTTGATGTCGTCAGGCAGAGTCTCAAAGACCTCCGCCTTGTCCAGAACCTCCGCGCCCGGGTAGGCGATTTCGCTGTACTTCAAATCGTCATCCAGCATCTCCCACACGGCGGTGATGGGGGTGGAATAGCCGATGAAGTCCGCGTTGGCAAGGCCGACGTCCGGCTCACACAGGTAGTTGATGAACATTTCGGCGGCCTCCTGGTGTTTGGCGTTGGCCGGAATGCACATGCTGTCGATGAAGAAGTTGACGCCCTCCTCCGGGTGAACGAAAGCAAGGTCTGGGTTTTCGTCGATCATCGTGATGGCATCGCCCGCATAGTAGGGCGCCATGGCGGCCTCGCCACCCTCCATCTTGTCAAAGACCTCGTCCATGACGTAGGCCTGCACGATGTTCTTCTGGGCCTTCAGCGCATCGGTGATGGCGGTGATCTCATCAACAGACTGCGGATTCATCGACAGACCAATCGTCTTGGCTGCAATCGCGTAAGCGTCGCGGGAGTTGTTGAACATCAGCACATTGTTTGTGTACGCAACATCCCACATGTCCGCCCATTTCGTGGGCGGCTCCTCGACCATCGTCGTGTTGTAGATCAGGCCCGTTGTGCCCCACATGTAGGGCACGCTGTACTTGTTGCCGGGGTCGAAGCTGCGGTCCAGATACGTTTCACCGATGCCGGCAAAGTTCGGAATGTTGTCCATGTTCAGCTCGGACAGCATGCCCTCCTTGGCCATCTTGCCCACCATGTAATCCGATGGGAAGATGACATCATAGGATACGCCGCCGGATTTCAGCTTGGCGTAGAGGCTCTCGTTGGAGTCGTAGGTCGTGTAATTGACCTTGATGCCGGTCAGCTCCTCGAATGCGGACAGAACGTTGATGCTCTCGTCAGAACCGTCGGAGATGTACAGGCCATTGTTGTAGACATTCAGCGTGATATGGTCGTTGGCAAAGCGCTTCCAATCGTAGTCGCCGGAGACGGAAATATCCTCGTTGACCTCGATGTCATCGGCGGCCAGCACCGGCGCGGCGCTCATCATGGTGACAGTCAGTGCGGCCAGCGCCGCAGCGGAAAACTTTTTCAGCTTCATCTTCAGCGCCCCCCTTCGTCCAGCATGGCTTTGCGGATGGCCTTCTGGTTGCGGCGGTAGGCGCGGGAGTCTGCGGCGTTGGAAATCAGGATGATTGCCAGAATGACACAGAATATGACTGCAGACAGCGCGTTGATCTCGGGGCTGACCTTCTTGCGGGTCATCGAGTAGATGGCGATAGGCAGTGTCTGCATCGTGCCGGAGTTGAAGTAGGAAATCATGAAGTCATCAATAGAGTAGGTCAGGCAGATGAGGAATGCCGACAAAATGGCCGGGGACAGCTGCGGCATGATGACTTTGGTGAAAGCCTGGCGCGGTGTGCAGCCCAGATCCAGCGCTGCATTGTACAGGCTGGGATCGAGCTGGCGCAGCTTGGGGCCTACATTAAAGATAACATACGGGATATTGAAGGTGATGTGCGCAATCAGCAGCGTTGGCCAGCCGAAGATGCCGCTCTCGCCGCCGATGCCGAAGTTCTGCGCCATGACGAAGAGAAGCATCAGTGAGACACCGGTGATGATCTCCGGATTGACGACAGGCACATAGCTGATGTTATTGATGATGAGCTGGCTTTTGCGGGACATCGAGTTGATGCCAAGGGTCGCCAGCGTGCCCAGCACCGTGGCGATAATGCTGGACACCAGCGCCAGCACAAGGCTCAGACCCAGCGCGGACAAAATCATCTCGTTGTGGAACAGGCTTTTGTACCAGCCGAGGGTGAAGCCCGTAAAGTTCGAGCGGGATTTGCTCTCATTGAAGCTGAACGCAATCATGACCGCGATGGGCAGATACATGAAGCAGAACACCAGAATGACGTAGGTGCGCATGAGCAATGCGGAATGTTTTTTTGCCATATCACATCACTCCTTCCATCTCGGACTCGTCAAAGCTCGAAGTGAAGCTCATGCAGAGCAGGACAATGACCATCAGCACCAGGCTCATGGCGGAGCCGAGGTTCAGATTGTAGGAGTTGCCAAGGAACTGCAGCTCGATCAAATCGCCGATCAGCAGGTTGGAGCCGCCGCCCAGCATACGGCTGATAATAAAAGTAGAGACTGCGGGCACAAACACCTGCGTGATGCCGGTGGCAATGCCGGGGCCGGTCAGCGGGACGAGCACCCGGAACAGAATATGCCAGACGTTGCAGCCCAGATCCTGCGCGGCCTCAATGATGGAATCATCGATTTTTGTCATGGCCGTGTAGATGGGCAAAATCATAAACGGCAGGTAGTTGTACACCATGCCCAGCACAACCGCACCTGAGGTGTTGATCATGTTGAAGGGGCCGAGGCCGAACAAACCGAAGAACTTGTTGATAAGGCCGTTTTTCTCCAGCAGTGTCATCCAGGCGTAGGTGCGCAGCAGGAAGTTCATCCACATGGGCAGCATAATGAGCATCAGCAAAATGTGCTGCTTGTTGGCGCGCAGGCGGGAGAGAAAATACCCCACCGGAAACGCCATGACCAGGCAGATCACGGTAGAGATCGCGGCCAAAATCAGGCTGCGGGCAAACACACTGGAATACCGCCCGATCTGGGTGAGGTTGTCGAAGGTGAACTGGCCGTCCGCGTTCGTCATGGCGTACCAGATGACAATGAAAAGCGGTACGACTGTGAAAATGGCCATCCAGACCAGATACGGCCCGGCCAGCCAGCGGGAGGATTTGGATTTGAGCATGGATCACACCTCCGAACGCTTCATGATATGAATTTCGTCCGGGCCGATGTTCATGCCGATAAGCTCGCCGGGCTGGCTGGCTTGGGTGGAATGGATGATCCACTCATAGCCTTCCACATCGACGTGCATTTCAAAGTGAACGCCCTTGAAGATGACCTCGCGCACAAGGCCGGTCAGCATACCGACAGAGGGCGGCACGATCTGCACGTCCTCCGGGCGGATGACGACCTGCACAGGCTCGTTGACTTTAAAGCCGCGGTCCACGCAGGTGAAATCATGGCCGCCGAAGTTGACCAGAAAGTCCTTGAGCATGACGCCGTCGACAATGTTGGAGTCACCGATAAAGCGGGCGACAAAGGCATTTTTGGGTTCGTTGTAAATATCCTGCGGGGAGCCGATCTGTTGGATCTTACCGCCGGACATAACAACGACGGTATCCGACATGGTCAGGGCTTCCTCCTGATCATGGGTGACGTAGACGAAGGTGATGTTCATTTCACGCTGCAGGCGCTTCAGTTCCAGCTGCATCTCCTTGCGCAGCTTGAGGTCGAGCGCGCCGAGCGGCTCGTCAAGCAGCAGGACGCGGGGCTGGTTGACCAGGCTGCGGGCAATGGCCACGCGCTGCTGCTGGCCGCCGGACAGCTGGTAAATGCTGCGGCGTTCAAAGCCCTTCAGGCCGACGATCTCGAGCATCTCGAGCACCTTCGGGCGGATCTCATCCTCGGTCATCTTTTTCAGGCGCAGACCGAAGGCGACGTTCTCAAACACGTTCAGGTGCGGGAACAGCGCATACTTCTGGAACACCGTGTTCACAGGCCGCTTGTACGGCGGCATGTTGGCGATGTCCTTGCCATCAAAAAAGACATTGCCCGATTTCGGTGTTACAAAGCCGGCAATCACACGCAGGGTCGTCGTCTTGCCGCAGCCCGAGGGGCCCAGGAAGGTGACAAACTCCTTGTCGTGGATGTCCAGCGAAAGTCCGTCCAGGACCTTCTGTCCATCGAATTCGACAACAATGTCTTTCAGAGATACGATCAGATTTTCATTCATTTTTATTGCATCCCCCTTTGCGGAATTTCCCGTTACAGCACTCTCTTTACGCACCGTTTCTTCCTTGGGCCGGCACAGAGTCCTTGACGAGTCAGCGCCAATTATGCCGCCCCGCAAAGGTTTGTTACACGACTCCCTGCTGAAGAAGCCGCTGCAAGCAGCACATACAACGCCAATGTGTCAGGGCAGAAAAGATTTGCCCTATAGATGCACACACAAGATACATTATACGGTTTGCAGAATGTTTGTCAATAAGAACTTTTTAATAAATTGGTAAAGAAGCGTTCATGATTTTGTAAAAGAAACGGCTTTTTTGAAAATATGCGATGCAGCAAGGTTTATAAGAATCGAGGCAGTCGCCGCCGCAAAAAGCACGGCACTGGGCAGGGCAGCAAAGCGGCCGTACAAAAGCCCGAACGCCGCCTGCCCGACCGGCTGGGTCAGGCAGGCACAGACCGTGATAAGGCTCATAAAGCGGCCTGTCTGTCCGGTTGGAGCATGGGCCTGGATTGCAGTAAACAGCAGAATCTGAAACAGTGCGGCGGCAGCCATCATGCAAAAAGCTAGTGCTGTGACGGCGATGTACCCGGCTGCGGCAGGCACACACGGCAGAACGGCCAGCCCGAGCAGTGCGCACACTGCCGTAATGCACCAGAGCGCCGCTGTGCCGCGGCGCAGGAACAACCGCTTTGCAAACGCCCCGGCCAGCACGCCGCCCAGCAGACCACCGGCACTCATGGCAGACTGGGTGACGGCCAGAGCGGTGTCGGAAAAGGCATAATAGCGGACAATCAGCAGCGGCACACCGACAGTAAACGCGGGCACGACAGCCAGATTGAGCAGGGCCAGCACCATGGCCAGCCGGAGCAGCGGCCTTGCCCGGAGGAAAAGCGCTTTGGGCGGCAGACGCTGGTCTGAACGTGCGGCGGGCGCATGCGGAATCTGCAGTGTGCGCTCCCAGAGGGCGGATACGGCAAAGCAGACAGCACAGAGCAGCAGCAAGCCGCGCAGCCCAAGAGCGTGCAATAAGATACTGCCCGCCAGCGGGCCAAGCAGTTCGTCGATGGTATCCACCAGCTGGATGACTGCATTGCCCCGGGCCAGCGCAGCCCCGTCCAGCAACAGAGGCAGACTGGCCTGCACGGCGGGCTGGTACAGCCCTTCCACGGCATACAGCAGGCAGAGTGCGGCCAGCACAAGCGGCGTTACGGGCACGCCGGGCATTGCTGCTGCGGCTGCGGCCATGCCGATGGCGGATACGGTATCCAGCACAGCCATGATTTTTTGTTTACGGCAGCGGTCTGCCAGTACGCCCCCTGCCAGCGTGCCCAGCAGCATCGGCACAAGGGCCAGCGCTGTGACACTGCCGTACAGTGCGGCGGAATCGATCCGGCGCAGAAGATACAACGGCAGCGCAAACCGCAGTGCGGCATTGCCGAACAGCGTGATGATCTGGCAGACGGTTATCTTATAAAAGGTGGGATTCATGGTGATGTGCTCCCCTGTTATGATAGTTTTTGTACATACATACCGACTGACGGTTTGTATTCGTGCTGAATAATACGGCGGCT
>UMCM01049105.1_pt1 | contig 10851 bp, 10 predicted proteins | sample 1964231 | NCBI WGS metagenome assembly UMCM01 (sample SAMEA4835968, study PRJEB28245) | human gut metagenome | biome: gut microbiome; material: fecal sample | place: Denmark | collected 2008
TTGGTCGGGCGAAAGACCCTGCCGCTGCGAGACGGTGGATTAAAAAGCGTGCTAAAGAACTCGGGAAAGAGTCGCTTCTTCCTGAGTCCTGGGAATAATTTAGGAGTTTTCTTCGGGAAACTCTTTGATTATTCAAGATAACGTAATATATTTGCGTAATCAAATTTAACTGTAAGGAATATGACGACACTAATAGAAAAATCAATTTTGAATGAAAGATTAGAAAAATCTCGTTCAGGCATATACGCTGATACTTCTGAGAATAGACGCAAACATCGCGTGGGGCAGAAGTACGGTTCTGAAAAGAAAGAGGAAGAGAAGCCTGAGAAGTCTTCCTCTAACGAAAAAGACCCTGCAAAGGAACTTGAGGCTGTCGATAAGGTTATCGCTGCTATCAACGAAGGCAAGTTGAAACTTCCCCAGGAAGAAATTATGGTTCTTATAGAAAAGAAGAATAATTTAGAGTTGGCAAAAAGACAGGCTGAAAAGATACATTCAGGTGTTAAAGCAAACGAAGAGAAACGTAATGCTGCGGAAGCGAAGGAAACAAGTAAGAAGATAAACGAAGCCCAGAAAGAGGAAGAGAAGATTCCTACGAGCGTGAAAATCGAACAAAAGACTTTTCGCATTAAAGACGGTAAAATCAGTGCTTCAATGTACGACACTCAGAGTCGGATTAGTAAAGTCACTAAATATGCGAAGGAAAACGGTTTGGAAGTTGAGTGGCTTGAAAGCAAGAAAGAAGCGTCTGAACAGGCTTCCGAAGCCGATAAAGAGGATTTGCGTGAGGCTCGTAAGAAATTGGCTTATTTACAAGACAACGAAGAACGCTTAATCAAGCGTGACGGGAAGGAGAGATATGAAGAACGCTTGAAACAGGCGAAAGATGAGGTTGCTGAATTGAAAGGTGAGAAGCCGAAAGAGGAAAAGAAACCAGAAGCGAAGTTTGGGGAGAAAGAGGAGTTGGATGAAGATGGAGAACTTGTTACCATTACTAACGATAAAGAGAAATTTGAGAGATATCGTATCTTTAGGGATTTACATGCAGCAAGAATGAAAAGGGGGACTTCTCCTAATCTATCTAAGATGGGGTATCTTAAAAATTCTGGGGACGTCAATCAAAAGGGTAACGAAAAATATTACGAACTTCAAAAAGAATTTGGTGATAAGAAGTATGCCTTTAAAGAGGAAACTCAGGAACCAAAAAGCGAAAAGAAGGCAGACAAGGCTTCCGACCCTATTTATCAGGTTCAGCAAAAGAAGAAAGAAGCCTCGAAGAAGTATGACAGTAAGCGTGAAGAGGCTCGCCAGAAGTACGACAAAGAGGCTGATGAAATTCGAAGTGAGATTGACAAACTGTACGAAAGTGACCATCCGGATGCTGCTAAAAAGCGCAAAGAACTGTGGAACACTTTGAAGGAGAAGACTAACAAATACGATGCTGAGACATCACGGTTGAAAGACGAGTATGAGGCTGAGTATAAGAAATTAGACGAGGCTGAAGACAAACTGTATGACCAGCGTCAAAAAGAAGAAACTTCAGAAGAGGTGAAAGAGTCATTTACCCGTGTTAAGTTTGAGGACGTTCCTAACAGTGGAAAGGTCAATCTGAAGAAATACCTGTCAGAGAAAGTTCGAAAGGGGGTTGATGAAAAGTGGTCAAACATTAAGAATATCCCTACCGACAATCTTAAGAAGATGGAGAAAGGACTTGTGAACGATTTAAATAAGAACTTTGAAGCAATCAAGAAGTCTCAGAGAGCGGAGTTGCTTTACTCTATAATGAAAGTTAAGGGGGAACTGGAAAAGCGTGGTAAAGAGAGCCAAAAGAAAGAATAAGGATATCATGCTTTATTAGTGCCGTTTTTGTTTGTAAATTTGTATCGTTTAATAAATGTAGAATTAAAACATAAAAGAGATGAAGAAATATGTTTATTCGAAAGGTGCGGAGGCTGTTACGGTTGAGACCGATGGGTTAGCAACTATCAACAACTTCATGGTGACCGGACTCATTGGTAAAAATTATCATGGTCTGGTACAGGCTGGTCTGAATTTCAAAATGGGAGACGAAGTAACTATTCCAATGATGCTGAATGCTGCTAAGACCTGTGAATGTAAAGTAGAATGCTACGAGGGCAATGAACTCATCATTGATGAGTCTGCTGACTTTACAAGTGGCGTTCCTGCTGAAGTAGGTACAATCTTCGGGTTGCAACTGGGTGTGGCTTTTAACGAGGCGACCTATTATGCTGTGGTTCCCAAATCATATACAGACCAGTACGATTACGCTGCTTCTAAGGCATCGCTGCCTTGGTTGGTTGCGAAGTTCAAGAAAATCGCTGCTGACGCTGATGAACAGGAAACATCAGAGTATCAAGTACAGGTATTTGCCGACGAAAGACAACTTGAGTTCCGTGGAAATTCTGCTGACTTGGGCAAGTTGAGCGAAGACAAGAAAACGCTGACCGCAAAGGCTTCCAATTCACTGATGTTTGAAATCGTGAAAGATTTGGGTATTTTGCGTCCGGAAATGGTAACTTGGTTCACTATCCGTTTCATTTACGGTGGTCGTACCTATGAAGCCAAAACATACGTCACTCCTGGAACTATTTAATTATGAGAAGTAAGAAGAACCGTTCATCAAAAAACAGGAGTTCAGTGGGAGCCAATAATGTGGCTCCCATAGACGGTCTTGATGGACTGTCTCTTCAGGAACTCCAAATCATGGCTCAGGCTGCTCCGATAGCGTTGAGGAACCGTCTTCAGAAGTCCCTAAACTCAGAGAATTTTGAAGAGGTGATGAAGGCACAAGCGTTTATCGCTGAGCAACAGAAGCACGACAGGAGAGCACCCCAGCCGGAAATTAAATCAATCCTTTGGAACCCGTCGGAGATAGGCTTCAATGGTAAGGGGTATCGCGACCCGAACAACGGTATAGCATTTGGGACTCTAAACCGAATGGGCGATATCTTCATCATTAAGGCTATCATCAACACACGTATTGAACAGGTTCAGAACTTTTTGAAGTACAGCGTTGACGACCAGAAGCCAGGATACCAAATTCGTTACAAGCGAAGTCCAGGTTCTGAGGGTTCCGACGAAAAGGAACTGTCAGCAAAAGACAAGAAGATTGTCGATTACATAGTTCGTTTCCTTGAAGACGGTGGAGAGAATGACAAATGGGAATGCGAGGACAACTTTCAAGAGTTTACCCGTAAAGTATTGAGAGACTCTCTTGTGCTTGACCAGATGACATTTGAACTCGTTCGTGCAAGGAACATGAACCTCAAGAAGTATCGTGCTGTTGACGCTGCCCTGATACGACAGTTAGACACAAACGACCCACGATACAGACAGATGTTCGAGAACTTTCGCTGGCATGGTTATTTGCCTCGCTATGCTATGGTATGGGATGGGCAGATTATCCGTCACCCTGTATCAGATGAGTATGTAGTTTTCTATCCGTGGGAGTTGGGTTATGGTATCCGTAACAAGACGACTAACGTGTTGCGTAATGGATACGGCTGTTCGGAGTTGGAAACGCTGATTGAAATCGTGACATGGATTTTGTGGGGAATGCAGTACAATGGTAACTTCTTCAAACAAGGTAGTCAGCCGAAAGGCTTTATCAATGTGAAGAACGGAAACGTCGACCAAGGAACCCTGAACGAGTTTCGTCAGGATTGGAAACAGACGATGAGTACCGTGTACAATTCTCACAAGATACCCGTCATTCAGGGAATAGACCTTGAGTGGATTGATTTACAGCAGACGAACCGAGACATGGAGTTCACTGAATGGATTAAATTCCTATTGGTGATTGCGTGTGCCGTGTATCGTATGGACCCATCGGAGTTGGGCTTTCAATTTCAGGACGCTGCCCGTATATTTGGACAGGAAGGACAAAAGGAACGTCTTGACCATTCTAAACAGAAAGGTCTGACTCCACTGTTAGTGTTCTATCAGAATATCCTGAATAAGTATATCATCAGCGAAATTGACGACCGCTTGGAACTCGTGTTTACAGGTATTGAAATCGAGGACGAGGCAGCACAGGTTGAATTGGATAAGAAGAAGTCCGAGGCTGGCTTTGTATCGCTTGAGGATATGTTCGAAAAGTATTCAGGTAGAAAGTTCGACCCGAATAAGGACACTATCCTTAACACGGTGTATCAGTCGGCTCAAACCAACAAAATGATGGGTGGCGAGGGCATGAACGAAATCGTCGATGGCGAAGAAGGAAATGGCTCACCTAAAACAGCGGAAGAGGCTATACAGGCGATGATGGTTGAAAAGTCTATGGAGAACCCTATTCTCGGAAAGGCTTTGGAGTTCATTGATTCACAATTAGGAATAAGAAAATGAAAGCACCAGCATCACCCCGAATTCATCATCACGTCGACCCGATGAGATATCCAAAGGTTCAAAAGGAATACGAGGGTAAAGGGAAGAATGCGTTCAACGCTGTTAAACTGTTCGGAGACGTTGTTGAAACTATGGTTGAAATACAAAAGAAGAAAAGATAATGTTATTCACGGAAGATGAAATAAAGAAGATTTTGACAAACATCGACCTCGCAGTAGTGAAGATGGTTGCACAGGTGTTGGGGAAAGACTACCTAACAACTGAAGACCTTGCGCTCCTGAAGAAGAAAGGGGTTGACTTGGTGAAACTGATTCCTAAATTCCCTTCCCATTATCAAGCCTTTCTTTTTGGTCGTGTTTCGGCTGCTGTTGGGACGAAAGCCACCGCTCAGATGACTTACTCCGAGTTTACTGCGTTTCTGTCTAAAATGGGCTTATTTGAGCCCACAGCGAGGGAAATGGCGTTCTACAAGGTTGCCGCCAACAAAACTTATACTCATATCAAAGGATTTGCCGACCGCATCAAGAACGATGTCCGAGCATCAATTTCCGCAGAGGAACTCAGTTACTTACAGGCTCAAGAGCAGGCAAAGGCTGATGTGACTTTACGGAAGGAGATGCTCGAAGGCACGTTCGAGAAGCGTTCCGTCAAGAAGATTACTTCAAACCTCGCTAACCAAATGAATGACTGGCAGCGGGATTGGGGACGTATCGTTGAGACGGAAAGTCAAGATATATACAATCTCGGAAGAGCCGAAATCATGATGGAAGAAGACCCCGACCCGTTGGTTTACTTTGATGTCTTCCCTGGAGCCTGTCGCCATTGCATACGACTATACCTAACAGGGGGTATCGGGAGCCAGCCACGGGTGTTCAGGCTTTCGGAACTCATGGCAAACGGTACGAACTATGGTGTGAAGTCGAAAGATTGGAAAGCGACGATACACCCTGTTCACCCGTTCTGTCGGTGCGACTTGCGTTATGTTCCGAAGGGATATGTATGGAACCCTGACACACATCAGTTCGAGCCTCCTAAGAATTATGAGAGAAAGGTTGAACGGAAGAGTCGAGCGAAGATAACAATTGGAAATAAAGAATATACAGTCTAAAAGATGATAATTATGAACTTGAAGAAATTTTTAGGAATTCAGTCAACCCAAGAAAAGGTTGAGGACTATCGGAAGTTGAAAGGTCAGTTGGCGAACCTTGAAACTTTGGGTCAGGAATTGTCCGACAAGTTTTCAATTCAGAAGTCTGTCATTGACGGTGTGGATGGTTTACCTGAGGAGAAGAAATCCGAAGTATTTGAAAAGTACAGAGGATTCCTAAAAGAGCACCAGAAGGAAGTTTCGTCAGCCGTGAATGAAAGAAACAAGATATTGAAATCGCTTGAGGCATACCGTAACGACCCCGACGTTGGTGACATCTGTAAAGGTATTGATGCTCTTGAACAGGCTGAAGAGGCTTATCGTGGTGGCAAACTGTCTAAACAGGTGTATTTCGATATCGTGAAGTCAATTACAGGCGAGCCGACAAAGTACGCTGACGTGGTTGCTTTTGACAAGGATGGTAGAGTCCTCGTTTTACATCGTGTTGAGAACTTTGTTCCTACTGGTAAGGTATGTATCCCTGGAGGTCATGTCGACCCAGGAGAGGACTTTGAGACGGCTGCGCTTCGGGAACTTAAAGAGGAAACAAATCTTGACCCAATTGAGGGGAGGGGAATTGTGTACCTCGGAGAGCACAAGACAGAGGATGCGCATATCAAGTATTTCCAAGTTTGGGTGGATTGCTTGCAGCCTGTAACAGTTGATGCATCGGAACATTGTTTCGCTGAATTCATTGACTTGGGACAGATTCCTTTGAAGCCGTTTATCTTCGACCAAGGAGAGATAGTTCTTGACATGCTGATGAAGCCACATCAAATAGAGGAAACCAAACCTCTGATGAAAGCCTTATCGGAAGGACGTATCACTCCCGAAGCATTCGTTCCGGGATTTACATCAATCCTGAAAAAGGCTTTGGACATCGAAGCCGTGAAACCGCTTGAACCGGAATCTATGGACGGGGACAAACGAAAAGTTTCTGTACCTGTACGAGACCCGATGAAGTGTGTTGAAACCATCATGAAAGGTATCAGCGGAGCGGAGGAAGTAACAGTTGGGACAAACGGTCATCTCAAATTTGTGAAGCCTCTAATCATCCATGACACTCGTTACCGTGAAGACCCGTCGACCAACCGCTTAACAGAGGTTGAGATAGTGTTCACAGGCGACGACAACGACATGATGCGTATTCTCGAGGAAATGAAATATTCATTGATGACTGGACCCATGAAAGTCCGGACTCCTCAAGAAGAATTTATGGCAGCGAACGAGCGTGGAACCGATTATGTTGGAGACCCGATATTTGTAACTTTCTAAAATGATTTGTAACTTTGTCACAAATTTATAAAGTGGAAGTATGAAGAAGCAGACCCCAAATGATTTTAACTTCTGGTTGCCGATAGACTTCATGAAGTCTGACGCTACTGAGTATCCTCGTGGTGATGACCGTCGCTACGAGAATATGATATTTGAGGGAATCGCGAGTGACGACAGCAAAGATTATCAGGGTGACTCAATGGAGCCCAATGGGTTCGTTATAGACTACTTCCTCAAGCATGGTTTGTTCAATCTTGACCACTTAACAGTTCGAGCAAAAGAATTGAAAAGTAGGTTTTGGATTGGTGAACCGCTTGACGGGAAGATAGTCGATAACAAATTTTGGGTGAAAGGAAAGTTATGGAGCGAGTCTCCCGAGGCAAGAGCCTTTTGGGAAAAGTGTATTGAAATGCGCGAAAGCGGTTCAACCAGAAAGCCTGGAATGTCTATTGAGGGAAAAGCCTTGGAGCGAGACCCGAAGAACGAAAAACATATCACGAAGGCAATTATCAATAATATTGCGCTGACGTTTACTCCTGTAAACTTCAATTCGTATATCGATTTCGTGAAAGGTATTCAATCTCAGGATTTCATTCCTACTGGTGATTTACTCAAGAGCCAACTCAAGCGTGATGTCATGTTCGAACAGGTGATAGGGAATAAGAGGATTGTCATCGATTCAAAATTCCGTATTATCCAAGAGGGCATTTGATGACTCATTTTAGGGAAAAGAAATTTTGTAATATTTTTAATCCGAAAAATTAAAGTAGTATGGTACAATTAACTGATGAACAAAAAAATGACGACCTCGTAAAATCATTGCTTGGCAGTGGGTTTACAGAAGAGGTGATTGCTGGTTGGATTGAATCCGGCTCAATCAAATTGGAAAAGTCGGTTCAAAGTGGTCCGGATGACCATGGCGAAGGCGACGGTGATGGAAATCACGAGAAGAAGGAAAAAGACAAGGACAAGAAAGAGGGAGAAGGCGATGACGACTCCGACCTCGAAAAGGGTAACGGCTGTGGCGATGGCGACAAGAAAAAGGACGACATTGCGAAGTCACTTTCTGACGACATCATCAAGAGTATTGAGGACAGCCTGTTTGGCAAGTTTAATCAGTCTCAGGATGACCTGCTGAAGTCTATTCCGGCTATCGTAGAAAAGGCTCTTGAGCCGATTACTGACAAGATTGAAAAATCTTTGGACGGTATGCGACAGGCGATTATTGCTTTCGGAAATTCGGCTCCTGAATTCAAGAGTGCTGGTCTGAGCAAGGCTATCATCGAGAAAAGCATTGAACAGGGTGGCGGTGCTAAGGATGAGGACAACAAAACAGTTCTGAGCATTTCGAGAGACCGTGCGGTTGTTCGTGAGTTGATTGCTAAATCGATTGACGAGGAAGCCGACCCCGAAATACAGAAGTCTTTGCGTGACAATACAACTGCCTATTTGCTTGACCCGATTGGTGGGGACATAGGTAAAGACGCAGCCTTGTATATGTATAACAAGAAGAACGTTCGCCTCGTGAAATAATTTCGTACGAAACTTTAAATAATATACGAAAATGGATTTATTCAATTACAATGGAACGGAGGCTACAAATCCGTTGGAAAGTATGTCTTCGGATGAAATCTTGAAGGCGATGGAAGCAGGTCTGTTGACTGGTATGCAGTACAACGACCAATTGAATAACGGTGGAGGTCTGAAACCTGAATCCTTGGATTCTGTGCTGAAGAACCTTGAAAACCGTTTGGACCAGTTGGTGTTCTGGAATGAGTTGAACCGTCAGAAGATTGACAATACTGTTCATCAGTACAATCAGTTGTACAAGTATGGTCAGGAAGTGGGCATTTTCAATCAGGAAGGCGAAACTCCTACTGAGACCGACTCTGTATATCGTCGGAAGTCAATCGTTGTCAAGTTCACAGGTGTGACTGGACAGGTTACTCATCCGGGTATGATTGTCAAGACTGTCGTTGGTTCACTGTACACCAAGGAAGTTGAAAACAAGACCATCTTGCTTCAGACTATCCTTGACAAGAAAGTGATTGACGCTGACTCGGCAAAAGTTCCTGAAGAGTTCGACGGTGTATTTGCACAGCACATCGCTGGTATCAACGATATCACAGGTGGCTTGCTGGGTAAAACTTCTGAACAGGTGCTTGACGCTTACTTCGGAGACCCTGCCGTATTGAACGCAAACGGTTCTGTTCTGAATGACGCTTTGGTTGAGGACGCTGCTCAGGCAGTTGTAAACGACCGAAACGGTATCATCGACCGTATCGTTTCTTCCCCTGTCGTATTCAACAACTACGTGAAACTCTTCCACGAGTCTAAACGTGTTATCGTTGGTATGGCTGGTGGCGTTGTGGGCGCAACTATGGGTCAGTCGGTAAACGACATCACCACTCAGTTTGGTAAGGTGAACATCAAAGCGGACAAATACTTCGACTTCAGCCAGCCGATTAAGTTGGGTCGTGGTAAGACTTCTGACAAGGCTCCGAACGCTCCTATTAAGGATGTTACGACTTCTGTCGCTGTTGCCGTTGACGCAAAGGGAATGTTCGGTTCTGTTCACGCTGGTAACTACTTCTATGCTGTTACAGCGAAGAACCGTTACGGAGAGTCTGAACCCGTTTTGCTGAACGACGCTGAACAGGCTGTTGGCGCAACTCAGTCTGTGACTCTGAAGTTTGCTGGTGCAAACTCTTCGGCTTATCCTGAAACCTGTTATGTCATCTATCGTACCGAAGTAAATCCGGTCGACAAAGGCATCGCTGATTTCTATCCTATCTTCGAAGTTAGCAAGACTGAACTTGCTGCTGGTTGGGACGGTGCTAATCCGGGAGAGGTTCATGACCGTAACCGTTGGATTGCCGGAACCAAGTCTGCTCTCGTTTACTTCAACGGAAGTGAAATGATTGAGTATCTGGAACTGGGTGGAACCATGAAACTGGATTACGCTATTGTTGGTCCGAGACGTTCATTCTCTGTATTGAACTACGGAACTCCGGTAGAGTATATGCCTGGAAAGATTGCCCGTATTATCAACATCGGTAAGATTGGTTTGCCGACTACCTAATAATGAGGACAATTACGTTATAATGATGGGGATGGGGTGTATGTCCCATCCCCATTAATTTTATAATCATAAATAAAATTCAAAGAATTATGAAACTGTTTAACAGAAAAGCGGGAAACAAAACCATCAATTACAATGGTAAGAACGTGAAGTTTGTGAATTGTGTTGCTGAGGTTGAAGACGACTTTGGTAAGGAAGTCCTCAAGTTAGGAATCCCCGACCTGTACGAACACGGCAAACAGCCTGTATTCGAAACCCCGAAAGAGGTTCAGATGAAGTCAGACTTCAAAGACCGTGAAGAGTGGTACAAGAAAGAAATTGCTCGCCTGACAAATATCAATACAGCGAACAAAAAGAAGATTGAGGAACTCGAGCAAGAGGTTGAAAACTGGAAGAACGAATACAATCGTGAACACGAGGCTCGTATTCAACTCGCTGCGGGAACCGTTCCCCCAGCCGAGACAGTTACACCCCCTGCACCTGAAGCTATCGTAGAGAACCCAACAGAGGGTACAGGCGAGGAAACTCAGGGAGACGCTGACCCCGAAGTAACAGGTGGCGAGGGAACCCCTACTCCTGAAGAGGAAGAGGCTGCTCTACGCAAGGAATTGGGTGTAATGAAGAAAGATGAACTGATTGCTTTCGGTCAGGAGGGTGGTATTGACATGACCGCTGTTGCTGAAAAAACCAAAGCCGAAATCATCGAATTTTTGGTAAACGCTTCTAAAGAGTAATGCGAGATGGGACAACTTGTTTTGACAATGAAGTATAGAAAGAACACGGGGATGATATTTAATCCCACGGAGATTTTTTCTTTGTACCTGTACGGGATAACCATACAGGGAGGCGACGGGACTTCTTTCAGCAGTGAAAGTATGCGGTTCTATATACAGGCTGCTCAAAGAGAGGTTGAGAACTTCTTCAACCTGAAACTGATGCGCCAGTTCATTGACCAAGAGAAGTTGACATTTTACCGAGCCGA
>UMCM01048390.1_pt1 | contig 10808 bp, 7 predicted proteins | sample 1964231 | NCBI WGS metagenome assembly UMCM01 (sample SAMEA4835968, study PRJEB28245) | human gut metagenome | biome: gut microbiome; material: fecal sample | place: Denmark | collected 2008
TTGCACTTGCTTGTTGAATTCGCGATGTATTAAAAAGTAGTAAGAAGATGAAAAAGATATATATGACACGAAACAATAGGTGTAGCAACCAAGACCGAAAGTTTACTCTTGACGCTTTCAAATGGTAGCGTAGGACCAGAAGCAACAGACTCTAGTCTGGATAATGGTGGAACAGGTAATGACGACAGCCAGTCACCAGCCAAACTACACAGTACTAATGTTTGGGAAGCTTGGGAAAAATACTAAATTCACATACGTTGTAAAGCGGGGAAAGCACTCAGGAGAGCTGTTTTCCCCTATTTTTTGACCTATCATCTTGCATATTTGGACTATTTTGTTTTTTTAGGAATAATAACCTTGCTCGTATTGTTTTTTTTTCTATCTTTGCATAAGATAAGCTGCAATCGGCAATTAGAAAGGCCATCGAAAAACAGCTTTTCAGTTGAATAGCTTAAAAACCAACAACAATATGGACAAGATACTAAAAACGCAATTTGTCGGATTTTCCTTTGCATTGGCTCTGCTGTCATCTCTCGGCTGTCAGGCTCAGTCGCATTCTGGTGCACTGTCGCTCCCTACCCCTACTCAGGAAGCCAAACCTGGTGTAAGATGGTGGTGGATGGGATCTGCTGTAGATAAAGAGAACCTAAAGTGGAACCTCGACGAATATGCCAAGGTTGGCATTGGAGCCGTAGAAATCACGCCACTCTATGGTGTGCAAGGAAATGACAAGAATGACATTCCGTATCTCTCTCCGAAATGGATGGAGATGCTCAAATTCGTAGAAGAAGAAAATAAGAAGGTAGGTATTGAAACCGACATGGCTACTGGTACCGGCTGGCCTTTTGGTGGTCCTTGGGTTCCTATCAATGAAGCTGCCTGCAAGGCTGTATTCGTGGATACTATCGTTGACGTGAAACAGAAATTGATGGAGATTGAATTCAACGTTCCTCAGAAAGAGCGTGACTTTGCCAAGCTGAAACTCATCAAGGCATATCCTGTTGAGGGACAGAACAGGAAAAAGCGTGTCATCGCTCTCTACGAAAGCCGCACCCGACAGAAGGTGAAACGTGCTGCACCGGGCGGAGAAGGATACGTCATCGACCACTTTGACTCCACTGCCGTGGCTAATTATCTGGCACATATCGATAGTGCCTTCGTTGCCAACAAGACTCCTTATCCACATACCTTCTTCAATGATAGTTATGAGGTATATGGAGCCAACTGGACTCCTAACCTGCTGACAGAATTTGAGAAGATGCACGGATATAAACTGCAGGACAAGTTCCCTGAATTCCTTGATGGTGATGCCGTGGTGGTAAGCGATTACCGTGAAACATTAGGCGATATGCTGCTCCATAACTTCACCGAACAGTGGACCAAGTGGGCAAACAAGCGTGGTGCCATTACCCGCAATCAAGCGCATGGCTCACCAGCCAACCTCATCGACTGTTATGCCGCCGTAGATATCCCTGAGATAGAAGGATTCGGTCTTACTGATTTCGGCATCAAGGGCTTACGCAAGGATCCGGGCAAGACCCGTCCTAATTTCAGCGACCTCAGCATGCTCAAGTATGCACCATCTGCCGCCCATATCACAGGCAAGAAATATACCTCCAGCGAGACCTTTACCTGGCTCACCGAGCACTTCCGCACTTCCCTGAGTCAGATGAAACCAGATATGGACCTCATGTTCTGCGCCGGCGTAAACCACATGTTCTTCCATGGTGCAGCCTACTCGCCTAAAAACGACCCATGGCCAGGATGGAAGTTCTATGCATCGGTGGATATGAGTCCGACCAACAGTATCTGGCGCGATGCACCGGAACTGATGAAGTATATCACAAACTGCCAGACCTATCTGCAGTGGGGACAGCCTGACAACGACTTTCTGGTCTATCTGCCAGTAAGAGATATGTGGCGTAAGGATACCAAGAACTGGTTGATGCATTTCGACATCCACTCCATGGCGAAGAAAGCACCGGAATTTATCAAGGTGATTCTCGACATCGACAAGGCTGGTTTCGACTGTGACTACATCAGCGACAAATACCTGCGCACCTGTACCTTTAAAGATGGTATGATCGAAACTGCTGCTGGTACCCGCTACAAGGGCATCATCATCCCAGGCAACAATATCATGCCAAGCGATGTAATCCAGCATATCTCCGACTTGAAGGCGCAAGGAGCCAAGATTATCAAGGGCGACAACATCAAGGCGATGGAACAAGCTGCAAAACCGGAGATGATGAAAAAGAACCTGGGCTTGAAGATGATCCGCCGCAACAACAGCATCGGTCATCATTACTTCATCGCCAACCTCACTGGCAAGGATATCACTTCTACCGTAGCACTGGCTGTAAACGAGAAGAACGGAATCTGGTATAACCCTATGACGGGCAAATATCACAAGGCCACTATCGGCGATAAGGGCATCGAGGTGAACCTGAAGAGTGGCGAGAGCCGCATTCTCATCACCTCGGATAAGCCTGTAAGCGAATGGAAACTCGGTTCCAAGGTGAAGGTAAGCGAAAAGGAGAAGTTTGCGGCTTCGGACAGCAAGACCATCGACCTGACCGCCAATAGTTGGAATCTGTCATTCACAGAGGAGGCTCCTAAGATGGGCGAGACCTTCAACCTCAAGGGCTTGAAGAGTTGGGAAAATCTCAGCGAAAAGGCTAAGGTGATGATGGGAACAGGTGTTTATGAAACCACCTTCAAACTGTCGAAGGATGATGCACAGAAACAGTGGGCTATCGACTTAGGTGATGTCCGTGAAAGTGCACGCGTCTATATCAATAATAAATATGTGGGCTGCGCATGGGCGGTACCATATATCCTCAACTGCAAAGACGCACTGAACAAGGGCAAGAATACTATCCGCATCGAGGTAACCAACCTGCCTGCCAACCGCATAGCAGAACTCGACCGACAGGGTGTGAAATGGCGCAAGATGAAGGAAATCAACGTGGTGGATATCGACTACAAGAAGACCACATACGAGAAATGGACTCCTGTAGCAAGCGGACTCAACAGTTCGGTAAAACTCGTGGAATTGAAAGACCAACTCTAATTATTTTCGTTTCGCATGTTTTGAAGTTAAATTAAGAAATAAGATAAATAGAAAATTATAATCATTAATCATTTTGTACAAATGAAGAAACTAATCCTGACAAGCCTCTGCATTCTGATGGGCATGACCTCTGTGTCTGCCCAGAATGCAGCCGTGAAAGTTGCAACAGTGAAAGCTGCATCTGACAAGGAATCTCTAAAGAAGGAAATCCTGGAAGTATCACAACGCACCAACAACTACTTCATGGCGAAGTACGGTGACCCAACCCTCGACACCTATGTCAAGAAGGTACGCACGAGCAACCTTTGGACCCGTGCCGTATATTACGAAGGATTGATGGCGCTCTACGAGATAGACCCTCAGCAGCGATACCTCGACTATACCGACCGCTGGGCAGACTATCACAAGTGGACAGCCCGTGGCAGCGTGAATGATACCGATGCCGACAACCAGTGCTGCCAGCAAACCTATATCGACCGCTATATCCAGACTGGCGGCAAAAAGGATCTGAGTAAGGTAAAGGAGAACCTCGACCATCAGATGAGCACCAACCGCGTTTCATACTGGACATGGATTGATGCGATACAGATGGCTATGCCTGTCTATGCCAAATATGCTAAGTTGACCGGCGAGAAGAAATATCTCGACTATGCGATGAACTCCTACAAGTGGAGTCGTGATACCTTGGCTGGTGGTCTTTTCAATAAAAAAGAGGGACTCTGGTGGAGAGACAAAGACTATGTGCCACCTTACAAGGAGAAAGATGGCAGCAACTGCTACTGGAGCCGCGGAAACGGTTGGGTATATGCTGCATTGGTACGTGTGATGCAAACCTTGCCAAAAACTGATAAGAACTACCAGTACCTGAAGAAAGACTTTATCTCTATGAGTAAGGCGATATTGAAGTGCCAGCGTGAGGATGGATATTGGAACGTTAGCCTCGTTTGTCCTGCCAACTATGGTGGTCCTGAAATGACTGGTACAGGTCTCTTCCTTTATGGCATGGCATGGGGTGTGCAGCAGGGCATCCTGCCAAGAGCTACCTATCAGAAAGCAATGGATAAAGCATGGAAGGCATTGGCTGCATCAGTTCACGAGGATGGTTTCATTGGATACAACCAGGGCACAGGTAAGGATCCTTCTGCCGGTCAGCCTGTCACCTTCACTTCTGTTCCAGACTTCGAAGATTACGGCACAGGTTGCCTCCTGCTCGGTGCGGCAGAGTATTACAAGCTTTTAAAGGTAAAAAAGTAAAAAGGTAAAAAAGTTATGAGAAAATATATCTGGCTGATGGCGTGCTTGGTGGCTTTTGCACCATTAAGCACCAATGCGGCCAAGAAACTGAAGAAATCGAAAAAGGCACAGACTGAACTCTGGCCAGACGGTACGAAGATGGATGCCTGGTTCTCCAATGCACAGAAGGTGAATGTAGATACCCTTGGCAAGAAATACGTGATAACCGATTATGGTGTCAAAAGCGACAGTACCCTGATTCAGACTCAGGCTATACAGGCTATCATCGACCAGGCTGCCAAGGATGGCGGTGGTGTCATCGTCGTCCCTGCCGGTACCTATCAGAGCGGTGCCCTATTCTTCCGTCCGAAAACCCATCTCTATCTTGAAGAGGGTGGTAAACTGAAAGGTAGTGACCGCATTGCCAACTTCCCTGTCTTGGAAACCCGTATCGAGGGGGAAACCTGCAAGTATTTCTCTGCCTTCATCAATGCTGATAAGTGTGATGGTTTTACCATTGCAGGCAACGGAACCATCGATGGTAACGGCTATCACTACTGGGAGGAATTCTGGATACGTCGTACCTGGAACCGCCAGTGTACCAACAAGGATGCACAGCGTCCACGCCTCGTATATATCAGCAATTCCAGCCATGTGACCATACAGGATGTCCACATCCAGAACAGTCCTTTCTGGACCAACCACATCTATCGTTGCGACCATGTCCGCTTCTTGGGATGCACCATCTTCGCCCCTACCAGTGGTATGCGTGCACCAAGTAGTGATGCTATCGATATCGACGTATGCCACGACGTATTAGTGGAAGGCTGCTTCATGAGCGTAAATGATGATGCCATTGCCATCAAGGGCGGTAAGGGAACCTGGGCAGACAAGGCACCTGAAAACGGACCGGTCTATAATGTGCTCATCCAGAACTGCAACTATGGTAGAGTGCATGGTTGTCTGACTTTGGGCAGCGAGAGTGTGAAAGACCGCAACATCGTGTTGCGAAACATCAAGGTGGGCAATGCACAGCGCGTACTCTGGTTGAAGATGCGCCCTGACACTCCTCAGCACTATGAGTATGTGACGGTAGATAATATCACAGGCACCACAGGCAGCTTCTTGGTTGTCCGCCCTTGGACTCAGTTCTTCAAACCAGGCGACCGCAAAGACATGCCACTCAGTCAGTGCAACAACATCACCATCAAGAACATCCAGATGGATTGTGACAACTTCTTTGATGTAGGCACCAGCGACAAGTACCGTCTGGTAGATTTCACCTTCGAAAACATCCAATCTACTGATAAGAAAATGGCATTCAATAAGGATGTCATTGAAAACACAATCGTGAAGAATGTCAATATCACACCAAGAGAAAAGAGCAATGGTTTGAAAACTACCGGCGATGCTGATGGATTGAAATAAAAGAAATAAAATAAGAAGAATAAATAAAAAGAGAAAAACAGCATATCTTCCATTGATGGTTGATATGCTGTTTTTCTATTGAGGACTTTCGTCTTCCTTTATCACGGAAAATTCTGTTCGAGGTTTTATATCCACTATGCCCAACTCTTATCAAAATCTTCACCGTCGAAGGCAAGCCAATTCTTGATAATCGTCTTGCCCTCTGGAGTCAGTACACTTTCCGGATGGAACTGAATACCATGGATATCATAATGCTTGTGCTTCAAACCCATGATGCAACCGTCATCGCTCACTGCTGTCACATCAAGACACTCTGGGAAATTTGTTCTATCCACTACCCATGAATGATAACGACCTATCTCTATACGCTTAGACATACCAGCAAAAATAGGATCATTACCAAACTGAGTACAAGGAGTAGCAACTCCATGATATACTTCAGAGAGATTGGTAAGTTTGGCGCCAAAAGCCTCACCTATCGCCTGATGACCCAGACAGACACCCAACATTGGTTTTCTGCCAGCATAAGTCTTGATGACATCCATCAGAAGACCTGCCTCAGAAGGAATACCAGGTCCCGGACTCAGGATGATCTTGTCGAAACGGTCCAGTTCGCGCAATTGGAACTGATCGTTGCGGAATACCGTCACCTCTGCACCTAACTCTTTTACCAGATGTGCCAGATTATAGGTGAAGGAATCGTAATTATCTATGATTACTACTTTCATCTTTATAAAATATTTAATGTTTAGTGCTTACTGGAAGCATTTGAATTCTTCACTCTTCATTCTTCACTCTTCACTTACATCACTATCCTACAACTGTTCTGCAATATGGATAGCCTTGGTGAGCGCACCCAACTTATTATTGCACTCTTCCAACTCATACTGGTCATTGCTCTTGGCTACGACACCACTACCCGCCTGGAACCAGAGCTCACCATTACGACTGATAAAGGTACGGATAACGATGGCCTGATTGAGGTCACCATTCAGTCCGATGAATCCGATGCAACCGCCATAAGCACCTCGGTTGTGAGGCTCCAGTTCTGAGATAATCTGCATGGCACGAACCTTAGGAGCACCACTCAGCGTACCTGCTGGGAAAGTATCGATAAACTCCTTGATATGATCAGCATCCCTATCAAGCGTACCACTTACACGACTTACGAGATGAATGACATGACTGTAGAACTGCATATCCTTATAGAAATCTACCTTCACGCCATGACAGTTGCGACTCAGGTCATTGCGTGCCAGGTCCACCAACATCACATGCTCTGCATTCTCTTTCGGATCATTGCGCAGGAACTCAGCAGCCTTGCGGTCCTGTTCGATATCGCCTGTACGCTTAGTAGTACCGGCAATAGGATCGATGAAGGCTTTATCACCTACGATACGGTTGTGGGTTTCTGGAGAAGAACCGAAGATACGGTATCCGCCGAAATCAAAATAGAAGAGGTATGGTGATGGATTGATACTACGAAGCGCACGGTAGAGTTTGAAATCATCACCCTCATACTTCTGGACGAAACGGCGACTGACCACAATTTGGAAGACATCACCACGCAAACAGTGCTGGATGCACTTTCTTACATTTTCCTTATGCTGCTCATCAGTAAGCGTAGAAGTCGTATCTCCCACAGGATGGAAGTCGTATGGTTTTACATTTGCCTTGTTGATAGCCTTCAGGAGCGCATCCAGTTCAGCCTCACCAGCAGAACCTTCTGCATCACTCAGCGCAATCAGTTCCATCGTATTGTTGTAATGATCGAAAACGATGATGTCCTTATACATGATATAATAGATATCCGGCGCATCATTCTTTTCCATCGTCGTATCCTTTACCGGGATATTCTCAAAGTAGCGTACGGCATTGAAAGTGGTGAAACCATAGAGTCCACAGAAGTCCTTGCCCTCTCCCTCCACATGGAAAGACTTGACAAAGTCATTGATTGCCTTGGAGATGGCAAGTTTACACTCCTCACCCTTTCCCTCACCGAAGGCAGGGAGTTTCTGTTTTTCCACCTTACCATCGGGATAAGTGACTGTCACGATGCCATGTCCCACAGCGATGCTTGCCATCGGATGTACACCGATGAAGGAACGAGAGTTCTCTGAGCCATGGTAGTCGGAACTCTCCATCAAGGCAGACTGGGGATATATGTCACGAAGCCGCATATAGACTCCCACCGGTGTATAGAGATCGGCGAGAATCTTGCGAGTCTTTGTTGTATAATTGAATCTACTCATATTTTAAGCGATAAAAAAATGAAGCCTATTGTATAGACACATGAAGCAGACTTCAATGACCAACGAAGCCTATTTCAAAACCGCATGAAGCAGGCTTCGCTTGATGATGAAGTTTAAAGCCTCTAATTTTAAAAATCTCCGTATTCTTTAGCCATTTCCTTATGACTCAAGTAGGTCTCCACGTCCTTGTCACCACGTCCAGAAACTGTGAGCACAACGACATCGTTCTTCTTGAATTTCATCTTCTTCAAGGCAGCCACAGCATGGGCACTCTCGATAGCAGGAATGATACCCTCCATACGGGTCAACTCGTATCCAGCATAGATAGCCTCATCATCTTTGATGGCAAGCACATGACTACGGCCACGGGTAGCCAAGTCGGCATGCATTGGTCCGATGCCTGGATAATCCAAACCGGCACTGATGGTGAAGGCTTCTTCTATCTGTCCGTCTTCGGTCTGCATCACGAGGGTACGCGCACCATGAATGATACCTTCTGTACCGCAGTGCATGGTAGCAGCCGTATAGTTGGTATCGATACCATGACCGGCAGCCTCAGCCAAGTAAATCTGCACACGCTCGTCATCGATATAGTGATAGATGGTACCCGCAGCATTGCTTCCGCCACCCACACAAGCGATAAGATAGTCAGGATAATCACGGCCAATCTTCTCTTCCAACTGCCATTTCAGTTCCTCTGAAATCACACTCTGCATCTTTGCCACGATATCAGGGTAAGGATGTGGACCCATCGTACTGCCCACGATATAGAAAGTATCCTGAGGATGACAGCACCAGTCGCGGATAGCTTCTGAATAGGCATCGCTCAAGGTCATATTACCCGTTCTTACAGGATTAACCTTAGCACCCAACATCTTCATACGTTCCACATTGGTATGCTGACGCTCAACGTCGGTAGCACCCATGAAGATTTCGCACTTCATATCCATCAGAGCGCAGACCGTAGCTGTCGCCACACCATGCTGACCAGCACCTGTCTCGGCAATGATACGGGTCTTGCCCATCTTCTTTGCCATCAGAATCTGACCGATGGTATTATTGATCTTATGAGCACCAGTATGGTTCAGGTCTTCACGCTTCAGATAGAGCTGGCATCCGTACTTCTCACTCATGCGCTTGGCAAAATAGAGAGGTGAAGGACGACCCACATAATCTTTCAGCAGAGCGTAATACTCTTTCTTGAATTCCTCACTCTCGATGATAGGCTTGTAAGCCTCCTGGAGTTCTGTCACACATTTATATAATATCTCTGGCACGTATGCGCCACCGAATTTTCCAAAAAATCCTTTATCGTCAACTTGATACATCGCAATCTAATATTAAATGACAAATGACAAATGACAAATGTAAAATGTAAAATGTTAAATTAGGCTTTCGCCCTTGAGTCACAAACGAAACTGATGAATTCTTCACTCTTCGTTCTTACTCTTCACTTAATTCTTGAGTGCCTCGAAAAGCAGGTCGAGCGCCTTATCCGGAACCCCCACTTCATTGAGTAATGTCACGAATTTACTTCCAATGATAGCACCGGCTGCATTGTCCTGTGCACTGGTCAGAGTCTGCTTGTTACTGATTCCGAAACCAATCATACGAGGGTTGCGGAGATTCATACTGTTGATATGATTGAAATAAGCGAGTTTGGCATCACCAAAACTACTCTGTGCTCCTGTGATGCTGGCTGAACTGACCATATAGATGAAACCATCGGTATGCTCATCGATGAATCGGATGCGCTCCTCGCTGGTCTCCGGTGTAATCATCATGATGACACGGATGTCATACTTGTCGGCAATCGGCTTCACCACTTTCAGATAGTCATCGAAAGGAAGGTCTGGAATGATGGTGCCACTCACACCGCTCTCCACACAACTCTGGAAGAAAGCCTCGATGCCATAGTGCATGATAGGGTTGAGATAACCCATCAGAACCAATGGCAATTGCACTTCATCCTTGATGGCCTTGAGCTGCCCGAAGAGCGCCTTCACGGTCATTCCGTTCTTCAAGGCTTTGGTACCTGCACTCTGGATGACTGGTCCGTCAGCCAAAGGGTCACAGAAAGGAATGCCCACCTCAATCATATCGATACCATGGCGTTCCATGGATTTGATGACAGCACCTGTGCCCTCGAAGGTTGGACAACCGGCACAGAAATACAAGCTCAAAAGCTTGCGGTCTTTATTGTTTGCAAATAATGCATTTATCTTATTCATTTTTTGTTTTTTTTAACTTTAAGAGCAAGAATGCTCTTTTTACCTTTTTACTTTTTTACCTTTAAAAGGAATTTCCTGAGTTTCTCTACATCTTTCAGAGCAGGTTCGATTTCAAATTTCGAATTCAAATCGATACCGATACACTTCGGGTGCTGAAAGGCTTTCAGCCGTTCTACATCTTCCGGTCCGATACCGCCACTCAGGAGGAATGGGGTCTCGCCATCGTACTGCTGCAGAACTTGCCAATCAAACTGCTCACCACTTCCACCGACCGTCTTACATTTGGTGTCGAAAAGGAAGAGGTCAACAGCGCCTGCATACTCCTTATATTTCTGGATATCCTCGGCTGAGCTTACGCTGATAGCCTTGATGATCCTGATATTGGGTTTGATGTCGGGATCGATGGTAGCACGGAGATTCTCGATGGTTTCACGAGGTTCATTACCATGCAACTGGATGTAGTCGAGACGGTAATTATAGACACGTGTCACGATGTTCTGGGGCATATCATCCACAAAGACTCCCACCCTTGTCGGTTGCTTTTGAGTCTCAGCAGTCTTACGCGCCATCGCAAGTTCGATACGCTCTTCC
>UMCM01063120.1_pt1 | contig 10800 bp, 6 predicted proteins | sample 1964231 | NCBI WGS metagenome assembly UMCM01 (sample SAMEA4835968, study PRJEB28245) | human gut metagenome | biome: gut microbiome; material: fecal sample | place: Denmark | collected 2008
ACACAGTATAATACACATTCTTCCAATTGTCAACTATAAATTTTCAAAATTTTTAATTTTTTTTAGACAACTAGAAAAATAATGATCAAACAGGGGTCAGCACTGCTGTTTTCCTGTACCAACCCCTGTGTTTCCTACATTTTTCACTGATCTTAACTGCTTCTAATTTAAAAGAATTTTGCAATATATCCCTGAGCCAGGATAAAGATCACGATCAGCGGAAGGATGTAGCTTACGTAAAAACGTGCCCATCTTGGGAACTTAATGCCAGATCCCTCATTTGCTTCTGCCAGGAACTTTTCAAAGCCCCATCCATAACGGCTGGTGCAGAACAGCAGATACAGAAGACTTCCAATAGGCAGCAGGTTATCACTGAGGATAAAGTCCTCAAGATCCTGGATATTAGAACCTGCTCCCAATGGCTGGAAGCTGCTCCAGATATTAAATCCAAATACACATGGAAGAGACAGGATGATCACTACTATTACATTCCATGCTACTGCTTTCTTTACAGAACAGCCGGTAAGGTCTGTTGCAAAAGAAATAATGTTCTGAAATACGGCAATTACAGTTGAAAGAGCCGCAAAGGACATAAATACAAAGAATAAAGTTCCCCAAAGTCTGCCCCATGCCATATGGTTAAATACATTTGGCAACGTGATAAAGATCAGGGATGGACCGGAAGTTGGCTCAACTCCATATGCAAAACATGCCGGGAAAATGATCAGACCAGCCATAAATGCAACCAGTGTATCCAGAATGGTGATACTGATGGCTTCGCCGGTCAGACGGCGTTCTTTTCCAATATAACTTCCGAAAATAGCTAACGCACCGATACCGATACTTAATGTAAAGAAGGACTGTCCCATAGCCGCAAAAATGGAATTTCCTAGTCCTGCATCTACCATTTTTCCAAAATCAGGTTTTAAGTAAAACTCCAGACCTGGAGCACCGCCCTTTAATACCATGGAGTGGACAGCCAGTGCCATCATAAGGAATAACAGGCAGACCATCATTACTTTTGTAATACGCTCTACACCTGCAACCAGACCCTGGGCACAGATACCAAAACAGAGAACTACAACAAAGATCATAAATCCAGTCATTAATGCAGGATTTCCAAGCATGTTGGTAAACTCTCCTGCTACTGCATCGGAGTCAAGTCCTGTAAAATCCCCACGAAGCATTTTGATGAAGTAATAGATCATCCATCCTGCTACCGTGGTATAAAACATCATCAGCATGTAGTTTCCTGCCATAGCTGCATAGCGGGTCAGATGCCATTTTGTACCTTTCGGCTCCAGCATGTTAAAAGAAAGGGCTGCACTGCGCTTGCTGGCGCGTCCTACAGCAAATTCCATTACTACAATAGGAAGACCAAGGATCAGGAGAAATGCCAGATAGATCAGTACAAAGGCAGCTCCACCGTAAGCTCCTACAATGTAAGGAAATCTCCACACATTGCCCAGGCCAATGGCACAGCCTGCTGAGATCAGGATAAAGCCAAGTCTGGAAGAAAATTTTTCACGTTCCATTGAAAGTATAAACCCCCATCTACTTTGATTTACGCTGTTTTCATTTTTTTCCAGCGCATACACTTTAACACTTTGGTGCGTCAATTTGCCCCTAAAGCGCAAGAAAGAGTTTTTCCACACTCCACATGTGAAAAAACTCTTTCAAAAATATACCATAAATTCTTTTATAAGTCAATTTTATGATACCAGACTACTATGCATAATCTCTTACATAATCTCCTACATCAGCTCAAATAAATTTAACTGATTAGACTGAGGAAGGTCTTTAAGCAGTCCAAGGTCTGACATCAGGGAACAGATAGTTCCATTTACCTTGGTACGGCTGGAGAAATCTTCTACTGACAGGAACGGACCGTCTTTTACTGCATCTACCACTGCTTCTGCCGCTTTTTCACCTAAACCGTCAATACTGCTTAAAGAAGGCATCAGCTTACCGTCAATGATCTGGAAATGTCTTGCTTTTGCCTTATAAATATCAATTGGCATAAAATCAAAGCCCCTTGCGTACATTTCCTGGACAATACGCATGTCACGCAGGGTATCCTGCTCCTTTTTAGAAAGAGTATCGGAACGTTTTTTATAATCTGCCAGATAATATTCCAGTTTATCTCTTCCCTGACACATGATCTCATAGGAAAAGGCGCTGGCGCGGATACTGAAAAAGGCCGCATAGTAAGCCAGTGGATAAAAGATCTTACAGTAGGCAATACGCCACGCCATCATAACATAGGCTGCCGCATGTGCTTTTGGGAACATGTACTTGATCTTTTTACAGGACCAGATGTACCAGTCAGGCACACCATGCGCCTTCATATCTTCTTCCCACTCCGGCTTTAAACCTTTACCTTTTCGCACGCTCTCCATGATGGTGAAGGAAAGTCCCTGTTCCATTCCCTGGGCGATCAGATAGATCATAATATCATCTCGGGTACAGATCGCTGTCTGAATAGTAGCTTTTCCTTCCTGGATCAACGTCTGGGCATTTCCCAGCCAAACGTCCGTACCATGTGCCAGACCGGCAATACGCACCAGGTCAGAGAAATACTTTGGTTTGGTATCCAGAAGCATCTGCATAGCAAAGTCCGTACCAAACTCCGGCACACCAAGAGCTCCTAAAGGACAGCCACCGATATCATCCGGCGTGATCCCCAGTGCAGAGGTATTCTGAAACAGGCTCATAACCTCCGGGCTGTCCAGAGGAATATCCTTAACCGGGTCCAGACCGATCAGGTCCTGCAGCATACGGATCATGGTAGGATCATCGTGTCCAAGAATATCCAGTTTTAACAGGTTGTGGTCAATGGAATGGTAATCAAAGTGTGTGGTAACTGTGGATGTAGTCATATCGTTTGCCGGGTGCTGTACCGGTGTAAAGGAATAGATCTCTTCACCTAAAGGCAGTACAATGATACCTCCCGGATGCTGGCCGGTGGTACGGCGCACGCCTACACAGCCCTGAACAATACGGTTGATCTCGCAGTTTCGCTTCCTGGTTCCCCTTTCCTCATAATATTTCTTTACATAACCGAAAGCCGTTTTATCCGCCAGTGTACCAATGGTTCCTGCACGGAAAGTCTGGCCCTTACCGAAAATAACCTCCGTATAGTCATGGGCCTTACTCTGGTACTCACCGGAGAAGTTTAAGTCGATATCAGGCTCCTTATCTCCCTTAAATCCAAGGAAAGTCTCAAATGGGATATCAAACCCGTCTTTTTCCAGAGGTGTTCCGCATACCGGGCATTTTTTATCCGGCATATCGCAGCCCGCCATACCGGAGAACTTACGCACTTCTTCAGAGTCAAAATCATAGTAACGGCACTTTGGACAATGATAATGAGGACTTAGCGGATTTACCTCTGTAATACCGGACATGGTTGCCACAAAGGAGGAACCTACAGAACCTCGGGAACCTACCAGATAGCCGTCTTCATTAGATTTCCAAACCAGCTTCTGGGCAATGATATACATAACCGCAAATCCATTGGTGATAATGGAATGAAGCTCACGCTCCAGACGGTCTACTACGATCTTTGGAAGATCTTCACCATACATCTCATGAGCGCGGTCATAACAGATCTTTGTTAAGGTCTTATCAGAGTCTGGGATAACAGGCGGGCACTTGTCCGGACGCACCGGCGCAATTTTTTCGCACATATCAGAAATCTTACGGGTATTGGTAACGACTACCTCGTATGCCTTATCCGGTCCCAGATAAGCAAACTCTTCTAACATCTCTTCTGTTGTACGCAGATATAGCGGCGCCTGGTCATCGGAGTCTTTAAATCCCTGACCAGCCATGATGATACGCCGGTAAACCTCATCCTGGGGATCCAGGAAATGAACGTCACAGGTAGCGCACACCAGCTTACCAAACTGGGTTCCCAGATCTACGATCTTTTTATTGATCTCGATCAAGTCTTCTTCTGTCTTAACTGTACTTTTTTCATCCCGGAGCATAAACGCATTGTTTCCCAAAGGCTGGATCTCCAGATAATCGTAGAAATTTACCAGTCTGGCAATCTCCGCATCGGGAGCCCCGCGAAGAAGGGCCTGATATAATTCTCCCGCCTCGCAGGCAGAACCGATCAGCAGACCTTCTCTGTACTTGTCCAGAACGCTCTTTGGGATACGGGGACGTCTGGAATAATAATCCAAATGGGACCAGCTGACCAGACGGTACAGGTTGATACGTCCCAGGTCATTTTTTGCCAGGATGATCACATGGTTGGTAGGCAGTTTCATAATGGTCTGGGCATCCATGGTACTTAATTCATTTAAGTGGTCCAGATCTTCAATATCCCGATCCCGCAGCATCTTTACAAAAGCTGCGAAAATCTCCGCTGTAGCTCCTGCATCATCTACTGCCCGGTGATGATTTTCCAGGGAAATATTTAAAGCTTTCGCTACTGTATCCAGCTTAAAACGGTTTAAGTTTGGCAGAAGAAGGCGGGCCAGAGATACCGTATCCAGTACTGTTGGTGAAAATGGCAGTCCCAGCGCTTCTGCATAATGACCAATAAAACCAACATCAAAACCTGCATTGTGGGCTACCAGTACTGCGTCTCCCACAAATTCCAGAAACTGAGGTAATATCACATCGATCTTCGGATATGGCAGTACCATAGCGTCATTGATGCTGGTCAGCTTTTCAATATCAAATGGAATCGGCACATCCGGGTTTACGAAAGTAGAAAACTTGTCCGTGATCACACCGTCTACTACTTTTACAGCACCGATCTCAATGATCCGGTTCTTTACAGGGCTGAAACCTGTGGTCTCAATATCGAAAACAACATAGGTATCTGCAAAAGTCTGTCCCTTGGAATTTTCTACCAGCTGCTTGGTATCATCTACCAGATAGCCTTCCACACCATACAAGATCTTAAAGGTATCCCCTTTATCCAATGCATGGTTTGCATCAGGGAAGGCCTGAACGCAGCCGTGGTCCGTAACAGCAATGGAGGACATACCCCATTTTTTCGCCCGCTTGATGATGCTCTTTACCTCAGAAACACCATCCATATCGCTCATTTTTGTATGGCAGTGCAGTTCCACACGTTTTTCCAGGCTGTTGTCCATACGCTTGGTGGTAAAGTCATCGGCCTTTTTAATACCTACAATAGAGCCTAATGTCAGTTCTCCGTCAAACTTATCAATGGTGGTAACACCTTTGATCTTAATGAACATGCCCGTTTTGATCATGTCCTTTACTTCATTGAAGATTTCCGGACGGATGAACATTTTAGCTGTAATGGTATCTGTAAAGTCTGTCACATCAAAGGTAAGAATGAATTTACCGCTTCTTAGCTCGCGGCTTTCACAGGTTAAGATCTGTCCACGTAAAGTAACTTCTCCGATCTCTCCGTCGATCTTCTCAATCTCCATAAAGTCATCTTCAAAATCACGGCCGTAAAGTACATCCGGATTATTGGAACGTTTAACAGAAAACTTCCTGTCTTCTCCAAAGCCGGAGTCTTTATCTCTTCCCCAGCCTTTTCTGCCTTTGTTAAGCTGAGGTTTTTCCGTTTTTCCGCCTGACTGTGGTTTTGCAGCAGCTGTTTTTCCTGCATCTACTGGTTTTATGCCATCTGATACAGGAGAAATAGTCTCATCATTGCCAGGAACATTTCCGGAAGCTGCCTGATCCATAAGAGCGTCCCATGGAGCTGCCTCCGGCATAGGAATATCCATAATAGCAGCATTACTATTATGAGTTTTTTTCTCACCATTATCGCTCTTTGCAACTGTCTGCGAGATATTTTCTCCACCACTTATATTTTCTAACTCATCCTTATGATTTTGCCAGTAAATAGCCTGTGCTTCTCTCTCTAACTTCAGCTCGAACTGCTTTCTACGGTCATTTTCCTTTGGCGGAATGTACTGAAACGCTACTTCTACCGGCAGACCGCACCGTTCATTAAATACCTTTTCCAAAACCCGCTTTAACTCATTGGTCTTGTCCCGGTTGACCATGGTATCTTCTACAGTCAGCACCATTTTTCCTTCATCTTCAAAGACGATCTGGGCTTTGCGGAACATACTGTATTCTACGATGCTGTAATGCTTTAATTCCAGCAGCAGACTGTCCTTATACATTTTTAAAAGCTTTTCCGGTGTGTACTGACCAGACAGTCTGTATTTTTCCTGTATCTTAATGGTGATCTGTTTATCCGGGAACAGCTGGTCTTTGATGCCCCGCTCCAGATCATAGATATTTTGTTTATGGATCAGCCTTGTGCTTTTCATATAAACACGAATAGAGCTTCTATCTCTGGCAGAAGTAACTTTTTCTACTTCTGCCATTGCTAAAAGCTCCTTTAAAGGCTCTGCAATATTAAGGGTTGGAAATACTTCTAAAAAACCTTTTGCCATTCAGATTACTTCTTTCTTGCTTCTGCCATTGCTTCCAGTTCACTGCGAAGGGAGTCTAACAGATCTTCTTCCGGTACTTTTCGTAAGATCTCACCTTTTTTGATGATCAGACCTTCACCTACGCCGCCTGCAATGCCAATATCAGCTTCCCTTGCTTCGCCAGGTCCATTGACTACGCAGCCCATAACAGCTACTTTAACACCGTCTAAGCCTTCCATGCCGGAAACCATGGTCTCTACCTGGTTTGCAAGATGGATCAGGTCAATACGGGTACGGCCGCAGGTTGGACATGAAACCACTTCTACGCCGCCTTTTCTAAGTCCCAGAGTTTTAAGGATCTGACGGGCAGACTTGATCTCCTCGATTGGATCACCTGTAAGGGAAACGCGGATGGTATCTCCGATGCCCTGATATAAGATGATACCCAGCCCCACAGCAGATTTGATATTTCCGGAAAATAAAGTTCCGGCTTCTGTAATACCTACGTGAAGAGGATGATCGGTTCTGGAAGTGATCAGTTCATGTGCTTTCACACACATTAATACATCGGAAGATTTGATACTGATGACCAGATTGTCATAGCCCATATCCTCAATAAGATGTACTTTATCCAAAGCACTTTCTACGATACCTTCAGCTGTTACACCACCGTATTTTTCCACCAGATCTTTCTCAAGAGATCCGCTGTTTACACCTACACGAATAGGGATATTTACTGCTTTCGCACGGTCTACTACTGCTTTTACGCGGTCTGTACTTCCAATATTACCTGGATTGATACGGATCTTGTCAGCTCCGTTTTCCATAGCTGCAATCGCCAGACGGTAGTCAAAATGGATATCTGCCACTAACGGGATGTGGATCTCTTTTTTAATATCCTTAAGGGCTTCTGCCGCCTTCATGGTAGGTACTGCCACACGGATAATATCGCAGCCTGCTTTTTCCAGGCTTAAGATCTGTGCTACCGTTGCCTTTACATCTTCTGTTTTTGTATTACACATAGACTGGATGAGGATGGGATTTCCCCCGCCGATCACCCGGTCACCAATATGAACAACTTTTGTATCCTTTCTGCTCATGTTTCTTTCCTCTTTATTCTTAATCTCCGATTGCATGCCGCCTGGAGGCAGCACTTTTATAATAATTTTCTTACATCATTAAACATGATAAATACCATAAGTGCCAGCAGTAAAAACATACCGGCAGCATGGACCATTCCCTCTTTTTCACGGTCAATAGGCTTTCTGCGTATAGCCTCGATGATCAGAAATACCAGACGTCCGCCATCCAGTGCAGGAAGTGGAAGCAGGTTCATCACACCCAGGTTTGCGCTTAAAAGAATGGCAAAATTCACAAGTACCATGGCAACCACTGTATTTCCTGCAGGTGCTGCCTGCTCCACCGTCTGGTCAATGGTAGTAACGATCCCTACAGGGCCACTGATATCATCTGCGCTTACTCTGCCGGCAAATATCATATGAAAACTGTCAAATACATAGTAGATCCAGTGTTCCACCTCATAAACCGACTGCACCAGCAGCTGCACCGGATTTGTGATCTTCTGAAGTTTTGCCTCAAACCGCACACCGATCATGGACTGCCCTGTCTTATCGTTATAAACCGGAGTGATCTTTGCCGATCTCTTCTCTGTTTTCCCATTTTCATCTGTATGTTTCCAGGTAATGGTCACATCCTGATGAGGATGGGCTGTAAGATAAGGTGAAAGATCCCGGTAAGAATGGACCGCTCTGTGGTCTACTTTTATGATCACATCTCCTGTAAGGATCCCCGCCTGCTCAGCCGGGTACCCTTCTTCCACACCCATGACCACCGGCTCATAAAAGCCACCGGCACAGCCTACGATAACAAGGGATAACAGGAAAGCCAGAAGGAAATTAAATAAAGGGCCTCCAAAAACCACGGCAATACGGTTAAATACAGGTTTGTTATTAAAAGCCCTGTCCCCTTCTGCATCCTCATCTTCTCCTAACATGGCACAGGAACCGCCAAAAGGCAGAAGTTTTAAAGAATATCTCGTCTCGCCTTTTACAAAACTTAAAAGCCTCGGCCCCATCCCTAAGGAAAATTCCGTCACTTCAATCCCGCTTAATTTTGCAAATATAAAATGTCCAAGTTCATGGAACAGGATGATTCCCCCAAGGATCAGCACTGCCAGTACAATATTCATAGGATTTCATTCATCCTTTCCTGTTTTCATTTATGGTAATATCACCGCCAGGTGACATATCCGTTTAACTTAAATATTCCACTTTGAATGGATAAAGTCATAAGTTTCCGCTTCCGCTGCCAGGATCTGATCTACATCCGGTGCATCAACCTTCTTATGATGCTCCATGGATGCCTGGATCATGTCCGGAATGGCCAGATACGGGATCTTTTTCTTTAAAAACAGACTTACTGCCAGCTCATTGGCTGCATTAAATACAGTCGGCATACTTCCGCCTGTCTTTCCTGCCTGGTATGCCAGTTTTAATCCCTTAAATGTTTCCGGATCCGGTACATCAAAGGTGATCTCACGAAGTTTTGTAAAGTCCAGTCTGTCTCCCGGAAGAAAACGTCTTTCCGGATAGTATAATGCATACTGGATCGGCAGTTTCATATCCGGTGTACCTAGCTGGGCGATCACTGCTCCATCTTCATACTCGATCATGGAATGGATAATACTTGCAGGCTGGATCACTACCTGGATCTGATCTAAGGATACACCAAACAGCCAGCCGGCTTCCATTACTTCCAAGCCCTTATTGACCATAGTAGAGGAGTCGATGGTGATCTTGTGGCCCATAGACCAGTTTGGATGCTTTAAGGCATCTTCCATCTGGACTTTTTCCAGCTGTTCTCTTTTCCATCCTCTGAAAGGACCTCCGGAAGCAGTCAGAAGGATCTTATGGATCTTATTTCCGGCTGCTCCCTGAAGGCACTGGAAGATCGCGGAATGTTCAGAGTCTACCGGAAGGATCTTCACACCCATTTTCTTTGCCAACGGCATGATAATGTGACCGGCTGTGACCAGTGTCTCCTTATTTGCCAGAGCAATATCTTTTCCTGCTTCCATGGCAGCGATGGTAGGCCGGATACCGATCATTCCCACTACTGCGGTAACTACGATCTCCGCCTTTGGCTCTGTTGCAACAGCGATCAGGCCCTCCATACCGGAAAGGATCTTCACATCCAGATCTTTTACCCTTTCTTTCAGTTCTTTTGCCTTTTCTTCACTCCACAGGCAGGCGATCTCCGGCTTAAATTCGCGGATCTGTTTTTCGATCAAATCCACATTGGAACCGGCTGCCAGAGCCGTTACCTTAATATCTTTATTGTATCTTACTACCTCTAATGTCTGGGTTCCGATGGAACCGGTTGAACCCAGGATTGATATGTTCTTTACCATAATTATTCTCCCTTTGTAAAGGAAATGCTTAAAATCATGCTGCTCCTTTTAATTTAAATTGCCTATCTTACTATCTTAAAAAAGTAACTGCAAAATAAATAGCAGGAGCTGTAAATATCATACTGTCAAAACGATCCAGGATACCTCCGTGTCCCGGGATCAGATGGCCATAATCTTTAATATTGTGGTTTCTCTTAATAGCAGACGCTGCCAGATCTCCAATCTGTGAGATAACTGCCGCAATAGCGCAGGCAATGGCGCAGGCAACCATGGGATTTGCCACTTCTTCCATATTATGACCAAAATAAGCACCATAAGCAAGGCCTAACAGTGCAGAACCAACTACACCGCCTACAGCCCCTTCAATGGACTTTTTCGGACTTAATACAGGCGCCAGTTTATGTTTTCCAAGAAGCATTCCTACGCAGTAGGCGCTGGTGTCGCAGCCCCAGGAGCTTAAAAAGATCAGCCATACCAGATAAGCTCCGTCATGCATGCTGCGGGTCTGATACAGAAAAGAAAGCATTACCGGAACATAGCACACACCAAAAAAGGCGCCGGTTATCTCTTCTGTTTTAAAGCTTGGAAAAGTAAAAACATAGAGAGCCATTAAAAGCATCAGGGATGCAATGATCATTAATGTAAGATACTTCTGTCCCTCAAACCATAAGATCCCATAATAGCAGACAGCTGTCAGATAGCCAACTGCAGCTACTGATCTTTTTTCGATCCCGAGAACGCGGTACAGTTCAAACAGGCCTACCAGTGAAATAAGGGCTGTCACTGCAAAAAGGAGGGCGCCTCCTTTTCCAACGAAGAAAATAGCAAGGATGACCAGTACGATACCACTGATCAATCGTGTTGTAAACATAAAAATCTCCTTTTTGAATACGTTATTTTACCCCGCCGAACCGTCGATCTCTCTTATTATACTGAAAGATCGCCTTTTCCAGTTCCTTCTCATCAAAATCCGGCCACAGACAA
>UMCM01035767.1_pt1 | contig 10676 bp, 9 predicted proteins | sample 1964231 | NCBI WGS metagenome assembly UMCM01 (sample SAMEA4835968, study PRJEB28245) | human gut metagenome | biome: gut microbiome; material: fecal sample | place: Denmark | collected 2008
CATATGCTTAATCGGAAGGACCGTCTCTCCTACAATGTAATTTTCAAATTCCACCAGAAGGTCATACACCTGTGTCACCGGACCTGCGGAAGAATTTTCAATTGGAAGGACTGCATAATCTGCGCTTCCCTCTTCAATTGCTTCCATTGCATCACGGAATGACGGTACATGGAAGTTTTTCACATTTTTCCCAAAATATTTTAACATAGCTGCCTGATTGTTGGCTCCTTCCACTCCCTGGAAGACCACACGTGCACCATCAAGATCCAGCTGATCCAGTCCGATAAAGGGAAGTCTTCCCAGAACTCCTTCCTCAGAAAGACGCTGGTACTGCAGCTTTCTGCTCATGCTCATCAGCTGTTCAAAAAGCTCCCGGATCCCTTTTTTGTTAAAATCTGTGGACACCTTTTCTGCTACTGCTGCCAGTTTCTCGTTCTCTCTTGTCTTATCAAATACCTTTCGTCCGTTCTTTATCTTATATTCTGCAACTCCTTCGCAGACCTTCATACGTCTCTCATAAAGCGTGGTGATCTGGTCATCGATCACATCCAGCTCTTTTCTCATCTCTTCCAGACTCTGCATTGTCCCACTCCTTATCGTTTTATCCTTATGTCTTCTTACGCTGACGTTACTAATTTTTCATTATAATATATTTTTTCTGTAAAATCTACATTTCTTCGCAAACCCGATCAGAAAAAACATGTAAAACTTTGTTGAAATAACCATGTTTTTGTTATATTATAGATAAAGAATATATGAACCCGCACATATTCTGCGGTTATTTTTAAGGAGGTTTCTTATGAGACATTTAATGAGTCCTTTAGATTTTTCTGTGGAAGAGCTCGATAAGCTTATGGATCTTGCAGGTGATATCGAAGCTCATCCAGAAAAATATGCACATGCTTGCGCAGGCAAAAAGCTTGCCACTTTATTCTATGAGCCAAGTACCCGTACCCGACTGAGTCATGAAGCAGCAATGATGAATCTCGGTGGTAATGTACTTGGCTTTTCTTCGGCAGCTTCCAGCTCTGCTACCAAAGGGGAAAGCGTAGCAGATACGATCCGTATGGTTTCCTGCTATGCAGATATCTGTGCGATCAGACATCCAAAAGAAGGTGCACCGATGGTTGCAGCGCAGCACTCTTCAATCCCGGTGATCAACGCAGGTGATGGCGGACATCAGCATCCTACACAGACACTGACTGACCTTTTAACCATCCGTTCTTTAAAAGGACGTCTGAATAATCTGAAGATCGGACTCTGTGGAGACCTCAAATTCGGTCGTACCGTACATTCTCTGATCAATGCCCTGGTGCGTTATGAGAACATCGAGTTTGTACTTATTTCACCGGAGGAACTCCGTCTGCCAAGTTATGTACGCAAAGACGTACTGGATAAGAAAAATATCCCATATACAGAAGTAGAACGCCTGGAGGATGCCCTTCCGGATCTCGATATCCTTTATATGACACGTGTTCAGAAGGAACGTTTCTTCAACGAGGAAGATTATATCCGTATGAAAGATTTCTACATCCTGGACAAAGAGAAAATGGAACTTGCACCAAAAGATATGCTGGTTCTCCATCCACTTCCGCGTGTCAACGAAATTTCTGTTGAAGTTGATGATGATCCAAGAGCTGTTTATTTCAAGCAGGTACAGTATGGTGTCTATATCCGTATGGCACTGATCCTGACACTTTTGGATATTCATGTAGATTAAGGGAGGCGAAAGACATGGTTGAAAATACACTGAACATTGGGAAAATTTCAGAGGGCTTCGTACTGGATCACATCAAAGCAGGAAAAAGCATGGATATCTACAAATATCTGAAACTTGATCAGCTTGACTGCTGCGTAGCCATCATCAAGAATGCCAAAAGTAACAAGATGGGTAAAAAGGACATCATCAAGATTGAATGCCCGATCGATATCATTGATCTGGATATCCTTGGTTTTATCGATCATAATATCACGGTAAACATTATCGAAGATTCCAAGATTGTTGAGAAAAAAGAACTGAAACTGCCATCTGAAATCAAGAATGTGATCAGATGCCACAATCCGAGATGTATTACTTCGATTGAACAGGGACTGGATCATGTGTTTGTACTGACTGATCCGGAGAACGAAGTGTATAGATGTAAATACTGTGAAGAGAAATACAACAGAAAGCGGGGCTAGCGTCGGCTTGTTGGACTAGGCGGACAGGTGCCACGCAAAGGACGCATGAAAAAAGAAAATTTTTTCATGCGTCCTTTATTTTTTGTCTCCTTCGTACAGTAAGAAAGGAGATCTTGGTATTGCTCGTCCTGTTTTCTGCAGTATGTTTGTCCGGCACAGCATACAGTGGATATTGACAGAATGCAGTCATAGGCTTGCAGGAACAAAGCACATCATCACTGCGGATCTTCCTATTTTCTTCAGTCCTGACAGATCCAACTCATACACATTCCAACAAGCAGGATCAGCGCAATACTTAATAACATAAAAAATACCTCCTATAGACGCAGAAAAACAAAAGCGAATATGTCTTCGAAACTTCTGGTATTTGTCCATAAAAATCTTTCCCTTGATTTAAAACAAATCCAGCATATTATCCAGATACAATTCCTCTCTTACATGCAGCTGATATTCCGGCTTTGTCATATAATACAGCAGAAATTCCAGGATCAGCGCACTTCCAAGTCCCCTGCCTTCGATCTTAAAATTTGTAAATCCCATCGGCAAATAGATATTTTTGATATCATCTACACTGATAAATCCCGGATTTGTCATTGCTTTTGAAAAACGATAGCCTTCCTTTGCATTTGGCGCAGTACACCGGTGTTCCTCTCCATCTTCTCCGAGATTCTTCCGGCTCACATCCTCATAACAGGCTTTCCGGTCCCTGCAGCCGAACCAACAACACTCATTACACAGGAATTCGACTTTATCCTTCTGACCTTCTGATAATGTATTCCATTTATCCAACATCTTATTCAGACGGAAATCCGGCACGACATATTGAAAATCTTCTCTCTGGATTTCCCGCAGACACTCCTGAAATTCGGTCAACACTTTCGTGGTAGATGAAACCAGATAGAACCCCGGATACTTCTTTTTCAGATAATCCACCAGCAGCTCTGAATGCACGATCACACCGTTTTTCACACCTGTGCTTTTCTCAAATAACTGACAAAGCATATTGCATCTCTGATTCGCAAGGTGCTCTTTCCTGAGCAGAGAATTACTAAAGGTCAGACGGGCAGAAATCCCGTACTTCTGCATAAGTGCAAGCACTTCTTCTGGCTCAGCTTCTCCTGCTTCCACACGTCCTCCGCCCCACAGGCAGTCTTCCGGGGCTCCATAAATGGAACCAATCTCACACCAGTCATAGAAATACTCCCTGTGTGTATAAAACAGCGGCAAAAAAAGTCTGTACAGTTCATAAAATTCAAACAAGCCCGGAAGATGGTAATATGCTACATTTCCTCTTTCCCGACTTTGAAAACGATCATTCCTCATTTGACACTCCTACATAACTTTAATCCTCCTAAAACTACCATATTTTTCAAACGATTGTCAAACGGATTATCACGTTTTTTTATTTTTCATTCCACTCAAAAAATCATTCACACAATACTACAATATCATAAAAATTAAAGTTTTTTAAATGGCACCGCAACAAAAAAAGAATCTATATCCTTCATGAATATGAATACAGATTCTTTTCAAAATTTCTCAATTAAAAATAAAAAAGCAAGCAAAACGATAAGCCGGGTTATGTCGTGGACGTTCATCTATCCAGTTCTGCTGTTGCCAGCAGACTCAAGCGACCAACCTGAAGCATGACGGGCCGCCATACCACTTCTTTTCGGTCTTGCTTCGGATGGGGTTTACATATGCCCTGTGTGTTACCACCCAGGCGGTAGTCTCTTACACTGCCCTTCCAACCTTACCTGCATCTGCAGGCGGTATATTTCTGTTGCACTATCCTTAGAGTCACCTCTACCGGACGTTATCCGGCATCCTGCCCTGTGAAGCCCGGACTTTCCTCGTCTGCGGCCTTTCGGCACCTGCATCCGCGAACGTCTGTCTTACTTGCCTTAGATACTTTATCACATTTTTTTATCTGTGTAAAGGATTTCTTCTACACCCCCGGATCAACCTGCAGCTCATTTCCGTCTGCGGCCGTTGTCGCAAGAGTATCACAACGTTCATTCTGCGGGTGTCCATCATGCCCTTTTACCCAATTGAAGTTCACCTGGTGCGGCTTTTTCGCTTCCAGAAGACGCTTCCACAGGTCGGTATTCTTGACCGGCTCATTCTTCCCACGCTTCCAGCCCTTTTTGATCCATCCCTCAATCCAGTGCTGATTGAATGCATTGACCACATATTGAGAATCAGAATAAAGTTCTACCTCGCAAGGTCTGTTGAGCGCTTCCAGCCCCCGGATGACAGCCATCAGCTCCATCCGGTTATTGGTTGTCCGCACATAGCCGCCGGAAAGCTCTTTAACGTGAAGTTCTCCCTTCGGGTCTACATATTCCAGAACGACTCCATATCCGCCCGGTCCGTCCGGATTACCTCTTGCCGCTCCATCTGTATAAATACTGACTTTCATAAATTGTCTCCTTATAGTTCAAATACCTGTCCCTTTTCCCGGACCCGCATGATCTTCTCCCGGTATGGTTCTGATACTTCCATTCCGATAAGCCGGTCCTGCACCTCGTACTGCTTCCACATATGCATCGGAAATACAATCTTCGTATCCGTATGCCACATATACCAGTCAAAGCCCCAGTAAAACTGCTCTTCCTGTCTCGGGTCAAGCACGACAAATGCAAGATCGATCTTTTCACCGGCCAGCGTTTCAATCTCCTTTTGATAATCGCCGCGCATCATCCGGTTATACGCATCATCTTCCTCTTCCCAGTGCCACCAGTTCAGATCCCCTGCATGATAAATGATCCTGTCTTCGCATCTTACCAGAAAGGCAACCCCTTCATCGGTTGAGCGCAGACTTTTTACCTTTGTATCCCCGACAGTAATCTCATCCCTTTTTCGCATGAAATGTTCCGATTCACGCTGCTCCTTTTTCGCAATTCTGATATCCTTCGGGAAAATATATTCCACATCCGGATACACATCCGCAAGCTTCAGGATCTCTCTGTTAAAATGATCTGGATGGGAATGGCTGGCAAACACCAACAGCTTCTTCGCTGGATCAAACTCTGGCATCGTTCCTTCATAATAGTCAAATAATAGAATATGGGATTCCAGTTCCACCGAAAATCCGCTGTGTCCGATATACGTCACCCTCATCTGTCTGTCTACTCCTCAACATCATCATGTTCACCGACTGCCGTCTCTGTTGCATAAACAATCTCCGGAAGAACATATTCCAGACACTCTTTAATGATCTTCGGACTTCCCGGAAGATTGACGATCAGGGATTTACCCCGGATACCTGCTGTTCCTCTCGTCAGCATTGCCCTTTTTCTGGTCCGTGTCATAAAAAGACGCATCGACTCTCCAATCCCCGGAATCTCCTTATCGACCACTGCCTTTGTCGCTTCCGGAACACAGTCCTCTTCTCTGCATCCGATCCCACCGATCGTAAGGATCAGATCTGCCATCTGTGCATCCGCGATCTTCGCAAGGATCTTGCGGATAACCTCCCTGTCATTTGGTACCGGCTGTACAAGCTCTGTCTTGAAGCTGACCTGATCGAGCACTCTTCGCACGATTGGCGAACACGTATCATCCTTCTGTTTTCTGTATATCATGGTGTCTGCTGATACAATTGCTACTTTCATAGATGTCCCTCTTTTCTTTTCTCCTCACGTATAGATTTCATGGTATCTTATATGACCATTCATTCCATGAAAATGTATCCCCTAACGTATAGACTTTAGTATAACATACTCTCGGATTGCCATGCAAGTTTCCTGCCGCCAATCGAATTGATTTAAGAAAAATTTTAGATAATGATGCAAACCATACCTCCGTTGCTGTCATTGACGATCTTCTGCATGGTGTCCTGCAGTTTTGCCTGACTCTCATCTCCGATCATGGCGATCTTGTTTCGCACGCCATCCATCACCAGCTCTTCGATCGATTTTCCGAAAATATTGGTTCCCCAGACTCCATCCGGGCTCTTTGCCGCCTCGTTGATATAATTTACCAGATCCTTTGCCTGCTGCTCACTCCCCACGATCGGTGCGATCTCGGTCTCAATGTTAGCTCGGATCATATGGATAGAAGGTGCTTCCGAACGGATCTTTACTCCGTATTTATTGCCCTGCCGGATTACCACTGGATCGTCCAGCCGGATTTCTTCTCTTGTCGCGCTGACTACACCGTAGCCTTTCATTTTAACCGAAGCAAGTGCATCTTTGACACTTTCATATTCTTTCTGGAGCATGGCAAGATTACGCACTGTATGGATCAGATCATATTCCCCGCTGATCTGCGTTCCGGTCAGATCACTTAACATTTCATAATAACAGCCATCTTCCACCTTGATTTCAACCGAGATCTCACCGGTATCCATGGACACACCTGTTACATTTACTGCATTTATGTAGGTACTCTGCTCCGGCTTCCGGATCTCCATCGCATCCCGGATTTCTCCGATTCTGCCCATGACTTCTCTTGCATAAGATACCAGCTCTTCCCGGACCTTGTGATCTGCTGTAAGTATTTCCACCCATTTTGGAAGGAAAAATTTTACTTCTGTGACCGGAAATGCAAAGAGCACATTTTCCATGATCCGGTGGATATCTTCTTCCCGGAGCTGTTCACAGTTGACCGGAAGTGCCGTTACCTGATATTCTTTCTGGATTTCTTCTGCCACGTTTTTTGCCTCTGCGCTGTACGGTTTCCGGGTATTGACCAAGACCACGAACGGCTTTCCAATGCTTTTCAGCTCCTGGATCGTTTTCTTTTCTGCCACCCGGTAGCTGTTTCTGGGAAGCTCTCCGATACTTCCGTCTGTCGTCACAACAATCCCGATCGTGGAGTGGTCATGGATTACCTTTTTCGTCCCGATTTCTGCCGCCTTTGTAAACGGAATTTCTTTTTCGTTCCACGGCGTTTTCACCAGACGTTCTGCTCCATTTTCCATGTGACCGGCGGCTCCCTCCACCATATAGCCCACACAATCGATCAGACGCACCAGCACACTCACATCCTTTGCGAGCTGGATTTCGGCAGCTTCTTTTGGCACAAATTTCGGCTCCGTTGTCATGATGCTCTTCCCTGACGCAGACTGCGGAAGCTCATCCACCGTCCGCTCTTTTGCATGCTCATCGGTCATTTTCGGCAGCACCAGCACATCCATAAAACGCTTGATAAAGGTTGATTTGCCACTCCGCACCGGTCCTACCACACCCAGATAGATCTCTCCATTCGTCCGGCACTGTATATCCTTGTATAAATCAAATGTATCCATACACTGTCCCCCTTTGATTGCTGATACAGTGTATGCGGGCTTTCCCCGGTTTAGAACAACTATACTGCCAGTTCACTTTTACTTTCTTGCCATCAATTTCAAAATCGGGTATGATAAATGGTAACAAAAAAGCGTATTACAGGCACGTAATGCCTTTCATTTATCAGAAAATCCTATCGGGATTTTCTTACAGTCAAAAAAGGAGGTATCCTATGCACGTAGGAAGAAAAGCACAAAAAAGAGAAAAAAAAGCCATGTCTGTCTCCCTGTACGGGAATCTGTTTTTCGTTATCGTTGAGATCGTCATGGCAATCTACACCAGTTCCCAGGCAGTTCTTCTGGACGCAATCTATGACGGAGTCGAGTTCTGCATGCTCCTGCCGTCGCTTTTTCTGATTCCGCTACTTTACAAGCCATCCAATGAAAAGCACCCGTTCGGTTATATGCAGATTGAATCTATGTTTGTCGTTGTCAAGGGCATTACCATGACTGGCGTTACCGTCGGGCTGATCCTGAACAATATCGAAATCATGATCCATGGTGGCAGAAAAGTCGCTTTTGATACCATTGCCTGGTTTGAATTATTTGCATTTTTTCTGGGAATTACCGTATCCATTTATCTCAAATATAAGAATCGTCTGATGGATTCCCCACTGATCACAATGGAAATGGAAGGCTGGGAGATCGACAGTATTGCCTCTTTCGGTATGGCAATTGCCTTCTTTCTTCCGGTTCTGCTGCCTTTTCCATGGTTCAGACCCATAACACCTTATCTTGACCAGATCATTACCGTCACCCTGTCCATCTTTATGCTGCCGACGCCGATAAAGACGGTAATAACCGGACTTCGGGATCTGTTCCTGATCCCGCCGGAGGAAGAGACTGTTGATGAAATTAAAGAAACGATCGAACCTGTCCTAAATGCCTATGGTTACAAAAAACTCTACTATGACATTCTCCGTACCGGAAGAAAGCTCTGGATCAGTGTTTACATCACCTTTGACAAAGATCTGGTTTCCATTACCCGGTTTAAGATCGTACAGAATTTCTGTATCCAGGCTCTTGCGAAAAAATATACGGATTTTTATTTTGAACTTCTGCCGGATATTGTGTTTACCACGGATGATGAGGCATTGACCAATCATATCGTAAACCAGTCGGAAGAGGTGGATCAGAATGCAAAATTTGCAGACTGAATTATCTGATCTTTATTCTTTAAAAATACTCATTTTCCAAGAAAAGCTGCCTTAATCGGCAGCTTTTCCTTTAAATTCTTTGATTGGATTCTTGATAAATTTTATGTACTGCTTTCTCAGCCATTCGATCAGCTTCGTCAGATACCGAAGTACCGGCTCGGTCGCGATAGAGAATACTACAAAAAGCATAATGCATTTTCTGGACATTCCCGTAATCGCAAATAACTGTGGCAGGAAGATACTGCATCCTAACAGTCCGATCACGCATCCGATCCAGACGATCATACGCAGTGCATTCATCGGCTGGCAGATCCGGTAAAGGATCATGAATCCGACAATTGCAAGCAGCATCGTCGCCGCCGTAGAAATATCTTTGGATGCAACTCCGAACGTCTGTCCAAATACAACCAGCGCACCAACCGCAAGTACATCCGTAAGTCCTGCCGGAAGTGCCTTTAAGAACACATTAGTCAGGAAGTGTCCCTTAATGATATCCCGGTTCGGCTGCAGTGCCAGGAAGAATGCCGGAATACCGATCGTATACATGCTGATCAGCGATACCTGGGATGGCTCCAGCGGATAGGTAATCATAAAGACTGCCGAGAAAATTGCAAGCAGGAAGGAAAAAATATTCTTCACCAGGAACAGACTTGCTGAACGCTGAATGTTATTGACAACTCTTCTTCCTTCCAGAACAACCTCCGGCATCCTTGAAAAATCGGATTCCAGAAGTACCACCTGGGACGCCTGGACCGCCGCATCGCTTCCTGATGCCATCGCCACCGAACAGTCTGCATCCTTCAGGGCAAGTACATCATTAACACCATCACCGGTCATAGCGACCGTCATTCCCTGCTTTTTCAGTGCCTGCACAAACTGTCTTTTCTGTTCCGGGATTACCCTTCCGAAGACCGTATATTTGCTCACCGCAAGGGCAATATCTTCTTCGGTCTTTAATGTTCCCGCATCCACGTAATTCTCTGCGCCTTCAATTCCGGCCTGCTTCGCAGTCTCCGATACGGTAATCGGATTATCACCCGAAATAACTTTTATCGCAACACCCTGGTCCGCAAAATATTTGAAAGTCGCAGGCGCTTCTTCCCTGACTTTATTGAGAAGGAGGACATAACCAAGCGGCGTTACCGTTCCAGTCAGCGGCTTACCATCCGGCTCTCCATCATAGCTTCCAAATACCAGTACACGGAACCCCCTGGACGTATACTGTTCTATTCTTCCCTGATACTTTGTATAATCCTCACGCAGGACAAATTCCGGTGCACCAAGCACATATGCCTGATCTTTGAAAATTACTCCGCTGTATTTGACCGTGGAAGAAAAAGGAATCACTTTTTCCGGCACTTTATCTGAATGCTCTGTAAAATGTTCTTGCATCGCATGCATCGTGCTGTTATCCGCGTCCATTCCTTTGACAAAATCGCCGATCATCCGGTTCAGATCCGGCATCTTTTCTTCGTCATAGGCCTTGGCTTTCACCACTTCACTGACACACATACTGTCTTCTGTGATCGTACCTGTCTTGTCAACACAAAGCACATTTACCCGCGCCAGAGTCTCGATACTCTTCATATCATGGAGCAATACCTTTTTCGATGCAAGACGCATTGCACTTACCGCAAGTGCCACGCTTGCAAGAAGATATAATCCTTCTGGGATCATGCCGATCACTGCAGCAACCATGGAGATAATACTCTGCCGGAAGCTGTCGTGATTATAGAAATAACTCTGCACAAACAAAATGATTCCTATCGGGATCAGTGCGATTCCGACCATTTTTACCAGCTTGTCCAGGGAACGGATCATCTCCGACTGTTCCCCCTGCTGCATGGCTTTTGCTTCCAGAGTCAGCTGTGAAATATAGGAATCCGCTCCAACCTTGTCCAGGCGTGCATGACAGCTTCCTGATACCACAAAACTACCTGACATCAGACGGTCTCCACGCTTTTTCGTGATCTCATCAGATTCACCGGTAAGTAAAGATTCATTGACCTGAACCTCTCCAGCCTCAACAACCGCATCTGCACAGA